>Ga0114922_10006132_pt1 | contig 11055 bp, 9 predicted proteins | sample AartaG_FD_100975 | JGI IMG/M metagenome (GOLD analysis project Ga0114922, IMG submission 100975) | Deep subsurface microbial communities from Aarhus Bay to uncover new lineages of life (NeLLi) - Aarhus_00045 metaG | ecosystem: Environmental > Aquatic > Marine > Oceanic > Sediment | place: Aarhus...
CGTAAGGGTCCTGAAAGATCATCTGCATCCGCAGTCGCATCTGGCGTAGTGCACGGCTCTCGAGGCTCAGCAGGTCCTTCTCGTCAAAGATAATCTGCCCATCCGTCGGCTCGTACAGCCAGAGTATCGTCCGGCCCACGGTGGTCTTGCCACAGCCGGTTTCGCCGACTAGCCCCAGCGTCTCTCCCTTATAGATGTCGAAACTGACACCATCCACTGCCCTGATGTCACCGATGTGACGCTGGAGAATGATACCCCGTGTAATGGGAAAGTACTTTTTGAGGTGGCGAACTTGGACCAGAGGTACTGCGCTCTCAGCGGGCATTGTTTTTCCTCCCCGCGACGTATTCCCACCGCCAGCAGGCCACGGCGTGCTCCTCCCCGTCCGTTTTCTCCAGCGGCGGCATCTCCTCCAGGCATTGGTCTACCACGTAGGCGCACCGGGCGGCGAAGGGGCAACTGGGTGGCAGGTCAATCAAGTCGGGCGGGAGACCCGGGATGGAGACCAATGCGGTGCCCGGGGCTTCATCGAGGCGGGGCAGCGATCCCAGCAGCCCCAGCGTATAGGGGTGCTGCGATCTTTTGTAGATGTCCCGCACTTTGCCCTGCTCGACGATGTAGCCGGCGTACATCACGTTGACCCTCCGAGCCAATCCTGCTACGATCCCAAGGTCGTGGGTGATCCACATCACCGCCATCCCGAATTGCTCCTGAAGCCGCTTCACCAGGGCCACGATCTGGGCCTGGATAGTGACATCCAGGGCGGTGGTAGGCTCATCGGCGATCAGGAGTTCGGGATTGCAGGAGAGGGCCATAGCGATCATCGCCCGCTGGCACATGCCGCCGGAGAACTGGTGGGGGTAAGCGGCCACCCGCTGGCGGGCCTCCGGGATACCGACCATCGTCAGCAGTTCCTCGGCACGCTCCCGCGCCTGCGCGCTATCCATTCCCTGGTGGAGTTCGAGTGCCTCCATAATCTGGAAGCCCACCGTGTGCGCCGGGTTGAGCGAGGTCATTGGGTTCTGGAAGACCATGGCGATTTCCGCGCCACGGACCCGTCGTATCTCCGCCTCGCTCAACTTTAACAGGTCACGCCCGTCAAACCAGACCTCCCCGGCCTCGATCCGCCCTGGGGGGCTGGGGATCAGGCGCATGATGGAGAGAGCGTGAACACTCTTGCCACAGCCACTCTCGCCGACGATCCCCAGGGTTCCCCCTTTTTCAAGGGTGTAGGAGATCCCGTTGACGGCGTGCACGACCCCGTCCTCGGTGTAGAAGCGGGTCGTCAGGTTCTTGAGTTCCATCAGGTTGCTCATAGTGTTTCTCTTTTATGCAATGTCGTTGACCATCTCATCTAGACTTGAAGCTTTGGGTCCAACGCATCTCGCAGCCCATCGCCCATGAGGTTTAAGCCAAAGACCGCCAGCATGATGGCTACACCAGGAGAGACAATGACCCACCAGGCCCCCTTGGCCAGGAACTTGTAGCTATCGCTGAGCATGGCTCCCCACTCTGGTTTAGGAGGCTGTTGTCCCAGTCCCAGGAAACCCAGTCCTGCCGCCCAGAGGATGGCGCTCGCCAACCCCAGAGTAGTTTGCACAATGATAGGCGAAAGGATGTTGGGCAGTACATGCCGCCACAGAATGCGTCGCCCCGTCGCTCCAGCACAAATGGCAGCAGTAATATATTCACTTTCCTTGACCGAAAGCACCATCGAGCGGGCCAAGCGGGCGAAGATGGGGATAAACACTACCCCAACGGCCACCATCGTATTGTTCAACCCTGGTCCGCGCACGGCGACGATGGCGATGGCCAGAAGCATGGCTGGGAAGGCCAGGATGACGTCCATACAGCGCATGATGATTCTGTCCGTCGCCCCTCCAATAAAGCCGGCCAGCATACCCAATGTCCCGCCAATGATCAAACCAATACTCACAGAAATGACGCCTACCACCAACGAATACCGGGCCCCGTGGATCAAGCGCACCAGCACGTCTCGCCCCAGGTTATCTGTTCCCAGGACGTGTTCGCGTGAAGGAGGCTTGAGCCGTTCCTCGAGATTGGAGTCTATTTTCGGGTTGTAGTCATGTACAATGGGCGCCAATATGCTCACCAGCAGCAAGACACCGACGATGACCATACCCAGACGCGCGGTATTGAGGGAAATCAATCGTCGCCAGGCATCGCCCCACAGAGAGCGATGTTCGCGCACCGCGAAATCCACCGGTAGTTCCACTTTACGAGCAGTCGTCTCAGCCATATTGCGTCCTCACTCATATCGGATCCTGGGATTGAGATAGACATAAGAAATATCAACTGCCAGATTGACTATGGCCACGACTAGAGTGATGATCAGGACGGCCACCTGCACGACGGGATAATCCCGCGCCAGGATGGCATCGTACACCCATTTACCCACTCCAGGCCAGGAGAAGATCGTCTCAGTCATGATGGCTCCGGCCAGAAGGCCGCCGACCTGCAGGCCAATGACCGTGATTATGGGCAAGAAGGCATTCTTGAGGGCGTGGCGGATTATGACTACCCTCTCTCTTAACCCTTTGGCATAAGCCGTGCGAATATAGTCCTGCTGGAGCACTTCGAGCACGCTGGAACGGGTCATGCGGGCAATAGTGGCCATAGGAATAGTACCCAGGGCAACAGATGGCATCGCCAGATGTTTGAGCGCGAGACCCAGGGCCTCAAGGTTACCTGTGATGATGCTGTCGAGGATGTAGAGGCCGGTGACGGTTTCCAGTGATAGGTAAACCGGAAACCGGCCATAGGTGGGCATCAAACCCAATTTGACGCCGAAAAAGTAAATGAGCATCAATCCCAGCCAAAAGATGGGCATGGAAACGCCCATCAGTGCACCGATCATGCTCACGTTATCAAAAACAGAGTTGCGCCGCGTGGCGGAGATAATGCCGGCCGGCATGCCCACCGCGATGGCAAATACCATCGCCATAAGCGACAGTTCCACAGTGGCCGGGAATTTCAGTTTTAGCAAATCAGCGATCGGCGTATGTTCATGGACGGACCTGCCCAGGTCGCCTTGCAGCAGACGGCCGAGGAAGCCAAAGTATTGCGAGTCAAAGAAACCCTTGAACCCTTCACCGATGCTGATCTCACCACGAAAGACCTGGCCCATGGCATCGAGATTCAGAATAAGTGACTTGTTCAAACCTAATTGTTCGCGGATGCGTTCCACGTTTTCCACGGCGGCGTGCTCGCCCAGCATAACGATAGCCGGATCGCCGGGGATAAGGTGAATGAACAAGAAAACGAGGATGGTTACTCCCAGCATGGTGAGGATGAGAGAGAGCAGGTGGTTAATAATGTGTCTGGTCATAAGAGTCGCCCCCTGCAACTTTCGGAGAGCCGCTAACCTTGCTCTCAGCCGGTCTGTGACTGGCAGCCGGGTCGCAGACCCTCCCTGAGCAGGTTGGTTTTCTTGTGGAGAAATCCACCGCAAAGAGGGAGGTGCGAAGGTTGCCCCCACACCTCCCCCTGTCGTGTCATACGGGGCTGGTGATTGCACCCCAGCCCGGTGCACCTTGAAGCTGCACCAGGTCTATTCCTCGATCACCACTCCCTCGTACTTGTCGGCGCCCACCGGCTGCACCACGAAGCCGCTGATCTTTGAAGAGAGGACGCGTGGGGTGTCGTTGTGTATCACCCACAGGCGAGCGCGGTCCTCGTGCAGCAACCGCTCGACCTCCTCGTAGAGTGGGGCGCGCTTGGCCTGATCAGGCTCGATGGCAGCCTGGTAGAGCAGATCGGCCACTTCCTGGTTGGCATAGTAGCCTTCGCGCGGATCGGGCTCTTTGACCTGCCCAGGCGCGCTCAGCCCGCCGAAGAAGTAGTTGAGAAAGTTGTCAGGGTCGCCGTTGTCGCCGCCCCAGCCGAGCTGGTAGAGGCCGTAGAGCTTGCCCTCACGCCGGGAGCCGAGGAAGGCCGCCCAGTCGCCTTCCAGGTACAGTTCGGTCTCGATGCCGACCTTGGCCAGATCGGCGGCCATGGCCTCACCGATTTCCTTGGGGCTGGGGTAGTAGAAGCGGGTCACCGGCATGTAGTAGAACTTGAGTGTCCCGACTTCTCCGGTGTCCTCGTTGGTCACTTCCTTCAAACCATCGGGGAAGCCAGCCTCGGCCAGCAGTTGCTTGGACAGCTCGGGGTCGTAGGTCCAATCCTCGATGTCGGGGCAGCCCCACATGGTTGGGTGCAGGAAGGTGCTCGCCACCTGGCCATAGTCGCCGTAGAAGGCTCCTCTCAAAGCCTCGCGGTCAATGGCGTGGAACACGGCCTCGCGCACCTTTGGATCCTGGAACTCTACGATGTGGTAGTTGAAGGCCAGGTAGCCGGTGTTCAGGCCTATGGCCTCCACGTACAGGTTGGGATCTGCTTGAGCATCCTTGAGGTCCTCGACGTTGGCCTGCTCCAGAGCGTGGATGTCGCCGGCCTTGAGGGCCAGGAAGCGAGCCGAGTCGTCGGGGATCACGCGCCAGATAATCTTCCCGATGGTCGGCGCACCGCCCCAGTAGTCCATGTTGGCTTCTGCCGTGATGTGGTCGTCCTCTACCCACTCCACGAACTTGAAGGGGCCGGTGCCCACTGCTCCCACGGTCGGCATACCATAGTCGGCGCCGTGCTCCTCGAGAGCCGCAGGGCTGGAGATGGCAAAGATGTCCATGGCCAGGTTGGCCAGTAGGGGAGCCAGAGGTTCCTTGAGGGTGATCTTGACGGTCAAGTCATCCACTGCCTCGACACTGGTGATGAAGCAATCATCGTCGAAGCCGTTGAACATGTACTCCCAGTACTCGTACACCTGGCTCTCAAAGTGCAGCGGGTGATCCGTCTTCCACTGACGCTCGTAGTTGAGAACCACGGCGTCGGCGTTAAAGTCGGTGCCGTCGTGGAACTTGACGCCTTCGCGCAGGGCGATGGTCCAGGTCAGATTGTCGTCAGACACTTCCCAGCCGGTGGCCAGCGCCGGGATGGGCCCTGTGCCACCGTCCTCATACTGGAACAAGGGCTCCAGGATCTGGCCGGTGACGCGGAACGATTCGCCATCGGTGACCACGGCCGGGTCGAGCTGCACCGAGTCACCGCCACGCCCAAAGACGAATGTGGGCAGCTCCTCCGCGGTCTCGGGCTTCGGCGCGCACGAAGCCACCAGGCCGACGATCAGGATCAGTGCCATTATGGCACTCACAACACGCAAGGTTTTCATTTTTCTTCTCCTTAATCATTTTTCTTAGTTGAGATGGTTGTACACACTGGGGTTGGTATACGAGCAGACAAAAGAGTGGTGTCCCGCGCCATCACCTCCTTTCGCACGTTAACAGGCTTTTCGAGGAAGAAGCACTGCCCCAACAAGCGATCTCACACAGCATATCAGATCGCCTGCATCTACGACGTAAGTATACGGTAGAATCGCCAAATGTCAAGACTCAGTAGATCCAAGTTTCACGAAATTCGAGGGTAGCCTAGGGCCTTGTGCCCGTCTCTTGCGCTCAAATGACGCCCACAAGGGGCTAAGCTACATCAAATCTGGATCTACTGAGACTTGCAACTGACCGGAGCCATTCAGTCACCCCACCTGACGGGAGGAGAATGATCCTGCTGACATCTGACGTGCTTCATAAAACCACTCAAGACCTCAAGAGGTTCAATCACTCTCAGATGGAACCCCGCCTGCTCCAGATCTCGCTCGCTCCCGTTCCGCCCGCTCACGCAGCGCCTGGCGCAGCGCCTCAATGTCGTGCGGCGCCAGGTAGGCGGCGAAGGCGAAAAAGATCGCGCAGAGCACCCAGGCAGAGATGCAGATGAGCAGCATGGCGTTTTCCAGAGACGACCGCACGGCGATCAAGCCGGCCAGCCAGGGTGCCAGTGCCGCGCCAGCCGATTCAATAAAGTACTGGACGGCCAGTGCCGTGCTGCGCACCTCTGGCAAGGTGACGTCACAGACTGTGGAGACCACATTGGGCGCAGCGAAGGGGATGAACAAGGCGGTGAGGCTGAGCATTGTCAGAAAAAGACCCTGGTTTGCCACCGGAATGTTGAGTGTGGGCACCAACAGGATAGCGCCGAGAAGCACGGCCACCGTGCAGACAATCAACCGGCCACGCGGGGTGCGTTTGAATAGGAAATCCCCCACCGTCCCACCGACAAAATAGCCGACAGCCAGCACCGAAACCGCCACGATCATCGTCGTCTGTACGGCGTCATCCGAATAGTTGCGCTCCGTTTGTAGATAGCGGATGAACCAATAGGTAATCACATTCCAGGGGAAGACGCCAAAGAACCCCTGGACGAACAAGAGGCGCAGGCTGCGCTTGCGGAACAATCCCTTGGCGATCTTCCAATCGAAACGATAGATGCCGATCTGCTCCAGGCCCGCCAGTTCTGGCTCGCTCTTGCCGCGCGGGGGCTCGCGCACGCCGAGAAAGATCACGATGGACAGCAGCACGCCGAGTGACCCGGTGATGTAGAACACGCTGCGCCAGCCAATCACGGTGCCGAGTTGTAAGGCCAGGATCATTCCCAGCATGTAGCCCAGAGGCATCGCAAGTTGCAGTAGCCCGTAGATCTTTCCACGCACCCGTGGCCCAAAATAGTCGGAGAGCAGGCTGTAGAGGCCGGGATAACTGGCGTCGTCAATCCCCGTCGAGGCACGCGAAGCGAGGAAAGCTGGATAGGTGGGCGCGATGGCGCTGAGCCAGGTGGTCGAACCCCAGATGAACGAGGCCAGCGCCAGGTATTTCGACCGCGCGTACCGGTCGTACAGGTAGCCCCACACCGGATAGAACACCGCCCCAACGATAAGCGCGCCGGTGAGCACACGACCCATTTGCTCCTCGTTGATGTCGAACGCCGCCATGATCGGAGTGGTGAGCGATCCGATCAGCAATTTGTCGGACTGGTGGAGGAGTATGAACATGAAGAACACAAACACGACGAACCAGCGATAGCGAGATTTCATAGAGCCCCCTTACAATGTTGTGTTGCCCGTTGCGTTCTGCCTATGCGTTCTCATCCGTCGATAAATCCGCCTCCAACCCAACCAACCGCGCCCACTCCCCATGGATGCCATCCTCCGTCACCCCATAATAGACGCGCAGTTTGCCATCCTCTCGCTGGACCAGATCGTAGCGCGCCCGGCCGCTGTGCTCCCGTCGCTTAAGCAGACCAATGTCGCCATGCCACTCTACCTTGCTCGCGTTCACCGGGTGCTCCTCAGCCTGGGTGATAGCATAGTGCCATAGTCGTCGTGCGGATTTCCGCGTGACGTTCTTGACCACATTGCTGTTGCGCAGGTCACGCATCGTGTGATAGATCGTGCCCCTGCGCTCCTGGGTCTCCACAATCTCCACGCCTGTCCGGGGTGGCTCAACGCGGCCTACAGGCTCCTCAACCAACACGACCGCCGCGCCTGTTTGTGCCCGCCTGACCAGATTCACGATCTCATCTCGCACTGCCAGATTGGTCTCCGCTTCGCTGCGCACATAGATTTTACTGTCGTCAATGGCATAAGGAGGATCTTCACCCCGGGGTACCACCAATCGCACCAGCTTCACTCCCTGCGTGTTCTGCACGTCCACTGTGACATCGAGTGGCGGTGTGATGCGGCGTTCGATTTCCTCCTGCAGCGTCCTGACCACCCGTGAGGGGTTGCTCACCCCAGGAGGCCGCTCCTTGGGATCGGCGCTGATACCGACGTAAACGGTGCCGCCGTTGGTATTGGCGAAGGCGCAGACGTCGGCCAGAATCGCATAGAGACGCCCGCCACGGTGAGTGTAGTCAGCGTGAAAGTCCTGCACAATTGTAGGCCCTTCCTCCTGTGCTGCCCGGATGTAATCCAGGGGGGCTTTTGCCGCGTGGTAGGGGCGCGTGCGGGCAAAGTCATTGCCCACAAACACCTCCCGCAGCGCGGCGAAGCTGACCTCGGGCAGAAGCACCTCCGTCACCCGATCGCCAATACCCAGGTGCTTGGCATCACTGGGATCTCTGGTGAGCCGGTGGGTATCGGAGGCCTGGATGCAATGCATGCGGCGTGGGTACTCTGGGCGTGAGCCATCGAAGAAGCGTGCCGTAGTACGCCGCCCCCTCTTCTCAAGATCGGTCACCTCCAGCGCGTGGAGATGGGGATCCTGGGTGTAAGCGATGCGCGTTTGACCGCTGAATCCCAATCCTCGCATCGCCACGCCGTGGGTGGAGTTAGCGTGGGCTGCGATGACGATGCCCCTCTCCTCGTCAATGACCCGGTAGGCTGTCAATACGTCGGTCGTCGCTCCCACCTCGGTGCTGCCATCGTCAAGTTTATCCGGCGGGACATTGAGCCGGCGTAAGATGAACTCCAATTCTCGCACGTCGGTATCAGGGGAGAAAATACCAAGGATGTGAAAACCCAGCGTCGCAGTGAACTCAAACCCCGGCAGCACCAGCACCTTTTCCTGCAGGCGGCAGTATTCGTTGAGCCGTTGTTTCTCCTCCTCACGCAGCCGCCCAAGCTGCTCCAGCAACTCCAGTTGGTGAATCTCTTCCATCATCGCCCGGTAGCCGGCCACCGTGTTGTGGTCGGTGAAAGCGATGATATCCAGCCCTCTGCTCTCCGCCTGGTGCACAATGTCCAGATAAGAGACACCGTGCTCCAGGTAATCGGCAGAAGCGGGGGTGTGCAGATGCAGATCCACCCGCCTCCACTCGGATTGAGCGCGTTTATTCTTCCGCTTTGCCATTGTTATCCCCAGTCTTTCGAATCTAATTCTGAATCACTACTTCGACAAGCTCGAAACCATCTGGACCAATTCGTCGGGCAGAAAAGGCTTGAGGACAAAGAGATCGGCCCCTGCCTCCAGGCACTCCCAACTGCGGTCCATCGCCGAGGTCATTACTAAAGGAATTTGAGCCGCCCTGCCCTCCTCTTGCCGCATCTGGCGGATCAATTCGATAGTCTCCCGGCCTTGAACCAACACGTCCATCAGCACCGCGTCCGGGAGAGATCGGCGAAAGAGCGGCAGAACCTCATCGTAAGTGGAAGTCACGACGACCCGATGCCCCTCCAACTCAAACAGGGTCCTCAGGAGCCGGCTGATATCCTCATCGTCATCCACCACCATAATGGTGCTACCGACGTCCCTTATTTCCGCCCTTCCCTTCCCTGCTGGCTGGCGGTGGTCATTCACAACATTCACGTCTTCATCCAACCCATCCTGTGCTTCTTCACACGTTTTCCTGGATCAAGTCCGCCACCATTTCGAGTAATTCAGATGGGCGGAAAGGTTTGAGGATGAAGGCCGTGGCCCCAGCGGCCAGGCATTCCGCAGAACGGTCCATACCCGAGGTCATCACCACTGGTAGCGACTTTAGCGCTTTGTCTGCCCGCAGTTCCCGCAACACGTCCAGCGTATCTCCATGTGAGACGTGTACGTCCATCAGCACCAGTGCTGGCTTGACCTGGTGTATCGTCGGCATCACCGCCTCCTCGGAGGCAACGATGACCGCCTGGTGTCCTTCTAACTCGAATACTGTTTTGAGCAGACCTCTGAAGGTCTGGTCGTCGTCTACTATTAGAATAGTGCTCATTGCTCGATTCTTGCCTCCTTATGCAACTACTAGTGCAGCCTCAAATACGTCATCTACTTGCTCGGCTAGAACGAACTCGAGGCTCTTACGTACCTCACCAATCACGTCGTCCAGGTCCTTTTCGTTCTGCTTGGGCAGGATGACGACCTTGAGGCCAGCCCTGTGTGCTGCCAGCACCTTCTCCTTAATACCTCCCACGGGTAACACCTGGCCGCGCAATGTGATCTCTCCCGTCATCCCCACGTCATCGCGCACCTGACGACCGGTCAACAGTGAGGCCAGCGCAGTGGCGATGGTGACGCCGCCCGAAGGCCCGTCCTTGGGCACCGCGCCCGCCGGCACGTGTAGGTGGATGTCGGTTGTGTCAAAAACGTCCTCCGGAATGCCCAGTTCCTCGGCCTTGGCGCGCACGTAACTGAGCGCTGCCTGTGCTGACTCTTTCATCACATCGCCCAACTGGCCGGTGATCGTAAACCCCTTGTTGCCAGGCATCTTGGTGACCTCAAAGAACATCAGATCGCCGCCAGCGATTGTGACACCCAGGCCAGTGGCGACGCCAGGCAATTGAGTGCGCAGCGCGGTCTCCGGGAAGTAGCGCGGCCTCCCCAGAAACTTGTGCACGTCGCGCATCGTCACCCGTACCGGCTTCGCATCCCCCTCGGCGATGCGGGTCACCATCTTCCGACAGATCCGCCCAACCTCGCGCTCCAGATTGCGCACGCCGGCCTCACGGGTATAGTCGCGACTGATCTTACGCAGCGCACCGTCGGTGAAACTTAGCTCACTGGACCGCAGGCCATTCTCCCGCAGTTGGCGGGGGATGAGGTATCCCTGGGTAATGTGCACTTTCTCCGTCTCGGTTTAGCCCGACAGTTTCAATATCTCCATCCGGTCCCGCAGTGGTGGCGGGATGGGATCGAGCAAGTTGCCCGTGGTGATAAACATCACCTGGGAGAGATCGAAAGGCACGTCCAGGTAGTGATCGCGAAACTCGCGGTTCTGCTCCGGGTCCAGCACTTCCAGCAGCGCGGATGCAGGGTCACCTCGAAAATCCGTCCCCAGTTTATCCACCTCGTCGAGCATAAAAACCGGGTTCTTTGACTCCACCCGCCGCAGCGCCTGGATGATACGGCCGGGCAGCGCGCCGATGTAAGTGCGGCGATGCCCCCGGATCTCTGCTTCGTCGCGCACACCGCCCAGAGATTGGCGAATGAACTTGCGTCCCAACGCCCTCGCAATAGACTGTCCCAGGCTGGTCTTGCCCGTTCCAGGCGGCCCCACAAAACACAGGATGACTCCCTCCCGCTCGCGCCGGATGAGGTCGGTCGGTTCATCTTGTTCAAACTCCTCCTTGCGCTCCTCCCGCAGTTTACGCACGGCCAGGTACTCTAGAATGCGCTCCTTGATTTCGTCCAGGTCGTAGTGATCTTCGTCAAGCACCTCCCGGGCGTGCGCGATGTCCAGGTTGTC
>Ga0114922_10006133_pt1 | contig 11052 bp, 6 predicted proteins | sample AartaG_FD_100975 | JGI IMG/M metagenome (GOLD analysis project Ga0114922, IMG submission 100975) | Deep subsurface microbial communities from Aarhus Bay to uncover new lineages of life (NeLLi) - Aarhus_00045 metaG | ecosystem: Environmental > Aquatic > Marine > Oceanic > Sediment | place: Aarhus...
AATACTGCCTTCATTGCCTTTGCTGTTTTCGCTGGTCTTCCCGGCACAAATGGGATCAACTCACCTGTGACGTAGCCGTCATAGCCGATCTCAGCAAGAGCTTCCTTAACAGAGCTAAAATCCACATCCCCGTCCAGCAGATCAACAAACCCGTCTGCCGTCCCGACCGACAGCTTGAAGTCCTTAATATGTATACGCTTTATCCGCTTGCCGAGGATTCTGATCCACTGGTCGGGAAAACCTGTCAGCAGGACGTTACCAACGTCAAAGTATGCTCCCACCATTTCCGAGCCAAAGCTGTCGATAAAATCCCGCATCTCCAGTGGGCTGAGCAGGAATTTGTTCCAGACGTTCTCAACACCTATCGCCACGCCAGTCTCCTCGGCAGTGGGAAGAATCTGCTTTAACGCTTCAGTCGCCCGTTCATAGCAAATATCATAGGGAACTACCTCCGCATCGGGCATGAAGAACACGTGCACCGCTCCAGGCACGTACAGGTACGCGTCAGTGCCCAGCCACTTCGTCACATTTAACGCTTTGCAGGTAAAGTCGATAATCTTCTTCCTGACTTCAGGGTCGCTGGCGCTGGGAGACCACGCCCAGTTCTGACCAGTGGCAACGCTTGAGATCTCGATACCAATTTCATCCGCCGCGGCGGCAATATCTTCGCATTCAGACTGGGTTGTGTTGTGCGTCAAAACGCCCTCGCTCGCGATGCACGGTTCTATAGCATCAAAACCCAGATTCCTGGCCTCCTGCATTGCCTCGGTTATTGATCTCATACCCTCCAGCCCGCCATCAAACATCCAGTAACTCGCGCTTATCTTCATTTCACAACTTCCCCTTTCAGTAGGTTGGGTTAAATCAGCAAAATCTGGATCACTAGCCATAGATCGTTTAGTCTACTTGATTAAGTGTGAATTACTGAACCCCTTAACCCAACTCCTAATTTAACTTGACTTTGTCACATTACCTGTAGCCTAAGATTCTATCTTGGTTTGAGCAAGAGATCTCCGTAATGACCAACTTAGAAAGTCAGGCTGCGATTGGGTCGCGATTCTAATGTGACAAAGTCAAGTTAACATTGTCAAGCCAAGCAATTTTTAGAAAAGAACCTCAAGTTTCCCCCTTCAACAAAGAACGAAGCCATTTCCCCCTTTCCCAAAGGGGGATTAAGGGGGATTTGAAACTATACGCAAAACCCACAATATAGTATTCTTTCAACTAATCGCTGAATAACCATGCTTCTGTAGGGGCGGGTTTCGTTCGTCAAGCTCAACACCCTTTGTAACGAAGATGGCGGCCCTTCTCCCCCCAAAACGTCCGATTGGCTCAAGAAACCCGCCCTTCCTGTTTCTTGGCAATTCAACAGATCGTCACTCTTCTGTAGAGGCAGGTTCTCCCATATCAATACGGCGTCATAAAGGAAAATAATCCCCCATGGCAACCTTCCCCTCTCGTCACACGCCTCTTATAAGTGCCTCCAGATACTTTATACTATCCCTAATGTCAGCCTGTTGCTGAGGGCCGGAAATTTCTCGCTCTATGATGAACGCTCCCTCGTAACCGATCTCTCCCAGACGACGGACGAATTCAGGGAACCGCACGCGCCCCTCCCCTATCTTGACTTCGTGACCGAGTTTCATGGGATCCGTGGGATACATGCCGTCCTTAGCGTGAACGCTTCGCACGTATTGACCAAAGACATCGAGGGCATCAATAGGGTTAGCTTTGCCGTAAAGGATAAGGTTCGCAGGATCAAGATTAATTCCAAAGTTGCCTGTGCCAGCCTGATGGATCAGTCTCAGCATAGTCACAGGTGTCTCCTGCCCCGTCTCAAACCAGAACTCCAGACCCAGATCCCTCAAAAACGTGGATATATCGGTAACGACATCCACCACCTCACGGAACAAAGGTGCTTTTGGCTCCTCCGGGATAAAACCCAGATGTGTAACTATGGCCGGCAGGCCCACCTGATGGGCAAATTCACCCGCTTTCTTCAAGGCAGCAGAACGCACTTCCCGGTATTCGCCCGGCACTATGCCCAGCGTGGTGGGGCCATCAACCAGGTTCCAGACCGCAGGCCCTGGCCAGCCAGCCCACAAAGACGTAACCTGTATGCCTGTCTCTTCCATCTCCCGGCGGATCGAATCGGCCCGCTCCTCAGTATAGATGTCCGGGTTCCAGCACACAAGCTGGCACACCTTCAGCCCAAAATCCGCGACGTACTTCAAATTCTGACCCTCAGCCTTCAAGCTGGCGATCACCCCAACTGGATTATTCATAATTCCTCCCTTCTCTTTACCTTCTCGACCCCGGCAGGTTCACACGATAATCTTTAGAATTTTCATTAAAGGCTTGAGTTTTTCAGCCAGCATCTCAAATGTTAGACGTGATGCGCCAAAAGATACCTTATGACGTATGACGTTTGCTGCATTGACCAAGACCCCAGCTCTAATAACATCTCAAAGCCTCAATTCTTTTCCAAAGCTTATGGATTTACCTGTAGCCCAGGATTCTATCCTGGCTCCCAGACTCCAATGACTATTGACTAGAGACTATTGACTAGAGACTTTCTCATTTCTGCCGCTCCACCTCGATGTATATAGAGAGAGAGCATATTTTGGTAAAGTCGAATTCCTTGTAGGTTGGGTTGGATCAGCAAAATCCGGGTTGATCGACATTACTCTGATTACTTCACGTGACTAAGTGTGAATTGCTGAATCCCTTAACCCAACTCATGTTTCAAATGTTTCATGGTATTTTCGACCAAAAAAAGGTGATTACTTGATTACTTACACCATGACAATTTACTACTATGTAGACTACTTATCAAGGAGATCGAAAATCCGAAAACTGAAGACAGAGAGCCGAAAACTGAGATCAGTTGATTACTTAACTAGTCAATTTCACCAGGTAACACCATTTTCACTATTCATTGTGCATCAACTGTTCCACAAACCAAGAGAAAACAAGCATTGAGCGTCAGATTGACGCACAGCAATAAAACAGAAATGGCATATCAAGTAATGAGAAAAATCGCCGGGAATGGATGCACCCATAGACTCATAGACCTATGGACCCATAGACCTATACCCCCATACCCCTATAGACCCATCTTCACTGCTCATCGTAACCCTTAAGCAGACGGATCCAGATGTTGCGGTAACGCACAGGGTCACCGTGATCCTGCAGCGAGAGCGGCCCTTTGGGCGGATGCGGCCTGTCATACGAAGACAGCGATCTGTGTCCCGTAGGTCCCATAGCTTTCTGGTGATGATGAACAAGGACGCCGTTGTGGACAACAGTTATATATGCAGGGCTGACAAGTTTATCACCCTCAAAACGCGAAGCCACAAAGAATATATCGTATGTCTGCCATTCGCCGGGCTCGCGACAGGCATTGACCAGCGGAGGATACTGACCGTAGATGGACGCAGTTATACCATCCGCGTAGGTTATATTGTCGTATCCATCGAGCACCTGGATCTCATATTTACCCATGAGGAATACGCCGCTATTGCCTCTGCCCTGGCTGGAGCCCCTGACCTCGGCCGGCGCTGCCCACTCAATGTGCAGTTGGCAGTCCGCGAAATGCTCCTTAGTCTGGATACTGCCTGTCCTGGTGACCTCCATATATCCATTTTCTATCTTCCACTGGGGTTCCGCTCCCTCGCGCCCAACCCACGCGGACAGATCCTTGCCGTCGAAGAGCACAATAGCGTCCGATGGAGGTTGACCAGATTTACCGCCCGGAGTAACGACCCTGGGCTGAGGCCGCGTCCCATCGTGAACTCTCCACTTCGAGCCGGGCAGCATTGGAGTATCGTCGTAACCAACAGGGGGTTTATTCTCTGCCATGATTAAGTCTCCTTTTCACATACATCGGTTGTAGGTTGGGTTAAGTCATTGAAAAGGCTCCACTTCTGCTGATGAAGCGAACCTTTGGCCCTCAATAGACCGAGGCGAGAAAACCTAACCCAACTTGCTATAGAAACTAAGTTGCAGTGCACTACGTTCTCAGCGGTCAAAGCGGCCATATTCCTGTATAGCAGCCATAAGCAGTCTCATGCCGGTTAGCCGCGAACCGTTGTTGATGCTGCCCGCTGTAGAGAATACCAGACCCCTTTTCTCCCGGGATCTCTCAAAATCTCGTAAGAACTCGGCGACCATGTTAACCTCTTCGTTGCGGCTATAGGTAAATGGCGCGAGCGCCCCATGAATCACGGCGTTGGGCATGTATTTCCGGATTTCATCCACCATGACTTTGGGCCCGAAGTTTGCGCCGGTCAAATTGCATCTGCCCAACACAGGCATAATGTGTGCCATATCCGAATCGCTGTGTTGGTACCGTCGATCTTTCGGGTCAGGGCTGCAGAAGTCCCAGACGCCTTTGACAATGGGGTATCCGAAGAACTCATACATATCCGCGTTCAATATCGCAGAATTGTCATCAGCAAAGCCAAACCCGCGCGGCGCGGTCTCCGGAGTGTAACCAGCCTCCTCGTCGTGTATTCGTATCTTCCCCAGCATAGCTTTGAGGATATTATCGCGCAGCCGGGCGGCAAGATCAGGATTGTCGTGGATCAGGAAAATCAGCCCTTCCACACCGAACATAGAGGTAGCAAAAGTGACAGGCCCGCGCTGACCGCGGTATAACGGCGGCTTGATCCCCATTGCCATCAACCGATCTTTCTCTACGTCCCAATTGTCCGGCAGCAGGAAATCGCGCAGGTTCTCAAGACGCTTTTCTACCCGATCCAGGAGGGCAGCCAGCTCATCAGCGTTGTTAGCTCGCTTCTGCAGCCACCAGGACTGGCTTGTGTCGTCCCATCTATTCTCCATCTCAAATATATCGTGCAGCGCCTTGATCGCAGGATAACCAGGCCGGCGCTCAGGGCGTTTTTCGCTGAGCAGTCGCCGGCCCACGATAGCCTCAGCCTTATCGTTATAGGCTTTGCTAAGTGACAGGCGCCACTCCACATCCCTCCGATATCGTGCCCAATCCTGATCAATGCCCAATTCGGCAAAAACACACTCCCAGTTGCAGATAGCGCCGAACGCGGCCTGCGGGATATACTCGCCAAAAGGGTCGGCTATAGCGATCCTCTGATCCGCCCAGAACCTATCGAGATCCACAGGAGCCAGCCCGCCGTTGGCATGTGCCTTATCTACGAGCTTCTGCGCCGCCGCCAGATGCTTCTCTGTTACATTTACGCTCATACTGAACTCCGATTCAGAAAAGGGCATGATTCACGATTAGGGTAACAATTCTGATTTCTAGCTCTCGAAAATCCCCCTAACCCCCTTTTCAAGGGGGAACTTAGTGATTTCTGACTTTTCCAGAGGGAAAACGACATTCCCCCTTGAAAAGGGGGTTAGGGGGATTTTTCAACGGTGTTCATAAAGTGTTACCTTAATTCAAGTGAAAAATGAACCCTCCCGTTTTTCGCTGTCTAAATACTGCTGTTGTCAAGTCCTGTAAATCGAAATTTAACACATTTTCCTGTTCAGGTCAACACAAATTTCTTCGGATTTTGGCTTGACATCCATGCTTTGCTCATTTATCATTCTTGCAGTCGTAAATGAGGAAATTTTAGAAGAACAGAGCAAGGAGTAACGAATGTTCTGGGAAAAAGATATAGAAGCAATGAGCGTGGATGATCTGCGGAGGTTGCAGTTAGAGAGATTAAGGGATACGTTGATCAGGGCTAACTCAACTCCCTACTATAAGCAATTGTTCGAAAAGATCAACTTTGAACCAGCCAAAGTCAAGTCCCTTAAGGATATTCAGAGCATACCATTTACCACCAAGAATGACCTGAGAGAACATTATCCTTATGGATTTCTTGCCGTACCTAAAGATGAGATTGTCAGAATGCACTCCTCGTCGGGTACGACTGGTAGGGCGACAGTCATATTTCACACCCTGGGCGACATCGAGCGGTGGGCTAACCTTGTGGCAAGATCCATCTACATGACAGGAGCCAGAAGAGGCGATGTGTTTCAGAACACAATGGGATACGGGCTCTTCACTGGCGGTCTCGGACTTCACTATGGGGCAGAGAAAGTCGGCATGATGGTAATCCCCAGCGGCCCGGGCAACAGCGTGCGCCAGATTAATCTGATGCGCGACTTCGGCACGACGACGATTCACATACTTCCCAGCTATGCCTTGCATTTGCTGGACGTCTTCGATGAGCTATCCCTCGATCCGAAGGAGGACGTGAACCTGCGGATCGCTTTCATAGGCGCTGAACCGCACTCTGATGGTATGCGTAAGAAAATCGAGGATAGCTACAACATGGACGCGTATAACTCTTATGGACTCTCGGAGATGAACGGACCTGGAGTAGCCTTTGAATGTACTGAAAAGAAAGGCATGCACGTCTGGGAAGACAGCTTTCTGATGGAAGTTATAGACCCTCGAACGTTGAAGCCAGTCCCGGAAGGCGAGGAAGGCGAGTTGGTATTCACCACCTTGACCAGAGAAGGCATGCCCCTGATTCGGTATAGAACCAGAGACCTGGCTTCGATTTACCCTGATCCCTGTCCATGTGGCAGGACGCATCGGCGTATGTCCCGCATAAGGGGACGCAGCGACGACATGCTCATTGTCAAGGGTGTGAATCTCTTCCCCATGCAGATTGAGACTGCCCTCATGCGTTTCCCGGAGATCGGACGAAACTACCAGATCATCCTGGAAACCAGGGGACACATGGACGACCTGATAATCCAGGTGGAAATCCTCTACCCTGCGGATGATATGAGAGAATACGAACGACTGCAAAACCGGATAGCTGCGGCAATACATTCAGAAATCCTCGTCACACCCAGGGTGAACCTGGTTCAGCCCGGCGCTATACAGAAAACCGAAGGCAAGGCTGTTCGCGTTGTAGATAGGCGAGAGAAGGAGTGAGGACATATTACCTGACAATTGAAAATCCAGAACATCTGTTCCTTGACAACCAAGGTGATTATAAGTATAATTATTGATGGTGATTCTAAAAGGTTTCTACGGTTGTGTTCTCAAAACAGGACTCCGCTTTTTGGTGTCAGGACGCAGGTTTTCCCTGTACCAACTACTCTATTCTATAAGAGATGAAGTTTGCTGCGCAATCTTTCCATTTGACCCGGTTAACAACGGAAATAGGGGTTCCCTGAGTGCTTTTCTGAAATGGATTTGGATGTAGAAAGAATTCTGGAATTCGACAAAATAAAGGAGATAATTGCAGGATACTGTACCTCAGGACTTGGTGAATCCCTGGTAAAGGAACTGGAACCTCTTGCAGATACGGCCCAGATCGAGCGCATGTTAGATATATGCAGCGAGGCTAAAGAGAGCAACGTGGTTGGCACCGGACTTCCGCTTGGTGGGTTGCGTGACATTCGTCTCTTGTTAAAAAGGTCAGAGGTATCAGGAGCCATCCTGGAGCCAGAAGAGTTGCTTCAGATAGCATTCACCGCCCGGGTTGCCAGGAATCTAGAAGATTTTGCAGGTGAGTTCTCTGAGCAGTATCCCATGATAGCCGAGATCATCGACTCTTTGTCAACGTTTCCCGGCCTGGAAGAAGCGATAGCCAATTGCATCGGTTCAGAAGGCAATATTCTGGACACTGCCAGTCCACTGCTTTCAAGGATACGCAAACAAATTGTGAGATCGCGAGAGAAGATTATAGGGTCGCTGGAATCTATATTGCGCTCCCCGCAATATCAGACTGCTATTCAGGAAAACGTGATCACCCTCCGAAATGATAGATACGTCATACCTATCAAGCAGAATTTCAGAGGTAATCTCCCCGGTGTAGTGCAGGCAAGGTCTACCAGCGGTGTTACGGTTTTCATCGAGCCTGCTGGGGTTGTGGAACTGAATAACCAGTTGCGTGAATTGGAAGCTCAGGAGAAGATCGAAATCAGGCGTATCCTGAGGGAGTTGACAGATAAGGTGCGAGAAGCACTTGACAGCCTCGAGGCGACAGTAGAGATTCTCGCCGAATTGGACATGATAAACGCCAAAGCTGTGTTCTGTATGCATCTGGGGACAACCAGGCCGGAACTCAACGCTCGCGGTTACATTAAGCTCATTCAGGCAAGACATCCGCTTCTCCAAATAAACTTCGCCAAAGCCCAACATGAAAAATCCGATTCAGCATCCAGAAAGGTCGTTCCTATAGATTTCCACATCGGTGATGGCTTCGACACGCTCGTCATTACGGGGCCGAATACAGGTGGCAAAACTGTGGCATTGAAAACCATCGGTTTACTAACACTTATGATGCAGGCAGGTCTACACGTCCCCGCAGATGAAGGAAGCCTCATGTCAGTATTCAGGGACGTTTTTGCTGATATTGGCGATGAGCAAAGTATCGAGCAGAACTTGAGCACCTTTTCCTCACACATGACCAGGATCATAAGTATCGTCGAACGCGCAGACGATTCCTCGCTGGTTCTCCTCGATGAACTGAGCGCGGGCACTGAGCCATCGGAGGGGGCTGCCCTGGGAATGGCAATACTTGATTTCCTCCAGTCCTGTAGAGCCAAGACCGTCGCCACAACTCACCACGATTCGCTAAAAGCTCATGCCCATTCGCAGGATGGTATGGAAAACGCCTCAGTCACATTCGATTCAAGGACTCTCAGACCTACCTACGAGATGCGAATAGGGATGCCGGGCAGCAGTAACGCTCTGAGGATAGCTGAAAGACTCGGCTTGCCCGGAGAAATAGGGGAGACTGCCAGGGGTTACCTGGGATCAAAGGCGCTGGAGGTGGCCGATCTCATCTCAACTGTTGAGGGAATGCAGACCGAACTGGAGGAGCAAAAACGACTCGCAGAGGAAAAAGTTGTATCTGCGTCCAGAGTTCAACAGGAACATGAGCGTCTTCTTCAGCAATTGAAGAGCAGAAGGAAGGGAATGGAGCGCGAAGCTTTGCGCGAGGCATCTCAGATAGTACAGGGCGCTAGAAAGCTGGTCGAAAATACAATATCTGAACTTCGCAAAGAGAAGGCCTCCACCAAAAGCGTCCAGCGCGCCCGTCAGACGCTGACCAAAGCCAGGCATGAGATCGAAGCCGTGATTGAGCTTCCTCCGCAGGAGGAAGGGAGAAAACCAACTGCTGACGAGTTGAAAGTAGGCGATGAAGTCTACGTGGTAAGCCTGCGAAGCCGCGGGCAATTGATCAGTCTGCCGGATGCGAAGGGTATGTGCCAGGTCAGAGTTAAAAACGCCAGGCTTAACCTGCCTTTATCCGAGATCCGGCTTGTTTCTGACTCCCCCAAATCCCAGGTCAGTGAGGGCAGAGGTCGCCGCAGCCTTGCCAATGTGATTAATCTGCTATCCTCCAAAAAATCGAAAATTTCCAGCTCCCTGGATCTACGGGGGGACAGGGCGGAAGACGTATTATACAAAGTCGATAAATACCTGGATGACGCGGCACTGGCCGGGCTGGAGTCCGTCTCCATCGTTCATGGTAAAGGAACAGGGGCACTGCGCGATACAGTAGCCGGTCTATTGAGCGAGCATCCGCACGTGGCGAGCTTTCGCCTGGGTGAAAAGGGCGAGGGCGGCTCAGGTGTGACTGTGGTGGAATTGAAGGAGTGAAGCCGATGAGAGTATATAGTGATGAAGAAGAAAAACAAGGAATTTGACTGTGTAGAGATGAAACGCCGGATTCAGGAAAAGATATACGAAGAAACAAAAGATATGACAAATGAGGAGTTGATAGAATATTTTCACAAGCGTATAGCAAACAGTCGATTCGCCTCTTTCCTGCAGCAATCAGAAGGTCGGCAAAGTATCAAATAGGTGGGAAATTGAGTAATCCTTGATCCGTGATCAGTAATCAGTAGGCTGAACTAGGTGTTCGTCTATTATGTCAATTCTATGGAGTGCGGAAGCTTGCTTCCGCATTCACGCAAATACGGCTTGTGCATACACAACTGCTGGAGCAAGCTCCAGCACTCCATAAATACCCGGAGGAAGTAATTGCCCAGGGGATTCATTCCAGATAATATAATACAGCAGATCAAAGATCACATCGATATTGTAGATGTCATATCGGAGTACGTCCCGCTCACTGCCTCCGGGAAGAATTTCAAAGGGCTGTGCCCTTTTCACGAAGAGAAAACACCCTCATTCATGGTCAACCGGGATATGCAGATCTTCAAATGCTTTGGCTGCAATGAAGGCGGCGATGTGTTCACATTCTTGATGAAGCACGAAAAGATGGACTACCCGGAAGCAGTAAGATCCCTGGCTGTAAGATGCGGCATCACAATTCCCGAAACCACACAAGGCGACGCGAAGGCAAATCTGGCTGCGGAGGAGCTGCAAAAGCTAAACCGCTCTGCCGTAAATTACTTTCACAGGGTACTTATGAACAGCGCCGCCGGCAAAGATGCCTTGACATACCTCAAAGAACGTGGTATTAAAGATAGCACTATAGATAGTTTCAAGTTAGGATTCTCATTGCCCAATTGGGACGCTTTCCTGAAGGCCGCTGGGAAAGCTGGCTTTTCTACGAAAACTATGCTGCAGGGTGGATTCATATTACAGAAAAAGAGCGGGAGCGGTTACTACGATCGATTCCGCGAGCGGATCATGTTTCCCATTTTCGATGCCCGAGGCGAGCCTATAGGCTTCGGAGGCAGGATTATGGAATCATCAGAATCCGACATCAAATACATGAATTCCCCGGAAACTCCTCTTTACAACAAAAGCAGATCACTGTATAATCTGAACCTGGCGCACCAGCCCATCAGGAAGGAGGAGTTTGCTATACTTGCCGAAGGATACATGGACGTTATTATTTGCTTTCAAGAAGGCATTCATAACATAGTCGCATCGCTGGGAACGTCTCTTAGCGAGGGGCACGTGAATTTGCTTAAGCGATACACAGATGAAGTCATAATTGCCTATGATTCTGACAGCGCGGGAAACGCTGCCACATCCAGAGGGTTGAACCTGTTAGTAAAAGGCGGCATCAAGGTCAGAATGTTGACTCTAACCAAAGGCAAAGACCCGGATGATTTTGTCCGTGAAGAGGGTGTAGA
>Ga0114922_10006134_pt1 | contig 11051 bp, 7 predicted proteins | sample AartaG_FD_100975 | JGI IMG/M metagenome (GOLD analysis project Ga0114922, IMG submission 100975) | Deep subsurface microbial communities from Aarhus Bay to uncover new lineages of life (NeLLi) - Aarhus_00045 metaG | ecosystem: Environmental > Aquatic > Marine > Oceanic > Sediment | place: Aarhus...
ATTATTACTATTGTCGCTATTGCAGTGCCCCATCGAACCATAGACCTTGGAGGGGTATCCATAATATCCTCCACGGGTCGGGAATATCTTATTTCATGCGACTGTTTCCTCATAATTAATCAGTTACCAAGCTCCAACTGGTCACGTACCAGATTGTAATATACGCCTTCCCTGCTTATCAGTTCAGGATGAGTGCCGCTTTCTATCATCCGGCCTTTATCGATAACCACAATATTATCAGCATTACGCACCGTACTTAGCCTGTGAGCTATTATCAACACTGTCTTACCCGAAAAAAATTCATTAAGGTTTGTGACTATTTGCTTTTCATTAGCGGCATCAAGCGAGTTTGTAGCCTCGTCAAAAAACAGGTAATCAGGATTTTTATATACTGCCCTGGCTATTAATATTCGTTGTTTCTGGCCCTGGCTCAGTCCATGACCATTATGTCCTATCCTTGTATTTATGCCTAATGGCAGAATATCAACAAAATCGTTCATATTAGAAATTGAGATTGCTTTCAGTAATTTATCACTGTCAATTACATCAATGCCGGGAGCAATGTTATTAGCTATGGTATCAGGAAAAATATAACCGTCCTGCATCACTACGCCTATCTTTTGTCTCCATACTTTGAGACTGAGATTCCTGAGGTTTGTGTCGCCGACCAGTATATCTCCTTCAACAGGGTTATAGAATCCAAGCATAAGTTTTAGCATTGTTGTCTTTCCGCTGCCGCTGGTACCAACCACGGCAGTGATCTTCTTCTCAGGTATTACTATATCGATATCTTTCAGGACAAATGGTGAACGTGGCCCTTCATACTGGAATGATAGGTTATTTATATAGATATTCTTGTTTGCCGGCAGGTTCTTTACTTTCATGTCGTCCTCCGACTCTTCAGGCTGACTGGCTTGTATTTCAGAAAGCCTGTCAAGGCTCATTCTTGCATCCTGTGCCGTCCTGAAAAACACAACCATCTGGTTTACAGGGATATTTAACTGGCCGATAATAAACTGCACGGCCAGCATCATACCAAGTGTCATACTATTTGATAATACTGCAGCAGCCGCGATAATGGTAATAAGCACATTGGATGCTTCATTTATTAATCTTCCACCTGCAAGCTGGTATTGTGAAAGACTCATTGCCTTTACTCTTGTTTTGAACAGTGATGCCTGGACATTCTCCCAATCCCATCTTTTACTTGTTTCACTTTGAGTAAGCTTAATCTCCTGCATACCGGTGATTATATCAATCAGTTTGGCATTATTGTCAGACAGCTGTTTAAACCTCTTATGATCAAGCTGAGCACGCGACCGCATAAAAACGGATACCCAGGCAATGTAAAAAGTAGTACCGGCAAGGAAGATAAGCAGTATGGTTGAATTATATATAGCCAGGACAATACCGAAAACCAGGAGGTTAACAAACGAGAACAGCACACTTAATGAGGTGTTACTGAGAAATGACTCTATCCGCTGGTTATCTTCAATTCTCTGTAACAGGTCACCACTTAACTTGGTATCGAAATATGATACTGGCAAAGCCATCAGTTTGTAAAGAAAGCCTGAAACAATGGCCACGTTAACCCTGGTACTGATATGAAGTAACAGCCATCCACGAACAAATTCAACGGTCATTCTCCCTAAAACCAGGGCAAGTTGTGCAAAAAGTATAAGGTAAATAAATCCAAGGTCATTGGTATTTATACCGATATCGATAACCGACTGTGTCAGAAACGGAAAGATCAGCTGTATAAGACTACCTATGAATAATCCAAGAAAGATCTGGAAGAAATACTTCCTGTACATCTTAATATAACGTAGAAGAAAGCTGAATCCTGATTTACCCTCTTTTTCCTCTTCCTGCTCATAGAATTCAGGAGTGGGTTGAAGTATCAGTACCAGACCCACCTTTTCCTCATCGATCGTTGTCATAGCCCAGTTTTTCTCAAATTCTTCCCTGGAATATTTCACCAGTCCCCTTGCAGGGTCGGCAACATGCACGCTGTCTTTCTTAATCTTATGTACTACAACAAAATGTTTTTGCCTCCAGTGCACAATACAGGGTAATGGAGTCTCTTCAGCAAGCTTGGTAAAAGGTATACGAACACCAATAGTCCTGAATCCAATTGATTCTGCTGCTTCGGATATACCCAGGAAAGAAACTCCCTCCCTGGTAATATAACTCTTGCCCCTCAAATCAGGGAGGCTGAACTTCTTACCATAGAAACGGGCAACCATCTGAAGACAGGTGGGACCACAGTCCATAGCATCTGCTTGCCTTTCGAAAGGAAATGACATACCGAACAATAGTTAAAGTTTGTAAATATATCTATTATTTGATTCTATTCAAACATACTGTTCCAACTGCTTATTAGTCTTAAATCATTGAGTTAATTATTTGGAAATACTATATTTGCCTCAAATACTATTATGAAGTGTTAAATAAACACTCAGATACAAAATTAATAGAGGGAATACGAAAGGGGGACGATAAATCAGTTAGCTACCTCTATGACTCATTTTTCGATACCATAAAATCATATGTACTTAAGAATACAGGTACGGAAGATGATGCATATGATATATTCCAGGATGCCCTGATGGTACTTTTCAAGAAGATACAACTTAACGACCTTGAAGAAAATACCGATGTTAAGGGCTATGTCTTTGGTGTTTCCAAGAATTTATGGCACGAGCATCTCAGGAAGAACAGGAAAAATGTTGAGATGGATAAAGAACTGGTTGATGATTTTGACCCTTCGGATTTGCTTGACACTCCGTTGGAACAAATAGTACAGCGGTCGTTCCTGAAACTGAAACCGGAATGTCAGGAAGTGCTTAATATGGTTATTAAAGGTCATGACTACAAAGATATTGCAAGGAAAATGAATTATAAATCAGAAGATTACGCTCGCAGGAAGAAATATCTCTGCAAAGAAGCACTGATTAAAATAGTGAAAGCTGACCCTGAATTCAGTGATTACACCGATTTTAGCTTATAGTAATACCTGGCAAGAAAATAAAGGATGATGATGAGGACTGCTATGAGGAGGTACCTTTTTAACGGGAAATATGCAGAGTCATCATTTCCCATTATCACCAGCGTACTCCAGAAGTAAGGATGTGACCTCATCTGGTTAGCATCTTTCAGATAATCCAATCTTGCATTCCTAAGTGATCTGCTCTTTGAAAAGCCTCTTTTAAGATTCAGATAGAAATCTTTTACAATCTCACTGCTCGAGAGATCGTCTACTTCCCATAAAGACATTATAACACATGGACTTCCTGAATAAAAGAACCCCCTTGCCAGACTCATTACTCCTTCTCCTGATTGCAGGAATCCACTTCCGGTATTACATGAACTAAGAAACATCATTTTTGCTTTAATGGGTATATTATAAACCTCATATGTGTTTAGCATTCCATCCTCAATTGTATCGGCTTCCATATTGAAGATCATTTTCGAATACATTGGCTCATTATCGTTAAGAAACGTATGCATAGCCAGGTGTATTATATCACCTTCAATTACATTTGATTTGAAGGTGGTTTCAGTAGCCCGTTCATCGATATAAAGTTCACCACCGAGTAATTTATTGATATAAATGACTTCCTCCTTCGCCCCGGGGATATTGGTAAGGGTGTCACTATATAACTGTCTGGTCATCATTAGCTCATCGATATTGTAACTCCCCTTGTATACCGGTGCAAAACTTAAAACATTGTTACTGATACTTCTTCGGGATGATACAGTTTCTGATAGGATTGTACCTGAATACTCATATATTATCTCATATTCTTTAAGTAAAAAGGCTAAATCACGATAATTTATTTCATTATGTTCTGGTATTTCGCTTATCAGTGTTTCAAAAGGAATATATGAGAGTATATCATCGGCAGAAATTATGAGTCTGTCAGAATTAAAAAATTCCCTTACCGGAAGTATCAGTCTTTTATATAATCCGGAAGCAAGATTAACATATTCCTTATATTGTATCCTGGATTCATTAGCGATTGAAGGACTGGTTAAGATATTCCTGAAATTAATGATCATTTCAACTAAATAATCACCTGAAGGAACCGATACTATCTCAAACGTGTTGTGGTTTATTAGAAAAATATACAAGATACTATCTGTCAGGTAGTATTCAACGAAGTTTGCTTTTCTGCCTATTCTTCTCCGAATATCGTCAATGGTACTCACATTAGTGTTATACTTAAGATTATAATATCTTTGATATTCCTTTTCAAATATCCGAACGAGTGAATCATAGCGAGCATTTGCTCTCACACTTAGAAGGCGATAGTTATCGATTAGTTCAGCATCCGGGCTTTGTTTTGCAGATTCATTATATATCACCTCGTTGTAATCCCTAATATCAGCCAGTAGTGCTCTTTCAATTCTGGCAAGACTGCCTGGCAGGTGGAAATTCATTGCCCTGTTATTCCTGGTTGCAACAAGCAGTCCTGCTGCTTTTGATTTTTCTGAAACAGAAAAAGCTCCTTCGATATATGACTTATCGTCCGTTAGTTTATATAATTCATTAAATACAGCTATTGCGATATCATAAGCGTCAAAATACCTTCCAGACACCCTGCTGCGGCTTTCATCTGCATTGATCCTTAATCTTGTTGTCTCTATAATGTCAATTGCCTGTTCTGCAGCCGATAAAGCCTCCATAAGATTCTGACTATCATATCCAGTCATGTATAAGTTATACAGTATTTTGCTTTTTTGTATTAAAGAGGCAATCATGATGTTAGAAGCCACAATTAAAGAATCATTAATAACATTATTAATGAATCGCAATGCTTCTAAATTCCTCCCGGTACTATACATCAACATGGAAAAATTCAGGTAGGCTTCTCTTCTTACACGCCTATCTTCTTCATTTTCATCAACATATGAAAGGACCTTATTTAATATCTGTTCTGCCTGTTCGTGTTTTTCAACGTAATGCATCAGAAAATAAGAGTACTTCATTAGCTTAATTATATGATCCCTGCTCTCATTTCCGTATTCTTTTTCAGCTTCTTCAACTGATGATAATAAATAGTGCTCTGCTCTATCATAAATCCCGTTGCCTGCCAAAGTAAAAGCATAATTTTCGTATACAGCACTTACCAATCTTCCTGTAAAGCCATCGGATTCGATTAATTTCAATGCTTTTTTAAAATAATTATCCGATAGTTCAGAATTCCCAAGCTCATAATTACATACAGCGATCGAGTTATATAATAATAGAAAAAGTGGCTCGCTGTCTATACCTGGAATTTCCTGCGCCAGGTCATAAGCAAGCTCGAAATTTCGTTTAGCCCTGTTATAATCAAGAATATTCAGATATGACACACCTGAATTATAATAAAAGTTCACAAGGCTTCCCTTATCGATTGCATCCGGATTATTTTCTGCCAGCTGAATACCCCTGAGTGAAACAGAAAGTGCTCGTTCATGCATATTCATATCACTATAGACAGCTGATAGATTTAATAAAGTTCTGGACAGGTTAACTGATTCAATTCCAAATAGCCTTTCCCTGGTTTCAAGAGCCATTTCGAGGTTTACACGAGCCTCCTCTGGTTTACCCGTATACATGTACGAAAGTGCCAGATTTGTTCTAGCCTTGGCATAAATATCGTCTATGCTGTCAACGGCAATCCTGTACCTGATTGCCTCCTGTAATAATTCTATCGCATCATCGTAAGAGTTCCCGATGTATTTATATGTTCCAGTATAGTAATAACAATCTGATATAAGTATACTGTCGCTAATATCATTGGTTCCAAGATAGTTCAGAATCCAATTATAGCATAAGCTAGCATCTGGACTGCTTTCTTGCAAAGCAGTCTTAAAGCTGTTGAGCTTGTTTACGATTACTGAATCTTTCTCGTTTACATTATTAAGCTGACGGCCTTCTAAATCCTGATTGAAACATAGAATAATAGTAATCAGTATAAATATATATCCGGGAATAATCCGCATTTATTATTATTTTTACAATTATTTACCACACAAGTACCAAATATCAATATAAGAACGCTAAAAGCCAAAAAAAAAATATAATGTACACTCTTGTATATCTGGGTTTTATAAACTGTCATAAAAAAAAGTTGAAATTTTCGTGTCACAAAAAGCATTAAAGTGACATGTATATATGTAACGTAATAATAAACCCGATTATTTAAAAGTGTAACCAAAAAAATTATTAAGATGAGGACTTTGAATCAGAAAAATTTTGAGAATTTCAATGACTTTCTACTTTCAGACGAAGAAATGATACTCGTACGTGGTGGCGACGGCGATGGCGGCAGACAAATGACTGTTCCCCCTATCACAGAACATGAGATTTAAGAATCAGGTTAAAGAAATACAGCGATCTGTAAAATATTAAAACCGTATTACGGTACTGGCTAAATATAAACAGCCGGTGTGGCAGAGGTATATTTAAGATGCTATATGCTACGGGTTTGGAATGCATTGCTTATAGGCAGTGGCAGGATAAAGAAGAATGCTCTCTATCTATCTTCATTACATTGATAATGTGATAGTTACTAAATACAGTATATAAATTAATAAATCGCATGAAATCTTTAATAATTATGAAAAAAATTGAATTCACCCGTTTTATCGAAAGATATCTCGAGGGCAATATGCAAAGCGCTGAAAAAGAATGGTTCGAAGCAGAGCTTGAGGGTAACCCGGGCTTACAGAAAGAACTTGAATTGCGCAGAAAGGTAAACAAGTACGTTGACAACCAGGATGCTATTGCCTTCAGGCAGAGTCTTATGAATGCTGAAACCAGGCATAGAAAAGCTGTAGCCAAAAGAAAGGCTGCCACAAAACAGGTCATCCAGTACGCTGCTATATTTGCGGGCCTGATATTAATCGGGACCATTAGTCTCTATATCAGGACCAACAACATTGCGGATATCGCAACAAAATATTCACCTGAATATGCGCCATTGGCTGCATACCGTTCATCATCGGCAGGCCTGGATGAAGCCTACACCAGGGCAACAGAGTATTATAATTCAGGCAACTACACTGAAGCTATAAGATGGTTCAACAGGATAGTTGATGCAGATATGCAGGTTGAATTTCTTAAAGGATCATCCCACATGCATATTAGTAAATATAATGAGGCCATTGGTTCCTTCAGCAAGGTAGTTGAAGATAATGATAACCTCTTTATTGAAGATGCCAGATTCTACCTGGGTGTCTGTTATATACAAACAGACCAAGCAGATAAGGCAAAAGAGTTGCTTGAGGGTGTCGTAAACTCTGAAAACAGGCATAAGAAAGACGCCAGGAAACTTTTAAGAAAAATTGACTAACAGGAAAAAATTAACATAAGGGAGATGTTTATGACTTTTGGGAAAAATATGGAGAAGGGACCACAACATGGTCATAATGAAAAGTCAGAATTGATAAATCCTGTACATAACACTGATATGCTATATACTCCTTCCATATTAACCGGATTATCTCATGAAGTCCGAACTTACATGAACTCCATAGTAGCATTCACCTTCCTGAGCAATAATGATAACTGCACAGAGGAAGAGCGGAGCGAGTATAATAATCATATCATGAATTCATGCGACCAGTTAATTACATTATTTGATAATTTTCTTGATTCAGCTTTAATTGATTCCGATGTTCCAAGATCAACTATCACCAGATGCAATCTCAGGACTTTACTCAAATATATTCTGGATGATTTAAACAATTCTATCAGCAGGTTCGATAAGAAGAAGGTTACACTCCTGCTTGATGAAAGATCCGGAAATGATTCAATGTTCATTGATAAGGAGAAGATTAATCGGGTTTTAAGAAATCTCCTTTTCAATGCATTGGAAAATACGGAATCAGGTTATATTAAGATGGGCTACAGGAAGCAAAAAAACAGGGTTGAATTTTACGTTATCGATTCAGGAAATGGTTACACTAAGAATCGAGAACTGCTTACCTGTAATAACCTTACAAAATATCTAAGTAAACATCAGAACACATTTACTACTGTTTCATTCATACTTTCACAGAAACTTATTGAGAGTATGGACGGTGAATTATGGATACGACCTAATGGTGTTAACGGAACTGCTATGTATTTCTCAGTTCCGGAACACAATGCTATGAAAAAGGATAAGTCTGAACCTATTTCATCCAGAATCGCAATCTGATAATTAGTAGAATCCTTTCACCTACCTTAATATGTCTGCCACAAAATGGGTAAAAGAGCACCTCCTGAAGGTGCTCTTTCTCTTTTACCTGTATTATTCTGAAATTTTCAGTATACGTATATCAGTGCGTCTGTTTTTGCGCTTACCTTCTTCACTGGCATTATCATAGAGTGGCACCTTTTCACCATAACCTTTATAATGCAAGCGATCGTGTGATATACCACGGTTGATAAGATAATCCCGAACTACACGTGCGCGTTTCTCAGAAAGAATAAGATTGTGTTCATCAGAGCCTGTTGAATCAGTATGTCCCCCGATTTCAACTACCATGCCATGGTTGCTTTCGAGCAAACTAAACAGTTTTTCCAATTCGGGTAATGACTCATCACGCAGTTCCCATGAGTCAAAAGCAAAAAATACATTATGAAGCGACATCTGCTGTCCAACTTGTATAGGACTCAGGGAAATAGTCTTTTCAAATGGTTTAATTGAACTGTGTTCACCTTCCAGCATAAAATTCTCCGAATAGAAAAGGTAGTCTTTACTGCTCACATTGATACCATAATTATGGCCTGTGGGCAAACATACCAGGAAATCACCTTCCGAATCTGTAAACGATTGAATCACCCTTTTGCCTGTGCTAAGGTTAATAAGTTCATAAGTAGCTTTTAATTTTTCACCTGTCAACTTATCTACTACTCTCCCTTTAAGATAAGATACAGGATCAGGTCTCAGAGATTCAGGCATTTTAAAATAATACAGGTCCCTACCTTTAAGGGTATTTATTTTAGATGAAAAATAGGCTACTTCTCCCGAGGAATTAATTACCATGCCAATTTCATCGGTCTGGGTGTTTATTGGAAAACCAAGGTTTTCAGGCTCTGACCATGTACTGTCTCCTTTGTTAAATCGCGACATAAAAATATCAAAACCTCCCATACACGGCCTTCCATTGGATGAAAAATACAGTGTCTTACCATCAAAGTGTATAAAGGGTGACATTTCATCTCCCGGAGTATTAACAATATCTCCAAGATTAACAGGTTCTGACCATCTTCCATCCTTAACCAGCTTACTTACCCAGATATCCATTCCACCACATCCTCCAGGCCGGTTACTAACAAAGAAAAGCCTTGAGCCATCAGAAGAGAGTGATGGCTGTGATTCCCAGTAAGCTGTATTAACAGGTCCACCTAGATTTATGCCTTTTTTCCACCTGTTGTCTGTCCTGGCCGAATAGTATATATCACAACCACCTTTACCGTCCTCCCGGTTGCAAGCTGTGAAATACATATAATTACCAGCTGCCTCCAGTGTTGGAGCACCTTCATTATATGAGGTATTCAGAGGAGGCCCAGCATTTCTGGCAACAGCCCAGTTTCCATCAACCCTGTAACTGTAATAGAAATCTTCCTGGTATTCTTTCCCTATCAGGTTACGCCTCCTTACTGAATTTTGCCGTGTAAACAGTAGCATATTATCATCAGCAGTTATAGCCGGCCAGTATTCATCATCATTCGTATTGATTGATTCACCCAGGTTAACAGGATTGAAATCAACAGGATTTAATATAGCCTCCAGCGCAAAATCACAATCCCTGATATAATTCTTTGCTTTCACTGCATTAACAGATTGTTCTCCTCCAACGTCTATATATAATATGAAATTACTTCTTGCTTCAGAATAATTACCAATCAGGAATTGTACCTCTCCATATCCAAACCAGGCCGGGATATAGAAAGTTGAATCAATAATCATGGCCTGCCGGTATGCATCTGCCGATTGTCTGTATTTGAGCATATCGCGTGAAAGTTCAGCAAGGAGCAGATGAGCTTCTATGAATCCAGGATCTTTTTCAACGGCATCAAGAAGGTGTCTTTCTGCCTCATTGTAATTAATAAAATCGTAAGCCTCTTTGCCGTCATTATATGCCTTAAGGGCTTTATTTGATCTTGTATGAAGTTCCTGTGACAGCAATGAAAATGGCTGAACAATAAGCATCAACAGCATAAAAACCTTAATTAGGTTATTTATGGTATGCTCATATATTTGTGACTTTGAAGTGATATTGACCATTCGGTATGGTTTTTAACATATTCAACCATTAACGGCATTATTCTTTTAAAACTACTCCATTCAGGCTGCAGGTAAAGTTTACAGCCGTGGGAGACCTTTGCCCTGTACTCCTCGGCCCAGTTAAAATCACCTTCATCTTTAATTATCACCTTCAATTCTCCTGCCAAACTACAAATACTGTCATCCGGAGGAAGATTTTTTTTTGGAGAAAGGCATATCCAATCCCAGATACCTGTCAGCTTATGCGAGCCTGAAGTTTCAAGATAGGTTTTAATATTCAATTTCTTTAATTCCCTGCAGAAGGTATCCAGGTTATACATCAGTGGTTCACCACCGGTAACTACCACTGAATCAGCACCTGAATCGGTAATACCTTGGATTATTGAATTAATATGAGTCATTTCATGATATTTGGAATCCCAGGCAAATTTCGTGTCACACCAGCTGCAACCAACATCGCAACCACCTACACGTATAAAATATGCAGCCTTGCCTGTATGGAATCCTTCTCCTTGTATCGAATAGAATTGTTCAACCAGAGGAAGGTAAAAACCTTCTTGTTCTACTTCTTTTTTCATATTACTTTAAGCCTGAAACCAGTATCCTGTAGATGGCCTGTTTTTTCAGTGTTCTTTCCGATGCAAGATATACATAATTCCCTCTAACAAAAATAGATTCGACCTGGGTAAACCTTAATTCAGGAATAATATATTTAGTGTAATCCTCAGAAAATCTCACATTATCAGTATTTCTGAAATGCAATAGATATGTTTCATTTTTATA
>Ga0114922_10006135_pt1 | contig 11051 bp, 3 predicted proteins | sample AartaG_FD_100975 | JGI IMG/M metagenome (GOLD analysis project Ga0114922, IMG submission 100975) | Deep subsurface microbial communities from Aarhus Bay to uncover new lineages of life (NeLLi) - Aarhus_00045 metaG | ecosystem: Environmental > Aquatic > Marine > Oceanic > Sediment | place: Aarhus...
AGCGCACAAGAGGTCGCTGTGGCAGGTACTCGGTATCTACATGGCGGGCTCGTGGATCGTGCTCCAGGTCGTGGACCAGCTCACCGAGAGCGCGGGACTCCCGGAGTGGGTGCCGTCGTTCGCTCTCGTGCTGCTGCTGATCGGGCTCCCGATCGTCATCGCGACGGCGTTCCTGCAGCATCGGGGTGGGCCGGTAGTCGCAGACCAGCCTACCTCGCTCGCTGACGACGAAAGTTCTGGATCCGCGCCGACCGACCCGGTACAGGCGGAGGTCGCTCCGCCTGTCAAAGCGACCGACTCGACTCCTCGCGTGCTGTTCACCTGGCGAAACGCGATCCTGGGTGGAGTCGGTGCCGCGGTCCTGTTCGCGCTTGTCATGGGCGGCTGGGCTTACGCCCGGAACCAGGGGATTGGGGGCGCCGGCACCCTCGTGGCGAAGGGCGTGATCGATGACGGAGAGCAAGTCATCCTGGCCGACTTCTCGGGCGACTCGATGATGGCGGAAGTCGCGACCATGGCATTCCGGGTGGACCTTTCGCAGTCGCCCACGATCAACGTCGCGGACCTGAACTTCCTGCGAAACGTGCTCGAACGGATGGAGCTCGATCCCTCGACCCCGCTGGACGAGGATCTGGCCCGCGAAGCGGCGATCCGGGAAGGTCTGAAGGCGATCGTCGCCGGCGACGTAGCCCGGGCAGGCGGTAGTTACGTGCTGTCCGCACGGCTCGTGGCGGCGGAATCCGGCGAGGACCTGATCAACCTGCGGGAGACAGCCTCGGATTCCAGCCAGGTCATGGAGGCGGTGGACCAGCTTTCACGCCGGATGCGTGAGCGGCTGGGCGAATCCCTTGGCTCGATCCGGGCCAGTGCGCCGCTCGACAAGGCCACCACGACATCGCTCGAGGCGTTGCGGAAGTACTCACAGGCCCTCAGGGCGATCGACGGCGGTGACCATGACCTCGGCAAGGGTCTACTGCGTGAAGCCGTGGAGCTCGATCCCGAGTTTGCCATGGCGTGGCGCAAGCTGGCGGTCGAGGAATTCGACGATCAGAACGCGCGCAAAGAAGCCGCGACGCGGGCGTACGAACTGCGCGATCTGCTGACCGACCGGGAACGTTACATGACGATCGGGACGTACCATGGATACGTCACGAACGACAACGACGCGGCGATCACTGCCTACCGGACGCTCCTCGACCAGTACCCGGACGATGCGTGGGCTCTGAACAACGTGGCCCTCCAGTACTTCGCTCAGGGCAAGATGGATCTCGCGAACGAGTTCCTCGAGCGCGCGCTGGAGACCGATCCATACAGCCCGAACGCCTACATCAACCTGGCCGCGGGTCTGCACTTTCTCGGTCAGAGCGATTCGGCGCATGCCGTGCTCGATCGTCTCGAGTCAACGCTCCCGGACAACCCGGCTGTAGTTGAATGGAGGGCGAAGTTCGCCGCGGCCGATTGGGACTACGATACGGCGCGAGAACTTGCAGAAGAGCTCTCACGGACGGACAAGACGGAATTCCGGCGTCGGGCTCTCGATGTGATTGCGGCCGTCGACCTGGCCGAAGGTCGGGTGGATCGGGCCGAACGCAACTGGCTCGATGCCCGTTCCGAGGTAGACCCGCTGCGGCACGCAGCATGGCTGGCGTGGAACGAGCTTCTCGTACGCGAGAACCCGGTGGGCGCAGCTGACATCCTCGATCGGGCGCTGGCATCGGCTGCTGAGGTCGACACGGCGCAGGGATCGGGAGAGCGGGCCTTTCAGTATGCCCTCGCCGGTCGTGCCACCGACGCTCGGGCCTGGCTGGCCGCAGACCGCCGGGCCGACAACGAGTATTCGTCGATGCCGGCCCCCATGCGTGCCGCAGAGGACTCGTGGTTCGAAGCGGCGCTCGCGCTGGGTGATGGACGGAGTGACGACGCAGCGACGCTTCTGCGGCAGTCGGAGAGTGACATGGACTCATTCTATGATGGGCTCGGCGTCCGAGCCGTGTCGTGGGATCTTGCCCGGGCGTTCGACCAGGCGGGTGTGGCCGACTCCGCTATCGCCCGCTACGAGATGGCTCTCGAGCACACGGATGAGCTCATCGAGTTGGACTGGCAGCCGAGGCAGATTCCGATCACCTACCTCAGACTCGCCCGGCTGTATGACGAGCGGGGCGACCTGGAGCAGGCGGCCGGCTACTACGGCCGGTTTGTCGACCTGTGGGAAGATGCCGATGCCGAGTTCCAGCCCAAGGTCGAGCGAGCCCGGGCGAGGCTCGAAGAGATCGTGAGGGAGCGCGGATGATCGGTAGCCGCACGCTGATCCAGGTCCTCGGCATCTATGCTGCCGGTTCGTGGGTGGTGCTACAGGTCGTCGATGTTCTGACCGACAACATGGGGCTTCCCGACTGGGTATTCCCGTTTGCGGTTGTTCTGCTGCTGATCGGATTGCCGATCATCCTCGCCACGGCCGTGGTCCAGGCTCGCACGGCCGGGTCTCGGGTGCCCGCGGGAGACACCGGTGACACTGCGAGTGGAGCAAGTTCCGCGGCAAGGCCCGAACTCTCCGCGGCCGGATCCGCGGATCCTTCGGCGGAAATGCGGCGCCTGTTCACGTGGCGAAACGCCCTCGTCGGGGGGGGAGTCGCGTTCGTGTTTCTCATCACGGTTACCGGCGGCTTCATGTACATGCGAAACAGCGGGATCGGCCCGGTCGGCTCGCTGGTGGCGAAGGGAGTGCTCGAGGAGCGGGCCCCTCTCGTTCTCACAGAGTTCGCGTCGCGCGATCCGGGCCTTGCCGCGACGGCCACGGAGGCGCTCCGGATCGATCTTTCCCAGTCGAATGTCGTGAAGGTCGTCGAGCCTGCCGTGATCGCCCGGGTCCTGGACCGAATGCAGATCGAGTCCGGCACGCTTCTCGACGAGGAACTCGCGCGCGAGATCGCGATCCGGGAGGGATGGCCGGCCGTCATCGTGGGCGAGATCAATGAGGCAGGAGGACGCTACGTCCTCTCGGCGAGGCTGCTCGCGGCAGAGGACGGGAGCGAACTGCTGTCGCTGCGCGAAACGGCGGCTAACGAGGGAGAGATCGTACCGGCGGTGGACGAGCTTTCCGCCCGGTTCCGGGAGAAGGTCGGTGAGTCGTACGGCTCGCTACGGGAGTCCGTGCCACTCGAACAGGTGACGACCAGATCGCTGGATGCGCTCCGGCTCTATTCCCAGGCGCTCGCCGCGGACGACTCTGGAGACGACCAGCGTGCGATCGCGCTGCTCGAAGAAGCCGTCGAGCGGGACACCGCGTTCGCGATGGCATGGCGAAAGCTCGGAGTCTTGCTGGGCAACCGGAATGTCGAAGGTGGGCGGGCGATCGAGGCCGAGAAGCGGGCGTTCGCGCACCGGGACCGCCTCACGACCCGGGAGCGTTACCTGACCGAGGGCACGTACTACATGGATGTCGAACGGGACCGCGGGCGGGCGATCACCGCGTACGAGAACCTGCTCGACCTCAATCCCGAGGACGCCTGGGCGCTGAACAACCTCGGAGTTCTTGTCGGGTCGACGGGGGACGCCGCGCGGGCCCTTGACCTGTACGAACGGTCGTTCGAAGCCGATCCCACGAACGTCATTGCCCTTGGCAACCAGTCCGTCCAGTTGAAGAGGCTGGGCCGGACGGACGATGCCCGCGCCGTCATCGAAGAGGCCCTCCGGGTCGCCCCCGGCGCTCCGGACATGGTGAACCGGCTCGCGAACCTGGAGCTGGGAGCGGGGAATTACGAGACTGCTGCCGTACTGTACGATTCGATGACCGTGCTCGGCTCCGGAAGCGGATACTGGGAATGGGCCGCCGAGGAAGGTCGGGTCCTGCTCGACGCAACGCAGGGGCGCATCGCGGACGCCGAGGCCGGGCGCGCTCGCGCGGCTCGCTTCCTGGTGGACGAGGGCTGGGGCGGGACCTACCTGTGGCGCTCTGTCTGGTCGGCCTGGACGCGTCTCCTCGCGGCCCAGGATCCGGCTGGAGCGGCAGCGATCCTCGACGAGGCCCTGGCCCGGTATCCGGCAGAAACGGTTCCTGCCGGTGAGGCGCCCGTGCTGGATCTCGCCTTCCTCAGCGCGGCTCTCGGTCGAACGCGGGAGGCGCAGGCGTTCCTGGAGCGACACCGGACAGCCGGGGCCTCGTTCGCCGGAAACGGCTGGGAGGTGGTGCTGGAGGCGGCAACAGAGGCTCAGCTCGCACAACAGTCCGGCGACGTGAACGGTGCGCTCGAATTGTACGACTCTCTCGACCGAAGCGTGTGCCCGGAGTGCGGACTGTTCTGGAAGGGATTCCTGCTCAAGGAAGAGGGAGACCGCCCCGGAGCGATTGCCGCGTGGGAGGCGTACCTGTCTCGGGGCTGGCACATCCGGCACATTCTGGACGCCGATGGACTCGGCAGCGTGTACGAGTCGCTCGGCCAGATGTACGACGCGGAGGGCGACCCGGAGCAAGCCGCCATCTACTACGCACAATTCGTCGAGCTCTGGCAGGACGCGGATCCGGAATTGCAGCCCCGGGTCCGCGCCGCACAGAACCGGCTTGAGACAATCGTGAGGGAACGCGGATGATCGGTGGTCGAACGCTTCTACAGGTCCTTGGCTTTTACGCCGCAGGTTCGTGGGTAGTTCTCCAGGTGGTGGACGTTCTGAAGGAGAACATGGGCCTGCCGGACTGGGTGTTTCCGTTCGCGTTCATCCTGCTCATGATTGGATTGCCGGTCATCCTCACCACGGCGATCGTCCAGAAACGGATGGCCGACGCGTCGGCCGCGCCCGCCGACGTGGCTGCGTCACCGGTTCCGGATCCGTCTCCCGAAGTCCGCCGCATGTTCACGTGGAAGAACGCCCTGGTGGGCGGCGGGCTCGCGTTCGTCATGCTGGCCGTCGTGACAGCCGGGTTCATGTACATGCGGAACAGCGGGATCGGGCCGGTCGGCTCGCTGGTCGCCAGCGGCCTGCTGGAAGACAGGGCCCCGATCGTGATCGCCGAGTTCGAATCACAGGACGCCTCGATCGGAGCCGCCGCGACCGAAGCGCTGCGCATCGATCTCGCCCAGTCCGAGGTGGTCGAGGTGGTCGAGCCCGCGGCTCTGGTAGGAGCGCTGGAACGGATGGAGCGGGATCCGTCCGATCCGTTGACATTCGACGTGGCCCGCGAGGTAGCGGTGCGCGAGGGCTACCCGGCCGTGATCACGGGGGAGATCCAGTCGGTTGGCAACGGTTATACCCTGTCGGCCCGGATCGTGGACGCGGGCAGCGGGCAGACACTCGCCTCGCACCGCGAATCGGCGACGGATGCCGACGCGATCATCCCGGCGATCGACCGTCTGTCGTCGAAGATGCGCGAGCGGATCGGTGAGTCCTATTCGGACCTGCGGGCAGACGCACCTCTGGACGAGGTCACGACGGCCTCGCTGGAGGCACTGGAGAAATATACCGAGGCCATCGCCGTATTCGATCGGGGCGGGGACATCGACCTGATGAACGACCTGCTGGAAGAGGCCGTGGCGATCGATTCCGGCTTCGCGATGGCCTGGCGGAAACTCGGCCTGACTCGCGACACGAGAAGCGGTCGGATCGAGGCGCTGGAGAACGCTTACAATGGGCGCGATCGGCTCACCGACCGGGAACGGCTTCTGACCGAAGCCGCGTATCACGAACGGGTCCGGCGGGATTTCCGGCCCGCGATCAATGCCTATGAACGGCTGATCGAAATGGACCCGAACGACACCTGGGCCCTTAACAACCTGGGCGTGATCTACGACCAGGACCTGGGCCAATACGATGTCGCGTACGATTACTATCTCCGGGCATTCGAGCGCGACTCATCCACGGCCGTTCACCTGCGAAACGTGTCCCGCACGGAAATCAACCTCGGCAGGTACGAAGAGGCGGCGGCGCACATCGCCCTCGCGAGCGAGCGATTCCCGACCGACGATGCCGTCGCGCGTCTCCGCGTCGATCTTGCCGCCAGCCAGCAGGACTTCGAGTCGGTGACGGCCGCGGCGGAAAGCTATCGGGATCTGCCGTCGGATCCCCGTAACGACATGGTGAGACTCGCGACCCTGTCGGACGTCGCCCTGGTGCATGGCAGACTGCAGGAGGCCGAGCGGCTGGCGGAGGAGTCCGCCCGGGCGCACGAGCGGGCGGGGCTACCGAATCCCGGGCGATCGATGCTCTCCGGGTTCGTGTGGGCCGATGCAGGCGTGAGACGTGACACCGAGGCGGCCAGGCGACGCCTGGAAGCGCTGCTGGCGGCAGAGCCCCTGGACGCTGATGATCCCGTCAACCGCAACTACATAGGGACTGCCTTCCAGTGGGCGCGGCTCGGCGACCGCGCTCGGGCGGAGGCCCTTCTGGCGGAATTCGAGGCCGAGGTGCCGGAGGAGTACCGGACCGACCTGGACAACCCGTACCTCGGAATCGAGGGCCTGCTCCTGATGAGCGAGGGCCAGTTCGAGCAGGCGATCGAGACCTTCAGGAAACGGGAACAGCGAGGGTGCGTCCTGTGCGAGTACATGCCCGTCGCGATCGCTTTCGATTCGCTCGGGATGCGCGACTCGGCGATCGCCTACTACGAGGGATACGTCGAGGCGGACTGGAACGGCCGCCTGGGCTGGGACGATGACACGCTCGCCCCGACGCTCGAACGGCTGGGGCAACTCAATGACGAGGCCGGTGACCTCGAACAGGCGGCGCTCTACTACGCCCGGTTCGTGGAGCTGTGGGCCGATGCGGACGACGAGCTGCAGCCGCGGGTGCAGGCGGCGCAGGCCCGGCTGGATGAAATCCTGAGGCAGCGCGGATGAAGAAGCTGATCCACGAGGCGCACAGGCGTTCTCTGTGGCAAGTGCTCGGCATCTACCTCGCGGGATCCTGGATCTCGCTACAGGTCGTGGCGCAGCTCGCGGACTCCGTCGGATTCCCGGACTGGGTCGAGCCGTTCGCGCTCGTGCTGTTGATCATCGGTCTGCCGATCGTCTTGGCGACTGCGTTCGTGCAGGAGGGAGTCGCGCCCGAGAAGGAAGAGTCCGACACGCTCGTGGAAGCGCCGGCACCGGTTTCGCCTGCTTCTCAAACCTCGACGGGATCACGAAAGCTGTTCACGTGGCGCAACGCACTCGGCGGTGGCGCGCTGGCATTCCTGTTCCTGGTCGCCGTGACGATCGCCTGGATCATCATGCGCCAGGCCGGGATCGGCCCGGCGGGCAGTCTCGTCGCCCGCGGCGTGCTGGACGACCGGGCACCGGTGATCGTTGCCGACTTCAAGGCGCAGGACTCACTGCTGGCGCGCGCGGCGACCGAGGCGTTTCGAGTGGATCTTTCCCAGTCTCCCTCGATCCAGGTTCTCGAGCCGGCCTTTCTGGTGGAGGCGCTCGGCCGCATGGAGGTCGCCAGGGACGCGCCGCTGGACGCTGACCTGGCGCGCGAGCTCGCTGTCCGAGAGGGAATCCCGGCGGTCGTGGTCGGCGAAATCACGCCGGCTGGCCGTGGCTTCGTGCTCACCTCGAAGCTGGTAGACGCGGACGATGGCTCTGCCCTGACCTCGGTCCGCGAAACTGCGGCGGATACGGCGGAAGTGCTCGACGCTCTGGACCGGCTGTCGAAGAGCCTGCGAGAGCGGATCGGGGAGTCTTATCTGTCGCTCCGCGCGGATCCGGCGCTGGCAGCGGTTACCACTGGATCCCTCGACGCATTGCAGCTCTATTCGGAGGCTTTGCGGGCATTCGAAGTCCAGGGCGACTCCGACCGCGGGATCGCTCTTCTCGAGGAGGCCGTCGCGATCGATCCGGGCTTCGCCATGGCGTGGCGGAAAATGGGGGTCGAACTCCGAAATCAATTCGCGGCGACCTCCAGGGTCAACGAAGCGCTCAGGAAGGCGTTCGAGAATCGCGACCGGCTGACCGAGCGGGAGCGTCTCCTGGCGGGGGGGAGCTACTACACGTCCGTAGCGGCGGACTATCCAAAGGCGATTGCCGAGTACGAGCGGATGCTGGACCGGGATCCCCACGACGCATGGGCGCTGAACAACGTGTCGATCTTGTACGGTTACATCAGGGATGAACCAAGGGCGTACGACTACATGCAACGCTCGTTCGCCGCGGATTCGAGCACCAATACCGCGTATACGAATCTGGCCATCGAGACGTACCGGATGACCGGCGAAGTGGATTCGGCTCGGGCGGTAGTCGAGCGGGCGAAGGCGAGATTCCCCGGGAATCCCGCGGTCGAAATGTGGGAGGCTCGATACGCTTTACTGGGCGGCGACTACGCTGAGGCGGGGCGAATCGCCGCCGACGTTTCGGCAGCACACCTCGACAACGCAGGCGTCCAGGTGATGGTCGCCGGCTTCGACGCGGTACTCGCGGCGGCGCAAGGGAAGCTGCGGGAATACGACCGACACGTCTCGGAGTTTGCCAGCCTGTCTCTCGAGCACGATGAGCCGGGCGACGTGCGAACCGCAGCACAGTGGGAGGCCTGGACCCGTGTGATGGCCGCCGCCGACACCGCGGGGGCACTCCGCGCACTCGAGCGGGCGAACGAAGTCGTGGCTCTGGACGAGCTGCCGTTCGCCGATCGCGACCACCCGAACCGCGCCGCGCTCCTGGCAGCCCTCGGTGAAGTCGAGGACGCACGCGCAGTGCTCGAAGAATTCGAAGTCGGTGCGGACCCTGATCTGAAGCGCGCGTCAGAGAACAACGTATATCGTGCACTCGGTCGGATCGCGCTGGCCGAAGGTGACGCCGGGCAGGCCCTGGAGCTCTTCCGGCAATCGGACAGGGGACGCTGCTCGATCTGTCCGAAGCTCGGCATGGCGATGGCCTTCGAGGCGGCGGGTCAGCCGGATTCAGCGCTCGCCTGGTACGAGTCCTACCTCGAAGATCGGCAGCCGAATCGCATGTACTGGGATCAGGCCGGTCTCGGATACTCGCTGCAGAAGGCCGCCCGGCTCGCCGATTCGCTGGGTGACACCGAGAAGGCGGCGTTGTACTACGCCCAGTTCGTAGAGCTGTGGGCCGAGGCGGATGACGAGCTTCAGCCGCAGGTCGAGGCGGCCCAGAGCCGGCTCGAGGCCATCCTGAGAGAACGAGGCTGAACGGGCCTTCGACCCGACCGCCGCGAGCGGTCGGGCTTTTCTAACCGGCCCGCGGCACCGATCTTCTCGCCCATGTCAGAGGTTTCCGGGTACCAGAGGTTCTTCGCCGAACTGAAGCGGCGCAAAGTATTCCGTGTCGCAGCGGTGTACGGTGCCGTGGCGTTCGTCGTACTGCAGGTGGCGGATATCCTGGTGCCGGCGCTGCATCTCCCCGAGAGCTTCACGACCGGATTCGCCCTGCTGGCGATTCTCGGCTTCCCGATTGCGGTCGTTCTGGCCTGGGCGTTTGACAGCACTCCCTCGGGCATCCAGCGCACCGACGCCGCAAAGACGGGCGAGATCGAGGCGATCCTCGCCCAGCCGCCGGCGAGTCGCTGGCCATCCGGACTGCTGGCGCTGGTGGGAATCACCGCTCTCGTGGTGGGCGGCTGGCTGGCGTTGTCGAGTCGCTCGGACTCGTCGACCGCAGAGGCGACCGGTACGGGAACGACTTCCGACGCTCCCACTGCCGGAGGCGCCTTTGACGAAGCCGACACCGATGCGCCACCGTCGATCGCGGTTCTGCCGTTCGACAACATGAGCCGGGATCCGGAGACGCTCCCGTTCACGGACGGCCTGCACGATGACCTCCTCACCCAGTTATCCAAGATCGGATCGCTGAAGGTCATCTCCCGCACTTCGGTTCAGGAGTACCGGGATTCACCGAAGAGCATTCCGGAGATCGGAAGGGAGCTCGATGTCGGGTATGTGCTCGAAGGAGGAGTTCAGCGGGCCGGGGACCAGTTCCGCCTGAACGTGCAGCTGATCGACGCGGAATCGGAAGGTCACGTGTGGGCGGAACAGTACACGGGTGAGCTTACGGTCGCCGGAATCTTCGCGATCCAGACGGAGATCGCGACGAAGATCGCCGATGCCTTGCAGGCGCAGCTGACCGCGGATCAGCGCGAGAACCTGGCCCGGGTGCCGACACAGGATCTCGAGGCGTACGAGGCCTATCGCAGGGGAATGGAATACATCCGGGAGGGATACGCAGAACCGACGATCCGGACCGCGGATCGCTTCGCCGACCAGGCGATCGCCCGGGACAGCACGCTCGCCGAGGCGTGGGCGCTGAAGTCGGTGGCCGCCTCCAGCCTGTACTGGTTCTTCTACGATCGGTCCGATTCCATCACAACCGCGTCGCTCGCGCACGCGCGCCGGGCCCTCGAGCTGGCCCCAGATCTCTCGTACGGTCACTGGGCCCTCGGGGCGTGGCACTATCGCGTGATGCTCGACTACGACAGGGCGCTGGAGGAGATCGACCGGGCGCTCGAGGGGATGCCGGGCGAAGTGGACCTGCATACGCTGGCCGGCAGCGTACATCGACGCAACGGGGAGATGGAGGAGGCGATCGTCAGGTATCGAGATGCCGCCGAACTGGATCCTCGACAGGCGATGGCGCCCTACAGCGTGGGAGAAACGCTGAGCCTGCTTCGGCGGTACGGGGAGGCGGAACCCTGGTTCCGGCGCGCCATCGCGATCCGGCCCGACTTCGCCTTTCCCTACAGCTTCATGGCCTCGAACCGGGTCCGCGCCGAGGGCGATACCGCGGGAGCCCGGAAGATCCTCGAGGATATGCTGCAACTCGGGATCTACGACCAGGGTTTGGAGAACGGAGCGTTCGCGGACCTCTACCGCCAGGAGCGCGACGGCGCCTCGATGCGGAGTGAGGTCGGCAGTGAGCCGGTGTACCGGAACTCGCAGTTCTTCTTCGAACCCGGCTCGTTCCTCACGGCCTGGTCATGGCGTATCGAGGGCAACGAGCCCAGGGCAAGCGCCGCCTTCGATTCGGCGCGGGTGATCGTCGAGGCGCGCCTGGTCGATGATCCCGACGACGCGCGATTTCACAGCGTGCTGGGCGTGGTGCTGGCCGGCCTCGGCCGGGACGAGGAGGCGA
>Ga0114922_10006136_pt1 | contig 11050 bp, 9 predicted proteins | sample AartaG_FD_100975 | JGI IMG/M metagenome (GOLD analysis project Ga0114922, IMG submission 100975) | Deep subsurface microbial communities from Aarhus Bay to uncover new lineages of life (NeLLi) - Aarhus_00045 metaG | ecosystem: Environmental > Aquatic > Marine > Oceanic > Sediment | place: Aarhus...
AATCGACGCGCGTGAGCTGCTTGTAGGCATCTCCAGGGCCTGAACCGCCCGCACAGCCCGCAAGGAGCGCGCAAAGCCCCGCGGCGAAAACGGCCACTGCCCGTGATCGGGCCAGCCCATGTCCCGGTAATGCGCGCAATGTCATGCCTTTGTTTATGCCTGACGAGGCGGTAGCGCCAGATTGTGCATCTTTTGGGGCACGCTCGCGGTGTCGAGGGGCTTGCCGTCAGTCGATGTCGATTATTCGGGTCCGAAAGCCCACTTTGAGCATTTCATCCGGGTCGTCCAGCAGCCCCTTGCACACCGTATTGCCGACCGCCGCGCTGCCGTCGTCGCTGAGAAGCTGAACCTTGCCGGTTCCAGGAATGACAAACATGGCCTCCGGCTTGATGCCATCGATCTTCACTTGAAGCTGTTTCGGTTGGTCGCCCGCATCGCCTGACCATCGAAACAGCGCAAACGTCCCAGTCATCGTTGTAAGGGCCGGCGGCAATCAGATAGTCGGAGCCGATACGCTCCAGGCTGCGTATGCCTCTATCGCCGAGATCGAGCTCAACGGGTGCACCAAACACAGCTTCTTTGCCGCCGAGAAAATCGTCCGGATTATTCAAGGGCACGATCAGCGCCTTGCCTTGCGGAATCGGATTGCGGAAGCCGATCAGAAGGCTCCCGTTAGGGCCCTCGGCTAGCCCTTCAATATTGAGCGCGCCCTCCGCGCGCGGGATCGGTATGTTTGGCGGCATCGCTCAAGTTGAAGTGATCGAACTGAGGGGTCTCGACCAGCGCGTCCAAAAGACCCTTCTGAACCTTTGCCGGAAGCTTGAGGCCGGGCTCCGGGCCCGCAAAGATCTCCGTTGTACAAAACCGGCTTCTACGCTTCTGATTTTTCGAATGCGAGGCAATCCAATAGATGCGGTCGCCGACGCGGGCGGCGCCTTCCAGGTCCATCTCTTTCGTGCTCTTGGGAATTTCGCTAGCCCCGGAAAGATCGAGGGTACCGACCTTTTCCTGCGTCCCTCTGCGGAAGATGAACAGCGTATTGGTCTCGTCATCAGCGACGACGAAATGATAGTCATCAAGCGCGACGGCCGCGGACGCATCGCACAGACCCTTATGGTCGAACTCTGTCGCCTGGGCAGACGTGCCGCTTAACATGAGGCCAGCAAACAATAGGAAAACAAGGGTTCCAGCCAGTTTCCGCATCGCGTCTCCCTTGTGACAATGGCAACGAGAGATGGCAATTATAGCGCTTACGTTTCTCTTTAATAAACTATTACGTGTATTATCTGCTCCCTCCCCAACGCTGGAACAGGCTTGAATTCGTTGCAGCAAAAGAGGCCCGCGCGCTAACGTGCGAGCATGATCTCAACGACAGACACGCGATATTTTGCGGCGCTCGGCGCAGTCCTGCTCGTCGCGCTTGGCGTGGCCGGTCTTCTGAATGCGCGCGAGCCGAGCGCACCGGCCAAAATCCACGCCCAGCACGTGCTGACCCAGCCGCTCGCGGGTGAGCCCGACAAGGAAATCGCTATCCAGATCTACACCTTCCCGCCCCAAAGCGCCGTGCCCTGGCACATCCACAAAGGTGCGGTTGAGATCGGATACGCGCTACAAGGCACCATCATGCTTGAGGAAGAAGGAAAGCCGCCCCTCGCGATTGAGGCAGGCCAAACCAACATTATGGCCCCCGACGTGGTGCATCGGGGCTGGAACCCCAGTGAGACGGACCCAGCCAAGCTGTACGTCGTGCGCGTCAAGCCCAAGGATGTGCCGCTCGCAACGATCGTCGAGGGGATGAAGAGCACATCCAGTCCCCCTCGACCCAGCGCCTATCCGGAAGACACGAAAGCTGCGGAAGGGGCGCCCACCGGCGCGCCATAGCCACCACACTCCCAAGGCATAGCGTGTTATGCGCACGCGCTCTTGGGCGCTGTCCCTATTGGGCGGCCTTCTTCGGCTTGAAAAAAGCGTAGAGGCCTACCGCCCAGGCAAAGGCCACCACCACCCAATAGAAGACCTTGGCGGATGTGCCCAAATGTATGCCGAGCGCCGACCCGGAGAACGTGCCGAACCCGGCAACCGCCGTATAGAATGCGGCGAAGGCGAGCACGAACGCCGTCGCATAGCGCGGCCGGAAAAAGCCGATCAGGGTGCCCGCGAGGCCCCAGGCCAAATTCACCGCAGCTTGGGTGGGGTTCAGCCGGAAGCCCGGCGGAAAGCTCGTCGGGTCGGTGTCAAAGCCATAGACCGCGTAGGAAATGAGCATGATCCCGCCAAGGGCCAGGAAATAGCTGGCAAAGCGTGCGGCCCAAACAACGAACGGCAGCGGGGGAGTGCGGTCGAGCTCCTCATCGGTCGGCACGGGACGCTCTCCGCTCTTGCCGCCATCATTGACTGGTCGATCCTCAACCATCGGCTCTCCAAGACGCCCATCTGGCGTATCAGACTACAGCCTAACAGATTCCACAGCGAACGACGGATGCCTATGGCGCAAATCCCTAGCTTGCGCGGAAGCAAGATTGCATTTAACCAACAATCGAAGTCCTAGGGACTGAAATAATGAGTATGCGACCACCAGGGTCGCATTTTTAGGAGGGAACGTCATGGCGCGTAACAAGATTGCATTGATCGGCGCTGGCCAGATCGGTGGCACGCTCGCCCACCTTGTCGGTATTCGTGAGCTCGGTGAAGTCATCCTGTTCGACGTCGTGGACGGCGTCCCCCAAGGCAAGGCGCTCGATCTTTCGCAGTCAGCCCCGGTCGAGGGCTTTGTGCCGAAATTCAAGGGCACCAACGAATACGCCGAGATCAAGGACGCCGATGTGGTGATCGTCACCGCCGGCGTCCCGCGCAAACCCGGCATGAGCCGTGACGACCTGATCGAGATCAACCTCAAGGTCATGGAGCAGGTGGGTGCCGGTCTTCGCAAATATGCGCCCGAGGCTTTCGTCATCTGCGTGACCAACCCGCTCGATGCTATGGTCTGGGCACTGCAGAAGACCTCAGGCCTGCCCCGCAACAAGGTGGTCGGCATGGCCGGCGTGCTGGACAGCGCGCGCTTCCGCTTTTTCCTTGCCGCGGAATTCGACGTCAGCCCCCAAGATATCCATACGATGGTCATGGGCGGCCATGGCGACACCATGGTCCCGCTGATCCGCTACTCGTCCGTTGCAGGCATTCCGCTTGCGGACCTCGTCAAGATGCGCTGGATCACTCAGAAGAGGCTGGACGAAATCGTGCAACGTACTCGCGATGGTGGTGCCGAAATCGTCGGCCTGCTCAAGACAGGTTCGGCCTTCTATGCGCCGGCCGCAGCCGCACTCGACATGGCCGAGTCCTATCTCAACGACAAGAAGCGTGTCCTTCCCGCCGCTGCGTATCTCAACGGCGAATATGGCGTAAAGGGCCTCTATGCGGGCGTGCCGGTCATCATCAGCGCCAAGGGCGTCGAGCGCGTTATTGAGCTCGACCTTTCGTCGGCCGAGAAGGATGCCTTTATGCATTCGGTCAATTCAGTGAAGGGCCTCGTTGAGCTCTGCCAGAAGATCCAGCCCAGCCTCGCATCGGCGTAACCCCGAGACGCGGTCCTATCCGGAGCGTTCGGAGAGTCGTTTTTCATGAACATTCACGAGTATCAGGCCAAAGGCCTCTTGAAGGCCTACGGCGCCCCTGTGGCCAACGGCGTTGTTGCCAGCACTGCGGAAGAAGCCGCCGAGCTTGCTAAGGAGCTCAACGGCGAAGTCTTTGTGGTCAAAGCACAGATTCATGCTGGCGGCCGCGGTAAGGGCGGCGGCATCAAGATCGTCAATACGATTGCGGACCTGCACTCGGAGTCGGAGCGCATGCTTGGCAAGGCGCTGATCACCCCGCAGACAGGGCCCAAGGGCCGCGTGGTGCGCAGCGTCTACGTGGTTGAGGACACCACCATCGCCAACGAGCTCTATCTCTCGCTCTTGGTCGACCGCGCGAGCGGCCGTGTGGCTTTCGTTGCCTCAACCGAAGGCGGCGTAAATATCGAGGAAGTCGCAGCCGAGACCCCGGAACTCATCACCACGATCGATGTCGACCCGGCGAGCGGCCTCAGCGGCTTCCATGGCCGCGTCATCGCCGATGCACTGAAGCTCAGAGGCGATCTTGCCAAGCAGTGCGCCAAATTGATCAAGACGCTTTACACGCTCTTCATGGAGAAGGACGCGAGCCTGATCGAGATCAACCCGCTTGTGGTCACCAAGGAAGACTCTCTGGTGTGCCTCGATGCGAAAATCGGGTTCGAGGACAACGCGCTCTTTCGACATCCCGATATCGAGGCTCTTCGCGACATTCACGAAGAAGACCCCGCCGAGGTCGAGGCCTCCAAGCACGATTTGTCCTATGTGAAACTCGATGGGAATATTGGCTGCATGGTCAATGGTGCCGGACTGGCAATGGCCACGATGGACATCATCAAACACTATGGCGCCGAACCGGCCAACTTCTTGGATGTCGGCGGCGGAGCGACCAAGGAAAAAGTCACCTCGGCCTTCAAGCTCATTCTCTCGGACCCCAACGTGCAAGGGGTGCTTGTGAACATCTTCGGCGGCATCATGCGCTGCGACACCATCGCCGAGGGCATTATCGCCGCGGCCAAGGAAACGAATATCGCAATTCCCCTCGTCGTGCGCCTCGAAGGCACCAATGTGGAGCGCGGCAAGGAGCTGCTCACAGAATCAGGCCTTGCGATCATCCCCGCCGATGACCTTGACGATGCCGCCAAGAAGGCCGTCGCGGCCATCAAGGCCGCCTAGGATCAAAGACGTCTCAGACTTCCCTTCGCCAATTTTGGTAACGAACCGGCTTAAGTTTCAGATCATGTCAGTCCTCATCGATAAGAATACACGCGTCATTTGCCAGGGCTTCACAGGCTCCCAAGGCACGTTCCACACAGAGCAAGCAATCGCCTACGGCACCAAGATGGTGGGCGGCGTGACGCCGGGCAAAGGTGGGAACACCCATCTCGACCTTCCAGTGTTTGACACCGTGCGGGACGCGGCCAAAACAACCGGCGCCACCGCCTCGGCCATTTATGTTCCGCCGGCATTCGCCGCCGACGCCATTCTTGAGGCCATCGATGCGGGCATCGAACTTGCCGTATGCATCACCGAGGGGGTGCCAGTCCTCGATATGGTCAAGGTAAAGCGCGCGCTGTGCGGGTCCAAGACGCGACTGGTCGGACCGAACTGCCCCGGCGTCATCACGCCCGGAGAGTGCAAAATCGGCATTATGCCAGGGCATATTCACACCAAAGGGCGCGTGGGCATCGTGTCCCGCTCCGGCACGCTCACCTACGAGGCCGTGGCCCAGACCACCGCTGTCGGCCTTGGCCAGACAACGTGCATCGGGATTGGCGGCGACCCCGTGAACGGCACAAACTTTATCGATGCGCTCGCTCTGTTCCTCGAAGACGAAGCCACCGAGGCGATCATCATGATCGGCGAAATTGGCGGCAGCGCCGAGGAGGAAGCGGCCGAATTCCTCATTGCGGCCGGCAATAAGAAGCCCATAGTGGGCTTCGTGGCAGGGGCAACCGCGCCGCCTGGACGCCGCATGGGCCATGCCGGTGCCGTCATTTCGGGCGGAAAGGGCGACGCAAAGAGCAAAATTGAGGCAATGCAAGACGCCGGCATCAAAGTGGCGCACTCTCCTGCGGCGCTTGGAACGACCCTTGCAGGAATTTTCAAGTAACGGTGCGCTGGGCGCCCAACACTGGCCTTTGTTGCCCGGCACGTCGAAGGTCCAATTACGGACCGGCAGGTTGATGCTATGACACGATTAGAAGCAAACGAGGTTTTTGCTCTCACCTCGTTCTTAGATGGCGCAAACGCCACCTACCTCGCTGAGCTCTACGCTCTCTACGAGGCCGACCCTTCTTCTGTTCCCGATGACTGGCGCAGCTTCTTTGCAAATCTGGGCGATGACGCCGCAAGCGTGATTGCCGATGCCGAGGGCCCGTCCTGGGCCGCTTCGCGCAAAACCCCATCTTGGCGGCCCGGCGAAACCACACGTACCTCCACGCCCGTGCCACCCGGCGCGTTGACGCAAGACCAGGCGCTGGATGCCGCGCGCGATACACTTGGCGTCCGGATGCTGATCCGCGCCTATCGCACGCGCGGCCATTTGATCGCGAAACTCGATCCGCTGCGGCTTACAACGCGCGGCGACCATCCCGAACTCGATCCAAAGACCTATGGTTTCGGCCCGGCGGACTATTCGCGGCCCATCTATATTGGCGGGGCGCTCGGTCTGGAATTTGCGGACCTTGGAACAGTGCTCGCTATCCTCGAGAAGACTTATGCGGACACGATAGGCTTTGAGTACATGCACATTTCCGACCCGGAGCAGCGGGCCTGGATGCAGGAGCGCATTGAAGGGACGGAAATTCAGTTCACGGAGGAAGGCAAGCGCGCCATCTTGGCTAAGCTCATTGAGGCGGAAGGTTCCGAGCGCTTCCTCAACGTCAAATATACGGGCACCAAGCGCTTTGGGCTGGACGGCGGCGAATCCATGATTCCGGCGCTCGAGCAGATCATCAAGCGCGGCGGCCAGCTCGGCGTGCGCGACATCGTTTTAGGGATGCCGCACCGGGGCCGGCTTAACGTGCTCGCCAATGTGATGGCAAAGCCCTGGCGAGCCATCTTCAACGAATTCCGTGGCGGCTCCGCTCATCCCGACGATGTCGAGGGCTCGGGCGATGTGAAATACCATCTCGGGGCCTCCTCGGACCGGGAGTTCGACAACAACCGGGTGCATCTTTCTCTCACGGCCAACCCCTCTCATCTTGAGATTGTCGACCCGGTCGTGCTGGGCAAGGTGCGGGCGAAGCAAGATCAGATTGGCGATACGGAGCGAAAAGAAGTCCTGCCGCTCCTCCTCCACGGCGATGCGGCATTCGCGGGCCAAGGGGTCGTTGCCGAGTGCCTGGGGCTGTCAGGTCTGCGCGGCCACCGCACGGGCGGCTCGATCCATTTCATCGTGAACAATCAGATCGGCTTTACGACGGCGCCGCGCTTCTCGCGCTCCTCGCCCTACCCCTCGGACGTCGCCAAGATGATCGATGCGCCAATCTTCCATGTGAACGGCGACGATCCCGAAGCGGTCGTCCATGTCACGAAGATTGCCACGGAGTTCCGCCAGCGCTTTGGCAAGCCGGTGGTCATCGACATGTTCTGCTACCGGCGCCACGGCCATAACGAGGCGGACGAACCCGCGTTCACCCAGCCCCTGATGTATCAGCGCATCGCCCAGCATCCGCGTGTTGTCGATGTCTATGCGGATCGGATGGTCAAGGAAGGGCTGCTAACCCGAGAGGAGATCGACGGCCTCCAAGAGCAGTTCCGCGATTTCTTGGAAGAAGAGTTCGCCGCTGGCGAGACTTATCGTCCGAACCGTGCGGACTGGCTGGACGGCAGATGGTCGGGCATTGGCTTTGCGGAGGAAGGTGCGCGGCGCGGGCTGACCGGTGTGGACCTCGACGTCCTACGCGAGGTGGGCCGCAAGCTGACTGAAATCCCGCCTACATTGACACCCCACAAGACCATCGCACGCATCATGGCGTCCCGCCGCAAGATGATCGACGAGGGCAAAGGGATCGACTGGGCGACCGCCGAGGCGTTGGCGTACGGAACGCTGCTCGTCGAAGGCTTCAAGATCCGATTGTCGGGGCAGGATTCGGAGCGCGGCACATTCTCCCATCGCCACTCTGTCCTGATGGATCAGGTGAACGAGAACAAATACACACCGCTCAAGCATCTGGGCGAAGAGCAAGGCGACTTCGAGGTCATCAACTCCATGCTCTCCGAAGAGGCCGTTCTCGGCTTCGAGTATGGCTATAGCCTCGCCGAGCCCAATGCGCTCGTTGTATGGGAAGCCCAGTTCGGCGACTTCGCCAACGGTGCCCAAGTGGTCATCGATCAGTTCATTTCGTCCGGCGAGCGCAAATGGCTGCGCATGTCCGGGCTCGTGCTTCTACTGCCCCATGGCTATGAGGGCCAAGGGCCGGAGCATTCCTCCGCCCGCCTCGAACGCTATTTGCAGAGCTGTGCGGAAGACAATTGGCAGGTTGTCAACTGCACGACGCCCGCCAACTATTTCCATGTGCTGCGGCGCCAATTGCATCGCCAGTTCCGCAAGCCCCTTGTGCTGATGACGCCGAAATCGCTGTTGCGGCACAAGAAGGTGAAATCCGACATTGAGGATTTCGGCCCTGAGTCGAGCTTCCACCGACTTCTGTGGGACGATGCCGAACGTATGCCCGTCGGGCCGATTGACCTTGCGCCCGACGATCAGATCAAGCGCGTCGTCCTGTGCTCGGGCAAGGTCTATTACGACCTGGAGGCCGAGCGCGAGGCCCGCGGCGTGACCGACACCTATCTCTTGCGGCTCGAACAGCTCTACCCGTTCCCAGCGCGCGCTCTGATCCATGAGTTGAGCCGCTTCAAGGAAGCCGAGATCGTGTGGTGCCAAGAAGAGCCCAAGAATATGGGCGCGTGGAGCTTTGTGGAGCCGAATCTCGCCTGGGTGCTCGACCATATCGATGCGAAACACAAACGGCCGCGCTATGCTGGACGGCCAAGCTCTGCCGCAACCGCGACGGGCTTGATGGCAAAGCATGTGAGAGAATTGAAAGTCTTGCTCAACGAGGCGCTGGGTTAAGCCGGAGCGGCTAAAACAGGCCTTTAACGTCAAACCTTGGTCTTCGTGCCATGGGTGTCAGGCCACAGAAGGACGGGCGTGAATGTCAACGACGACAGAGATCCGGGTTCCGACTTTAGGTGAGTCCGTTGTGGAAGCGACGGTCGGGCAGTGGTTCAAGCAGGCGGGTGAAGCCGTTGCTGCTGATGAACCGCTTGTGGAGCTTGAAACCGACAAGGTGACGGTCGAGGTCCCGGCACCAACATCTGGCGTGCTGTCACAGATCATCGTGAAAGAAGGCGACACGGTGGAAATCGGGGCACTGCTCGGAGCGATCGCCGCTGGAGACGGCGCGGCGGCTGCCGTGGTTGCGCCCAAAGCCGCCGCTGCGCCTAGACCCACTGCAATACCTGCCGAGACGACTGCAACCGCCCCACAACCAGCGGCGCCAGAGCTTAAGGCCTTGGTGCGCGAGCCGCACATTCGCACCGAAATCGCCCCAACGGCCATGCCGCCATCTCCGGCAGCACGCAAGCTCCTCGAGGAAACGGGACTGTCGGAAGGCGAGGTCGTGGGGTCTGGCCGCCGGGGCCAGGTGCTAAAGACAGATGTGATCACCGCGGCCGCCGAAACTTTGCGCAAAAAGGAGCACAAACCGAAACCGCCGGCGGCGCCCCGTTCGCCTGTGGCACGGGAAGACGACTCCCGCGAGGAGCGGGTGCGCATGACGCGGCTCCGCCAGACCATCGCCAAGCGGTTGAAGGACGCCCAAGAAACAGCGGCAATGCTCACTACGTTCAACGACGTGGACATGAGCCAGATCATTCAACTCAGGAAGGAATGCCGTGAAGACTTCCAGAAGCGTCACGGCGTCAAGCTGGGCTTCATGGGGTTCTTCGTGATGGCCTGCGTCCAGGCTCTGAAAGAAATTCCCGCGGTGAACGCGGAAATAGACGGCGAGGATATCGTCTATAAAAACTACTACCACGTCGGTGTGGCAGTCGGGACCGAGCGGGGCCTTGTGGTCCCGGTCATCCGCGATGCGGACCAGATGAACCTCGCGGAGATTGAGGCAACGATCGCCGACTTCGGCGCACGGGCGCGCGAGGGAAAGCTCGGCTTGAGCGAACTGCAGGGCGGGACCTTCACCATCTCCAATGGCGGCACCTATGGGTCGATGCTGTCGACGCCGATCCTCAATGCGCCGCAATCGGGCATTCTTGGCATGCACCGCATCGAAGAACGCCCCGTTGTCCGCGACGGACAGATCGTGGCGCGGCCCATGATGTATCTCGCCCTCTCCTATGACCACCGCATCGTTGACGGCAAGGATGCGGTGACCTTCCTCGTAAACGTGAAGGATTCGCTTGAGAATCCTGCGCGGCTTATCCTCGATCTTTAGCGCACCACCGTCGAGACAACACACATGAGCACCCCCTACGACGTGATCGTGATTGGTACGGGCCCTGGCGGCTATGTGTGCGCCATTCGCGCAAGCCAGCTTGGCCTCAAAGTCGCTGTTGTTGAGAAGCGCGCCACCCATGGCGGCACCTGCCTCAATGTCGGCTGTATCCCATCAAAGGCGCTGCTCCATGCATCCGAGGTCTATGCGGAAGCCGTGCACGATTTCGCTCCTATGGGCATAAAGGTAAAACCGGAGTTGGACCTTGCCGCCATGCTCGCCTTCAAAGACGAGGGCGTGAAAGGCAATGTGGACGGCATCGAGTTTCTGCTGAAGAAAAACAAGATCGATGCCTATCACGGGCATGGCCGCATCAAAGCGCCCCATCGCGTCGAGGTCGTCTCGGACGACGGCGGCACGCAGACCCTGGAAGCAAAGACCATCGTCATTGCCACCGGCTCTGAGGTGGCACACGTGCCCCGCATTGAGGTCGATGAGAAACGCATCGTCTCCTCGACCGGGGCCTTGTCTTTGCCCGAGGTCCCCAAACGCATGGTCGTCATTGGTGGCGGTTATATCGGGCTCGAACTCGGCTCGGTCTGGTCACGGCTCGGCGCAGAGGTAACCGTGGTCGAGATGCTGCACACGATCACGCCAGGTCTCGACAGTGAGCTCGCCAAACATCTTCAGCGAACCCTGACGAAGCAGGGATTGTCGTTCAAGCTTGGTGCCAGGGTCACGAAGATCGAAACGTCAGGTGAGACCGTGCGGCTGACGATCGAGCCTGCCGACGGGGGTGATCCGGAGATGCTTGAATGCGACGTGGTGCTGGTTTCCATCGGACGCCTTCCGAACACTGAAGGTTTGGGACTCACCGATCTTGGTGTGGAAACCCATAGCCGGGGCCGCATCGTTGTCGATCATCATTTTCAGACAAACGTGCCCGGCATCTATGCCATTGGCGATGTGATTGCCGGTCCC
>Ga0114922_10006137_pt1 | contig 11050 bp, 9 predicted proteins | sample AartaG_FD_100975 | JGI IMG/M metagenome (GOLD analysis project Ga0114922, IMG submission 100975) | Deep subsurface microbial communities from Aarhus Bay to uncover new lineages of life (NeLLi) - Aarhus_00045 metaG | ecosystem: Environmental > Aquatic > Marine > Oceanic > Sediment | place: Aarhus...
GCCCGACCGTGATTTTTAAAAATGGTGATGAACTTGAGCCGTTTGTCCTGCTTTAACGCATTATACCGCTGCCGACATGCCTTCAGCACCTTCTCCACCTGCTCGTAGGGCATCAGTGCCAGGGAGGTATTGTGAGCAGGACTTTCTATGATTACCTCATGCACCCCGGTCCCGGCTCTTTTGCGGAAAAACGGCCCGCCGTCCTCCTCAACTGCCTCCGCCCCGAACGACAACGCCGCAAAGCGGTTGGGCACCACCCTCACCTCCCAAGATGAGGGCTGGCTTGACGAAGGAAATCTCAAGGTTTCGGGGGGAGTTTTGCCTTCATTACCCGGGCAGAAAGGGCAGGACTCGTCCCAATCGGGCACCTCCTCAGCCAGCTTTTCCCGGGAAGCCTGCTGAGGACGCCCCGCCCTTTCCGGAGCCATGATTACCCACTCCCGCGTCGTTGGGTCCTGTCTCAACTCCGACATGACACCACTCCTATCTGGTTTACAACTCCGTAACCGTATTTTACGCCTGTGGTCGGGGCGGCCGGATTTGAACCGGCGACCACCTGAACCCCATTCGGGATAGGAAAAAGGCAGAGGCCGCCCGCCTCCTTTCTACCTGACATTATAGTACCTTTGGTACGAGAGTCAACAAGAAACGCTAGCATCACGATGGTATTCGTGTTAGAGGTTAATATCTATCGCATTGAATAGCTCATCGCAGTGGCCGAGTACGCCATCTGGTTTCGCTAAATTAGTGCCTGGGCATCAATAGACAGAACTTTCCGCCTCATCTTCACCCTGTAGCTACTTTATCCCCAGCAGCCAGTTCACATCTACCTTAAGCGCTCCGGCAATAGCGACAACCTGTTTGTGGCACTCTTCGGAAATTCCTATAAGAAGGGGCAGCGCTTTGAAATGTCCTTTACTCCACTATCCTCTATTACGTTCCTTTTAATTATGTTGTTTATCGAGTTGTTAAAAGCTGCTCCGGTTCATATTGTCTAGCGTTTTAGGCCTTCGCTTTGTTGTAGAGTTCATCCGCTTTGAATGAACTTCTCACTAGAGGGCCCGAGGCAACTTCGGTGAATCCCATGCTCTTACCTATACCTCTGTATTCGGCAAACTCCTCAGGAGGAACAAACCTAATCACAGGGTGGTGCTTAGGAGAAGGCTGTAGATACTGACCAATAGTGAGCAGGTCACAGCTGACCTTTCTCAGGTCGTTCATAACTGCAATTATTTCCTGCCTTGTTTCTCCTAATCCTAGCATCAACCCTGATTTGATAACTATTTTGGGATCTAGTTTTTTCACCATGAAGAGAAGTCCTATAGAACGATTATAATCTGCCCCCGGCCTGACCTCTGGATAAAGGTGAGGGATTGTCTCTACATTATGGTTTATAACCTGGGGACCGGCTTTTACTACCGCCTTAAGCGCTTCGGTGGAACCAAGAAAATCTGGGATGAGAACCTCAATAGTAGTGCTGCCCCTGTTTTCATGGAGTAGATTAATTGCCTTGACGAACTGGAAGGCACCGCCGTCAGAAAGGTCGTCTCTGGTGACAGAAGTTATGACGACGTATTTTAGGTCCAGATTTTCTGCTGCTTCAAGTAGGTGTTGGGGTTCGTTTTCATCAACAGGGGTTGGAGCTCCCTTCTTTACCGCACAGAAGGTACAGCGTCTCGTGCAGACATCTCCCAAGATTAGAAAAGTTGCCGTCTTCCGGGAGAAGCATTCTCCGACATTCGGGCAGTGGGCACTTTGGCAGATGGTATGTAGGCTTAGCCCATCTAGAAGCCTTTTCATGGCCAGCATAGTTTGTGGGTTCGGGGGCTTCTGTCTAAACCACGGCGGCAGCCTGCTTCCCATACGTAGCTCCGTTATTAATGTATTCCGATCCCAACTCCAGGCTAGCGTTAAACACTTCTGGGAAACGAGCTAACAACCTTTCTACCACTGCTTCCATCGGGATATCTTGAGAAAGCAGATTTGAAATAGAGGTAGCTTTCCTATTTGAAAAGCCGCATGGGTTTATGAGCGAGAATTGCTCCAGATCGGTGTTTACATTGAGGGCAAACCCATGCATACTGACCCACTTTCTTACACTAAGTCCAATGGCAGCGATCTCTTTATTGTCTATCCAGACCCCGGCATGGTCCGAGTCTCTACGACCCCTTATACCAAAGTCGTTCAGTACTCTTATAATCACCTCTTCAAGGTCATGAACGTATTTGTGAATATCCTTATCCCTCTTTCTTAGATCAATAATTGGATAGGTAACCAGTTGGCCAGGGCCGTGGTAGGTGACGTCGCCTCCCCTGTCAACAAAGAGTAGAGATATACCTTCTTTGGCTAGTTGTGTCTGAGGGACAAGGATATTTTCTACTTTGCCGGATTTACCGATGGTAATTGTAGGGGGATGCTCCAGAAGGAGAAGAGTATCTGCTACCTCACCGTCAGAGACTCGTCGGTGCAGCTCTTTCTGTAGATGATAAGCATCACTATACCTGGTTAATCCCAGTCGGTAAACAATAGATACCATCTTGTCTAAACTACCTCGCTCAAACTATCCTAGCCTGCTGCCTTGGTCCAGCCCGCTATCCATTCGCAGAGGAGGAAAGAATCATCTGATCTGAAACATCCAGAGCGGCTCCCCAGAGTGCCTCGGAGAGACTGGGATGGGCATGTATTGTAGCAGCGATCTCTTGGAACGTTGCCTCCATCTTCATAGCTAGCGCTGCTTCGGGTATGAGGCTCGTAGCCCGCAGTCCAATAATATGAACACCCAGTACCTGACCGTATTTCTGTTCGGTTATTATCTTAACCAGCCCCCTGCGTTCACCCAAAATAGTTGCCATGCTATTAGATGTAAAGGGGAATCTGCCGATTTGTAGCTCAAACCCCTGGCTAGTTGCCTCTTCTTCGGTGAGACCCACACTGGCAACCTCGGGCGAGGAAAAAATTCCCTGCGGGATTGCTTGATAATCAATCCTGGAATCCTGACCCATAGCACCCTCGGCAGCTACTTTCCCTTCAGCAAAGCCAACATGGGCCAGCAGCATTCCCCCAACGACATCCCCGGCAGCATATATACCGGGTACGCTGGTTTCCATTCTTTCATTGACTTTGATCTTGCTGCCATCCAGGGCTATACCGCATTCTTCTATCCCCAAGTTATTTATATTCGGTGCGTAGCCTGTGGTTATGGCGACTGACTCGCCTTCAAGTTTGTGTTCGCCCGCACTATCGGAATAGACAATGCTTTTGCCTCTAGCAGTGTCATCAATTCGACTTACCTTTGCATTGCAACGTATCTGAATCCCATCTTCCCGTAAAACATCCTCCAGGGCTATCGCTATCTCACCATCTTGGTTGGGGAGGCAATGGGGCATCAGCTCTACAATAGTCACTTTGCAGTCCAGCCTGGCAAAGATCGTCGCCATCTCTACGCCAATTGCACCGCCACCAATGATTATCAGGCTCTTAGGAAGCTTGCCCAAGCTGAGCATTCCATCGGAATTCAGTATATCCGGGCTATTGGCTCCAGGGACCGGTATAGTTGCTGGTTTCGAGCCAGTAGCTATAATTATCTTCCTCGCCTGAATAGTCTGCTTCGGGCCTTTTCCCAGGTCTACCTCTACCTTATTTGCAGCAACAAGCTTGGCCCACCCCTTAATAATCTCGACACGACTACTCTCGAGACGTCCTTGAAGGCCTGCAACTAGCGTTGACACTACCGCGTTCTTGCAGGTTTGCATCCTGGATAAATCTATTTTAACCCCTTCGACACTTATGCCATACTGCTGTGTAAACTTCATTGACTGATAAACATCTGTGCTATGTAACAGAAACTTGGTTGGAATACAACCCCAGTTGAGGCATGTACCACCCAGTTCTTTACCTTCCACGAGTGTCACCTTACCACCGAGCTGGGTTGCTCTTAATGCAGCCACATAACCCGCAGGGCCACCACCAATAACGATTAAATCTCTTTCTTCCATCTCTCCCACCTTATCGGCCTCAACTACGAAAGCGTATCGGTCGGTTTTTCGATATAATTTTTCAGGCTTTGTAAGAAGTCTGCCCCGATGACACCATCCAGAACGCGGTGGTCTATAGATAGGGTCAGTGCCATCATGGGCCGGATTACAATCTCACCGTTCCTCACCACCGCTTTGTCGGCAGTGCGACCCAGGGTTAAGATAGCCGCCTCGGGCGGTTGCAGAATGGCGCTGAACTGGTCTATCCCGAACATTCCCATATTGGAAATGGTGAAAGTGCTACCCCTCATTTCTTTCATACCGAGCTTGCGGTCTCTCGCCTTCTGGACTAGCTCAGCCCTGTTTTGGGCAATCTCCGCCAGCGATTTCTCGTTGGCTTGGTGGATGACGGGAACGACCAACCCCCCCTCAACCGAGGTAACCAGCCCGATGTTGATTTGCTTGAAGAGCTTCACTGCTCCATCTGTATAGGCACAGTTCATCGATGGGTTGTCTTCCAGCGCCTTGGCAACTGCCTTGATAACCAGGTCGGTAATGGTCAATCGTATTCCAACCTTGCTTTCTACAAGAGGTATCAACTTTTCACGCGTCTTCCCCAATTCCCGGGTATCGACTTCAACCGTCAGGTAGAAATGCGGGACCTTGAAGCTCTCCGTCATGCGTTTGGCAATAGTCTCGCGTATAGAAGATAACGGTACTATCTCCCCTTCGACGTCCTCCTGGCAGGGTGGTGTTGCTGCCGCTTTGCTCTCCTCTACAGCCTGCAGGACATCTTCCCTGACGATTCTCCCGTCGGGCCCCGTTCCCTCAACTAGTGAGAGAGCGATATTATGCTCTTTAGCGATCCTCTTCGCCACCGGAGAAGCCTTTACTTCAACCCCCCTGGGTACTGCAACCGGTGCTTCTCCCTTGGCTATGCTAGCGGGTTCCGGTTTTGCTTTGCCAGCGGGAACTTCAGGCGCCTTCTCCCCTTGTTCAAGAATAAAGGCAACGGTAGCCCCCACCCGTACCATATCCCCCCTTTTTGCCTGGATGCTGCTCAGGATGCCAGGTTTCTCGGCTTCAACCTCAAAGACTACCTTCTCGGTCTCTAATTCGAAAAGGATATCCCCCTTCTTCACCCGGTCCCCTTCCTTCTTCAGCCACTTTACGATTCTCCCGCTTCGCATTGCCTCGTCAAGTTTTGGCAATATCACTGCAAGGGCCATATCGATACCTCCGTCAGTCTTACTTTGCTGCGTCCGCTGCTGCTTCGCCAGGGTACTCCCTGGACTCCGTGCCTATTAGTTCCAGGGCTGCGGCCCAGATGTCGCGCTCATTGGGGATGATATAATCCTCCAGTCTGGGGTTAAATGGTATCGGCGAATCAAGAGCAGCCACCCGTTTAATCGGCGCATCTAGATGGTCGAAAGCTTTCTCGGCAACTATGGCGGCTATCTCACCACCGAATCCACCCGTCAGGCAGGCTTCATGGACTATCATCAATCTGCCTGTCTTTTTCACCGAACTCAGTATCGTATCCTCATCCAGGGGATTTAGCGTCCGTGGTTCAATTACCTCAATACCTACCCCGTCCTTTTCCAGAGCCTCGGCAACCTTCAAAACACGATGCATGCTTAGCGAGTAGGTAACAACGGTGATATCGTCGCCCTGGCGTCTGACCTCTGCTTTACCCAGGGGTACCAGATACTCCTCTTCGGGTACTACACCCGTCTCGCCATACAACTTCTTGCTTTCTATGAATATCACCGGGTTATTTTCTCTTATGCTTGACTTGAGCAGACCTTTGGCATCATATGGGGTGGAAGGTAAAACCACCTTTAGCCCTGGTATATGAGCATATAATGCCTCCCAGCACTGGGAATGGTGAGCTGCCGCAGCCACACCGCCACCTTGCTGGGTTCGTATCACCAGCGGTACCTTTATCATGCCACCAGTCATATACCGAAGCTTCGCCATCTGGTTGAAAATTTGTTCCATGGCGATAGGAGAGAAGTCGATATACATGATCTCGGCAACTGGCCGCATACCTACTAAGGCAGCCCCCACTGCTGCACCCGCTATGCCACTTTCGGCTAAAGGCGTATTTCTTACTCTCTCATGACCGAACTCATCTACCAACCCTTGGGTTACTTTGTAGGCACCGCCATATTCAGCTATGTCTTCTCCCAACAAAAAGACCGAGGAGTCGCGCTTCATTTCTTCCCTGAGCGCTTCTCGCAACGCTTCCCTATAGGTTAACTCTCGCATTCTAGCCTCCTTACTTTTCTACTTCCACGCAGTAGATATCCTCAAGGGCCTCCTCGACCTTAGGTTCGGGACTCTCAGCAGCAAACTTGACTGCCTCGTCGAGCTCTCGTGTTATGGAAGTTTGTATCTTCTTAAGCTCAGATTCAGTAATTATTTTTTTCTGTAGAAGCTGGGCTTCGAGCCTTGTAATCGGATCCCGCTTCTTCCATTCTTCGATTTCCTCTTTGGTCCTGTAGCTGGTCCCGGGGTCGCCCATGTGGTGCCCGTAATGCCTGTAGGTGTTGCCAACAATAAGAGTAGGCCCTTTACCACTTCGGGCACGCTCTATTGCCTTGTTAGCCGCCTCGGCAACAGCCATGGTATCATTCCCATCTACAGTTACTCCGGGGATGTTATAGGCCTTAGCCTTGTCGGACAGGTCCTTCATTTTGGTGTGGTACCTGACAGGGGTGCTCATGGCGTACATATTATTGGAACAAACGAAGATCACTGGCAGATCCCAGCATGCGGCCAGACCAACACCCTCGTGAAAGGAGCCAGTCATCATGGCACCATCTCCGAAGAAAGCAACAACTACGCTATCGCGCTTCTGCATCTTGCAGCCCAGGGCAGCACCACTGGCTATCGGTATGCCGTCGCCAACGACTCCAGTGGCTCCAAGGATATTTAGTTCAACTGCCGCAATATGCATTGAGCCGCCCTTGCCTTTGCAATATCCGGTCTCTTTGGCAAAGAGCTCAGCCATCATCTTATCAAGCCTGGCTCCCTTGGCGATGATGTCCGCATGGCCGCGGTGGGTGGAAATAATGTAGTCATCTGCCTTGAGGAAGGCACAAACTGTCGCTGGAATGGCCTCTTGCCCGGCTGAAGAATGGATGAAACCGGGCAAGCCCTTACGGTACTCTACTATCGCCCTCTCTTCAAAAGCCCGAATCCTCACCATTGTGGTATAGATTTCCTTGAGCTTTTCGCCACTTATCTCTAGCATAAACTACCTCCTGATTTTGAATATCACAATTCACCTCTGGGTCAGAGCATAGACCCCTGGTCGGCACAGCCTTTATTCGTCTACGTCTCCTTTAACACTCCGGTACCTTTCTCAAACCAATATCACCTATTGTGAGGCGGATTGAACTAGTTCGGTAATCGTGCCACCAATCTTGTCAGCGCTGAAGTAAACGAATTTGCCACGGGATGTCTATCCTGCCTGAATGACTTTAGATCCTTTCTCCGCCATTCTGATTATTTCGGTGTCAAGGTCACTAACAGTAAAGGCCAGATGGCGAATACCTTGTTGAATAATGGTAATTTCTTGTTTTGCATCAGATAGCTGCACATATATGAGTTGCTAATTTTGCCTATTGCCGCTTTCATCATGACGGGTATTCACATGTGATACACCGGGGCAGCCAGCATCAGCCTATCAACCTCCATATAAGTCATGGAGACCATCTTTAAAAACACAAGTGCCAGTCTTTTTACAGTTTAAACAGGCAGTTTTCTCTTACTTTTTCGCCTCCCAACCCTTTGACCTCTGGATCAGTTCCATAATAACACCGCCAATTCTGTCGGTCTCAAAGTAAGTAAAACCTCCACCCGGTCTTCTTCCACTTGCCAAAGCCTTAATTCCTTGCTTGGCCAATCTCGCTTCCTCTTCATCAATGTCATCCACAAAGAAGCCCAGGTGATGAAGACCTTCCCCTTTTTCTTCCAAGAATTCCTTGTAGATTGACTCTCCCTCAAGAGGCTGGATTAGCTCAAGTTCTACCTCCCCCACTTGAGCTAATCTTATTTCCATCGTGAACTCGGCTTCCTTACCCCGTAGTTTTTTATCCGTGTAAACGGGCGCATTTCCGCTAGGTAGTGTCCTGAACGGCCCGATGCCTAAGGATGAGTAGTAATCTACAGCTTTGTTTATATCCTTAACTACTATTCCCACCTGCTTGATATCGGAAAACGGCGACTTTTCTGCCTTGCTTATCCTCATGTTACCCTCCACCAATATAAGTGCTTGTCAAAATCTATACGTTCCGCGCTTACAATCCATAGTTTTGCCAGAACTCATATACCCTGCTAGAAATCGCTTAGTAACGGGCAATTTACTTCTCGTCAACAATGACCATACCAACTTGCACTTTTGTGTCCCCGGAGCACCAAGCATAAATACAAGTAGGTGTTGGTGCTGACTACCCGTATATTCTAGTGTTAAAGGCCCGACCAGCCAAGCAGCACCACTATCGGTAGCCTCTCACTCCCTGGTACTTTGTGCCTGAGAGCTTTTGAGTCCTTAACATCATACTCCTTCTTAACTCGTGAAAAGAAAGCTATCATTCCTTATTTAATTATTAAGGTGCTGTCATTTCACCACGGGGCTTCAATAGATTTCTCAGAAGTTCGCTAAGCTATAGTTTGCCCATGGCACGGTCGGCACGTTCTAACGTCCTATCCACATCCTCTTCAGTAACAGCCCCGCAAACGTACCACCTTCCACGAGGAGCAATGAAGATCCCTTCATCAAACATAAGTGCGGCGAACTTATTCCGTTTTTCCATATCTGCGTCCTTGAGGTCCCTGGGGCTATAGGCGACTTCCTTATCTATGAATTCACAAACGAACACCCCCCGGGGTCCTTGAATGAGCAAAGGTATGCCGTGCTTTTTGCCGATTTCCTTCAAACCACTCATCAATCGATTTTGCACTTTATCAACATGCCGGTAAAAAGCTCCGTTATCCTTTTCTAGAATTTTTATCGCCGCTAGTGCTGCTGCCAAAGAAAGGGGATAGCCATTGAACGTGCCGGCGCCAATGACTCTTTGTTCGAGAAGAAGATCAAGAATCTCTTTTTTGCCGGCGACTGCTGCCATGGGAACTCCCCCAGCCAGCGCCTTGCCGAAGGTAGCCAAATCCGGTGTCACGCCCAGTAATCCCTGTGCCGAATTTATGGCTACCCTGAAACCGGTGATTATTTCGTCAAAATATAAAACTATCCCATACTTGTTGCATAGCTCCCTCACTCTTTCCAGATATCCGGGACGAGGTGGACAGCAACCAGCATTGCAGAGAATGGCTTCCATGGCGATGAACGCCACCTCTTCTCCATACTTCTCCAGCACTCTTTCCAGAGCCTCTATATCGTTCCAATGTAATTTGAATGATTGTTCAAAAGCCCCTGGGTCACGACCTTCGGTTCTGAGGGGGTCATCAGCGCTATCCACGGCAAAAGGCTTATCGGCAGGATGGGCTTCGACCATTCCGCCCAGCACATTATCCAGCCATCCATGATAATGCCCGTCAAAGCGGATGAAATAGCGCCTCTTCGTGTAGGCGCGGGCGAGTCTGATGGCGAGCTGAACCGACTCTGTCCCCGACAATAAGAATCGAACCTTCTCGGCACATGGAACGTGCTGTATGAACTTCTCCGCTAGCTCTATTTCCATTGGTGATTGACGGTACCCAGCTAGGTAGACAAGGGTGTCCAGCTGGGCCTTCAAAGCCTGGGTGTATTCTTCATTGCCGTAACCCAGGACACCCGGTCCAAGCCCGATTGTATAATCAATATACTCATTCCCGTCGACATCCCAGATATGGGCTTTTTCTCCCCTGGTCACAAAACACCGCTCAACACCTTTCCACGCCGCCGCAAGATTGCTCTGAGGCCCCGGCATAATCTTTAAAGCCTTTTCGATCAATTCCAAGGATTTCACATTCGTTCTCATCTTAACCCATCCTTTCTCTCATTGAGTATAACATAAGCATACCATTTCCTTGCTTTCGTCAGATTTGCTCTCTCATACTAAGTTTGGCCACAAATACCTTTGGGTGAAAACACAAGCAAGGAGATTCAATCGACTTTCCTAAGGTATTTATCTTAAACGACAACACTAATTCAGACCGACTAAAAACCTTTTTGCCAGAGACTGAACGCCGACTTTCGATTATCTCCAGCACCTTAATCGCTATCTCTTAAAGTTAAAGGCTATCCCCCTTTTTCGACTTCTTTTACTCGCTTCCGGTGACCTGCCATTTTCAACTGTTCAGGTGGTCTATGTTGAGTTAAACCACCTTCAAATTTTAAGCGACCCAGGTGGTCTGGTACTTAGTTTTTACGCCTGTGGTCGGGGCGGCCGGATTTGAACCGGCGACCACCTGAACCCCATTCAGGTGCGCTACCTGGCTGCGCTACGCCCCGAAACGCTACTTCAGAGGATAGTTCTGACCGCTTTCCCTCTTATCTAACACGCGCTTATGGTAATCCGCTTTGCTAAATCGCTTGATAGCCTTACCTGATTTGAAACGGTTCAGGTTAACAAAGCCTCTCGTCCTGTTCATCAGCCGCCCTTGTGGCACCAGGCACATATTCCCACCCGGCGCCCGACGAATCAATTTTCATACATCCCGCGATAATAGTCAACACTCGGAGCAAGGGCACTTCATATCGGCCAGCCCAGCCAATCAAAAAGCCCTATCATCTTGAGCCCAACATAGCACAACAACACGATGAAGATATACTTCAGATATTTGTCAGGCATACGGTGGGCTGCGATGGCTCCAAGCTGAGCCATGCCCACGCTGGTAATCACCAGCAAGAGCCACGATTGAAGGTTAACGTAGCCGAGGGAATAGGCGGGAAGGTTGGGCTCACCGATACCATTAACGATATAGCCAATGACACCACCGACGCTGGAGAATATCATCATCGCCAGCGAGGTAGCCACGGCGTTACGCATCTTAAAGCGCAGTACCAGCACCATCACCGGCACCGCCACCACACCACCACCAATCCCCAGCATACCGGTTACCAGGCC
>Ga0114922_10006138_pt1 | contig 11048 bp, 10 predicted proteins | sample AartaG_FD_100975 | JGI IMG/M metagenome (GOLD analysis project Ga0114922, IMG submission 100975) | Deep subsurface microbial communities from Aarhus Bay to uncover new lineages of life (NeLLi) - Aarhus_00045 metaG | ecosystem: Environmental > Aquatic > Marine > Oceanic > Sediment | place...
CCGCAACTTGATATACTGGTTCGGCATTTGTAGCGCCACCTTCCACAAATGAACCGCTGTAAGTGATCACACGGCTGGCCCATATTGCGCCCAATACAGCAATTCCCGTCGATTGACCCAGGGTTCGATTGACAGCCAGCATACCGGATACAATACCAAGACGTTCACGGGAAGCTATTCCCATTATTGTGCTGTTGTTGGGGGATGAAAATATGCCCATACCCAGACCAATGGGTAGAAAACGCAGTAAATACTCCAACGTGCTGGTTTGAATATGGAGCTTGCTCAAACCGTAGTACCCGACCAACAGGATTGATAGCCCGATCACTGCCATTGGCCGCGATCCAAAACGATCCGAGAGGGAACCTGCTATGGGTGCAACAATCCCCATCGCAATAGGAACCACTGCCAGCAGCAAGCCGATCTGGCGAGTGTTATAACCGAGCACGTTTTCCAGATAAAAGGGTATCAAGATGATGGTTCCAGAGATCGTAAAGAAGGTCAAAAAACCTGTAATGAGGCTGGTGCTAAAGATTTTATTCTTGAACAAGCGTAAATCGATCATGGGTTGTTCGATGCGCAATTCTATGAGCACGAATAATACTAAGAAAAGAGCCCAAAGGGAAAACAATGCCAGAACACGGATATTAATAAATCCGATCCCCTGCCCAAATGTCAATGCTAAAAGGAATGACAGCACACTGATAAACAATGCCAGTGCTCCGAGAAGGTCAAAGCTCTGCTCACCGATTGGTTTGATATCCGGTATAAATCGCAGTACCATAAGGATGCCAATTATCCCCACTGGAATATTGACGAAGAAGATCCAGTTCCATGACCAGGCGTCGATAATCAATCCGCCGAGAGTGGGTCCCAATACAATACCTACTGACACTATCGAGCCGCTGATCCCCAGAGCCATGCCGCGTTCTCGAGGCGGGAATGCTTCAGTGACAATTGCCATCCCCAAAGCCAATATCATCGTTGCACCAATGGCTTGTACTACTCTGAAGAAGATAAGCCAAGATACTGTCGCTGATAATCCGCAAAGTATTGATCCAAGGGTGAATACAACAAAGCCTGTCGCGTAGACCGTCTTCTTGCCTATAATATCCCCCAGCTTTCCAAAGCTTAAGATCAGCGTTGCTATCGTCAGCAGATAAACCAAGACAACCCATTGTATTGTGGCGAAATCGGTGTTGAGTTCCCTGACCAGGGTGGGAAGAGCAATATTCACGATACTGCTGTCGATGGTCGCCAGGAAGATTCCCATAGCGACCGCAGCCATCACGTACCACTTGCGGGTGTAATCGACTTTTGTTTGGAATTTAGAAGTATCTTCGGATAAACTCACCTGGACTGACCTCGTTCTTTCGTTTGAAGGTAACTCCGTAAGCTTAAATTCAATCGGTAAGGGTACAGCTTGGAATATTTTCTGAGTTGAAATTGTATCTCAAGTATTCTACGCTCTAAATTATCTTCCCCCAGGAATCTTCATACTTTGATATCGTTCAGGAACAACCCAAAATCCGTTTCCAAGCAATGGTCTAGATCGACAGTTTCAGGATCATAATCCCAGAGCAGGATTGTACCTCCAAAGTTTGCGCTCGCCGCAATCGCCGTCTCCCCGGCGTTGATAGCTCGAAATTCGCCGGAGTCGATCCCCTGTTGGATAATCGGAATTAACAATTCCACATAGCTGCGGAAATACTTTTTCAAAGTATTGCGGATAGATTTTTCTCTCTGGGCAAAGGCGAAAAACTTATTCGTCAATGGCATATGTTCCAACATTGGTATTAGATCATTGAGTGAAATCCGCATGAATTTCAACAATTTTTCGCTTGCGGACCCTTCTTCATTTTGTAATTCTCCCAGGCTTGCTAATTCACGCTCAAAGAGATTGACTTGAATTTGAGAAATTATTCATCTTTACTGCTGAAATACCAGTAAATGGTCCCTATACTCAGTCCTGATTGCTTTACAATATCATCCATGTGCGCTTGGTGTAATCCTTTGCGGGAGAAGACCAACATTGCAGCATCCAGGATTTGCTTTTTTCGTTCTACACTCACATCTGGGCGCGGGGACATGGATACCCTCGATAATAAACTGACAGGTCGATCTACGCAGATTACATGAAATGATCAGTTGTGTCAAGAGCTTCCGTCCTCACTGCTACTGTGCCCACGGTAAAAATCTTTTTGAATAAGATGAAATGTCATTTTGAATGTAACGTCATTCTGAATGAAATTCCTTTCTTAGCGAAATACTTCAACGCATTCAGGCTAAAATACGCGGGGTGACGTATCTCGCTCTTTTTTGCAGGTATAATCCATAGAGCCGCTAAAGAATTTTCTATGTATTCTCTGTGGTAAGTATAGCTTATGATATTCACTATCCGTTGATATGCACGGTAGTGTTTTAGATTAGAAGGGGATTTACTTCGGAATGAATTTAAAACAACAAGCTGCCAAAAGCGCTTTAGAATATATCCGGAACGGGATGATACTCGGGCTGGGGACAGGCTCAACCACACGCTACTTCATCAACATGCTAGGGGGAGAGATTCAAAAAGGGTTTCTTCAAGGAATTCAAGCCATACCAACTTCGGAGACGACAGCGGAGCAAGCTCGCCTCCTTGGAATCCCGCTCACCACATTGTCAGAGAACCCTCAAATTGATATAGCAGTGGACGGTGCGGATGAAGTGGATCCCAAACTCAATTTAATAAAGGGGTTGGGTGGTGCTTTACTGCGTGAAAAAGTAGTAGAAACCCACGCCAGGAGGTTCATAGTTGTAGTGGATCAATCCAAGATCGTCCTGCGCTTAGGTGTACGCGGTCCTTTGCCGGTCGAGATCATTCCGTTTGAGGCGCATGCTCACGTGGTATGGTTGAACACCCTTGATTGTCAGGCAAAGCTCTTGCTTGAAGAGGATGGTTCTCCTCTAGTAACCGACAATGGCAATTATCTTGTGCATTGTTGGTTTTCGGAGGGGATCCCCGATCCGCATAAGTTGGCTCGAATCCTGGCAGATAGACCTGGTATCGTTGAGCACGGACTTTTTCTGGGAATGGCAGATACAGTAGTCGTAGCAGAAGTAGATGGAATCAAAATTTTGGAGCGTGAATAATGAGCATAGAAATAGCCCCCTCTATCCTCGCGGCTGATTTCGCCCGATTAGGAGAACAGGTTCAGGAAGCAGTTGATGCTGGAATTGGATATATCCACGTTGATGTGATGGATGGTCATTTCGTTCCCAATCTAAGCTTTGGTGCAATCATAGTTAAAGCAGTAAAACCGATAACTAGTGCGGCTGGAGTAGTGCTGGATGTACACTTGATGATTGAGCGCCCCGAAGCTCTTATCCCAGATTTCATACAGGCGGGTGCAGATAATATTACCGTGCATGTCGAAACCTGTCCGCACCTTCACCGCACAATCCATCAAATCAAGGAAGGCGGTATTCGTGCTGGGGTAGCGCTCAACCCTGCGACATCATTGTCCACATTGGAGGAGATATTACCCGAAGTGGACCATGTACTGGTCATGTCGGTGAACCCGGGATTTGGTGGTCAAAGTTATATACCCAACAGCACACAGAAATTAAAAAAGCTCAGGCATATGTTACATGAGCGAGGATTAACTAACGTCGAAATAGAAATCGATGGGGGTATCAGTGTCGAAAATGCCGCTGAAGTCGCTCAGGCAGGAGCCACGATTCTGGTGGTTGGATCGGAGATTTTTAATAACCGCGGCAGTATAGCCGAAAATATTTATACTTTACGACTTGCGATAACTTGATTGCTTGAATTTTATGAGACACATTTCGCTCTTTGTTTCGTTGAACGGTTTTCAAACTTGTAGTTTTGAAAATTCCCTTGGAATTCTGTGATATTCCCCAATTTTTTCTCAGTGATCTCTGCGATATCTGCGGTAAAAATAACTGTATATATCCCAAAGATAGTGTCTTAGCGGTTATTGAGGGGTAGATGGATGCTAAAGCGGGTACCTTCCCCCATCGCGCTGGATAAAAATAGTTGACCGCCGTGTGCCTCTACCAGATCACGGGCGATGGTTAATCCCAATCCCAAGCCCTGTGGAAAACGGTGTTCCTTACTGCTGCGATAGAAAGGTTCGAATACTAATTCTTGCTCGTCGTCAGAGATCCCGGGACCGCTGTCGCTTACTTGAATCCAAACTTCATCTTTATCTGCTACCGCATTTACCGAAATTTCGCCACCAGGCGGCGTATACTTGATCCCATTGCTGAGCAGGTTACCGACAACCTGCGCTATCCGGTCCGGATCTATCTCGACAGTAGGCAGGTCCCTGGGAATCACTGCCTCCCATTGTAAATTTTTTTCAATGGCGGCTGCACGCCAGGGAAGCAAAATTGATGGTAGCCATTCGCTAAGCTCAACCGGTTTCCGATTAATTTCAAGCGTTCCCAAAATTTGACCATGCAGTTGAGCCAGATCATCGAGCATAGGCTGCATAAGCTGCACTTCTTTTTCTACCCCTTCTAGTAGTTCCCCCCGAATTTCAGGGTCATATCCTGGCTCTCCTTTGAGGACATGGATGGCCGCCAGGATAGCTCCTAAGGGGCGTCCCAATTCATGGATGAGATTGGCAAGCAGCCTGCGGCGAGTCTCCTCTAAACTTCTGATGCGTTCAGCCAGAAAATTTACAGAAGCAGAGAGCTGTTGAATTTCGTCCGGTCCTTCTTCAGATATTGGTTCAAAGCGCTCGCTGGTGGCGATTTCTATGACCGAATCAGTGACTCTTTTAATTGGACGCTCCAATCTCAAAGCCATTAACAGACCCAGAACGACTCCTGCAATGATTTCTATCGCCAGGATCATTAGCACCATGGTGCGAAAGTGACCGAATTGGGAGGCCGCACCTTCGAGGGTATGGGTCAGCCCTACTATCCCAATAAAACCCTGCTCGGGATCAAAAACTGGGACCAAAATCTCGCCTCTTTGTTGGAACCAGCCATATGTCAGGATCGCGCTTGATTCTCCGGAGAGCGCCTTTTCTAAACCCTGTAGATTTTGTGTGAGTTGTGCAGGATCTTCGTGGAAATCTGAACCAGCTAATAGCTCACCGTTTGGCTTTATCAGCAATACTTGTCCTTCCACATGGTAATTGACCTGCATCGAGAACAAGCGCGCCTTTTCCGAGTTCCTCCAGATTTCGGGATTATCTTCGACAGCTTCTATGATGAGATGGGCACCTTCTGTCAGGCGTTGTGAAAGGTTGGCGAGCAGTATCTGAGTTTCTAAGGCGTAGATCAGGATCGCGCCAATAAGTGGAACGATGAGTATTGTGGGGAGAATATGGCTAAAGATGAAGCGGCTGCGCAGTGTGTTCATAACTAAAACGTTGAAGGGACTAGCTTGTATCCAACGCCGCGCACGTTAATAATTCTTTTTGGATCATCCGGGTCTGTCTCAATTTTTTCCCGTAGCCAACGAATGTGTACATAGACGACCTGAGGTTCACCGATGAATTCAGCTCCCCACACCCGCGTGATCAAGTCGTCAGTGGAGATGATTTTTCCGGTCTCGAGAGCCAGGGCGTGCAGTAACGCGAATTCGCGTCCTGTCAGATCAACGTGTTTTTCAGACACAGTTACTGTATGCGCCCCGGGATCTATTACAAGATCCCCCACATGCAACCGGACTGGTTCGTCAGTAAAGATGGTTTGGCGAGAGCTGCGTCTCAACACTGCCTTGACATGGGCAAGCAATACATCGGGATTAAATGGCTTGGTGATATAGTCATCCGCACCTAGTTCCAAACCAAGGATCGTATCCAGCTCACGCCTTCGTGCGGTGACAAATATGACGGGCGTATCCATGCTCTTGTGAAAATGGCGCAGCGCTTCTAAGCCATCCATACCAGGCAGACCCACATCAAGAAGGATTAAATCGGGGCGGTCTCTTTCCGACAGAGCTAATGCATCCTCGGCAGTGGCAGCCGTGCTGGTACGGTAACCTGCTTGCTCTAACTGCAGGCTTAAACTGCGGCGTAAGAGCGTGTCATCGTCTACTACCAGTATGTGTTTTGCCATCTTCATTGCCTTAGAAAGTACCCACGATTGTTGGTGATCCCGTGCTTCTAAATTCTGAGTTTACCACTTAATAAAGATGATTGTAAGAAATTAAGGTATCCCTATTTTTTTAGCGTTCTCTGGGGTAATTTAAAGATTATCCCATTCACAGGACGTATTCAACAGCAGACAGGGGGATCCAGCCATCAAGCGTCTCTCCTGGGGTTGATAGATGTACCCATTCCCCTTGTGTTCCGAGCAGAATAACCTCTGCGCCATTGTGGAGGCTGTATTCAGTGGCGTATTTATCTCCAGGTTGGGAATTTATTGTGATTTCATTAGCGACCACTACAGCGGTTGGATGCACTTTTCCGTTGTATATGCGGTTTCCTAAAGAGAGACCCAGCACTGCAACGAGAAAAAGTGTCATAAATACTGCATAGCCCATCCCGGTGCGCGCTTTGCCTGGTTCCAATTGAAGCCATACCAAAAACAATAACGAGAAGGCAAACCATAAGGCTAGCGCCAGGATGGCGGTCTCATCAATAGATAACCAACTACCAATAAGGCGAGTAATGCTGTTGACCGGTCCCATGGCGATCGCAGGAAGCGATTCCGATTGCACAGCCTGGTTGCGAGCAATAGTAAGGTTTGCCTGGATATCAGAATCACGGGGATTGATAAGAGCCGCCCTTTCGTAATTTACGATTGCCAGTCCGAGGTCACCTTGTTTATAGTAAACATTCCCCAGGTTGTAGTATATGGCGCTGTCCTGCACTCCCTGGGAAATGATCTGTTGGTAAATTTGGATTGCTTGATCATATTGTCCTGATTCATATAATTTGTTTGCAATGGATACAGCTTCTATATCCGCTTCTGATGAATGTGTTGACATGTTTATTGCTGCCAATAAGCCAATTATCAATATTATCCCAGTAACGACTAGCGTTATCAAATTTCGCATCTTTTTATAGTCCTCGTCTGATTATGGTCGTTATCCAATTTATAGCGTTTTATCCAACTCCACGATCAACTTTTCTGTTCGCCTCAGCAGTTCTTGCGGTGACGAGTTCTCTCCAGATTGAGCAAAACGACCGAATTCGCTCAAAGTTATGCAATTCTGGACGCGTTCTATTAAATCTTCATCCACCCCTTCCGAGCGCAGTAATTCGTCCAATTCATCCTGAGTCAATCCGGATATCGGACGGGTAAGCTTCTCAGAAATGAACGTGACGAGAATTTGAACTACTGCATCATAAACCTCAGCAGGTCTTTTATATGCTGCTCTAATTGCCCGGCTTGCTTTCTTGGCGGCTTCATTTCTGCGTCGTTGGCTTGGGTTATTTTGCCAGCGTTTCAGATACTGCTGCCATCCTAACTGACCCATGAGAAGGAATAAGGGTAGAGTCCACAACAGCCAATATCCTGGGAGCTTTGTCAGCAGTGTGCCTCCTTTAATCCAGTTAGTTGGAGCCGCTTTGTTGGGGCGAATACTGTTGTTTAGTGAATCGTTATTAAGAGGTTCTGATCCATAATTTATATCAGGGGAAGCTGAGGATAACCCGGTGCTGTTTGACTCCACAACTACCTCAAACGGTTGGGTGTTGATCGATTGGAAGGAACTCGTCTCAGGATCAAAATAGCTGAATTCGATGGCTGGAATGAATAGATTCCCAGCTTGAGTAGGCACTAGAATCCGTTCGTAAGTTCGGCTGCCTATTAGCTTTTCACCCTCAAATTGAGTGGAATTGTTTGCCTGGCTGTCAAATGCCCGCCATTCAGGACCTTCGTTCCATACTGGTTCCGCCAGATTATTGATATTCCCCTGTCCGCTGATTGTCACTTTTAAGGTCACTGGTTCGTTAATTGCTGTGTGATTGGTATCAATTACAGCCTGGATATCGAACCGCCCGACCGCACCCTGATAACTGGTTGGGGAGTTCTGCGGTAGGGTTTGGACATCGAGTGTAGTTGGCTGGGTTCTCAGGATCTGACCGTTGCCGAAGAAACCACCAGATATGATGATCTCTGCCGGTTCGATACTGGTTTTTCCTATAACAGTTGGAAAGAGGACCGTCTGTAGTTCGGTCACTTTATACGTGCGTCCTGCTTGCTGAAGAGAGTAATTTGCCTGATCGGGTTGATTCTCGTGCCAGAAACCGGTAAAACCAGGCGGGCGATATTCGGGATCGTCATAAAGTCTAACGGCGTTATAAAACCGAAGGGTATATAGCACCTGCTCTCCTACAAAGGGAGACATTTTGTCTACCTCAGCTTCGATGAAATAATCTTGACCTGCAAGTTCAGTCGGTGCTTCGGAGGGATCTATTTGTGGCTCAGGGTCGAATATTCCTGAATCGAAGAAGGAAGAAGATGGGAAAGAGGGCAGAGATGGCATCCCTGGTAAAGAGGGATTTGGCACTGGTTGTTTATTACCGTTACCCTGTGCGACAGTGATTATAATTGGATCAGTGCTGTAAGTGATGCCATTAACATTCACCGTGACTGGCTCGATCACCAGTTCACCTGTTTGGGTGGGTCTTAAATTATACTGATAGGTTTCCTGGATACTCATTTCCCCGTTCACCACCTTGATTTGGGTGCCGCTGCTGCTGCGAATGACGGTGAAACCTGCTAATGAGGGTAATTGTGGTTTAGATGGATTGGATCCCATTACATCCAACGTGATCATCAACATCACCGTCTCGTCTGTACTGACATGATACTGATCCACTTCAGCCGTGATGGTTGGATTATTTCCGTTATTAGATTGGGCAAATGCTGGCATTGCACTTAAACCTGCCACCAGCACGACCATAATTAAGATGAAAGAACGGATTAGATTTTTCATTGGCTTACTGACCTCGATTTATTGGAAACTATTTCAGGATTAATCCTCACCAATCTTGAATTGGAGGTAGTCCGCGGACGAACAAGATTTGCCCTAAACGCTCTTGGAGAGTCTGCATATCTTGAGCTAGAGCTGCTAGAAGCTGTTTAGCTTGTTCCTCTGTCATGCGCTGACCTGGAGCTGGAACCTGCCCGGATTGAGATGGTTGCTCCTGATTCTGGGCATCGTTGTCTTGCGGTTGTCCCTGTTCTCCGTTTTGATCCTGATTTTGCTCGGCGTTATCCTGAGCGGAACCATCTTCCTGGTTTTCGTCATTCTCGGATTGATCGTCCTGATTTTCACCTTGGTCGGCGGATTGGGAATCCTGCTCCTGCTCACCTTCGCTTTGTGATTGATCTTGATCCTGGTCCTTATTCTCATTTTCGCCGTCTTCAGAGTCCTGACTTTGCTCCTGATCCTGGTTTTGTTCTTGGTCCTGCTCTTGTTCTTTTTGCTGTTCCTGTTGCTGCATTTGCTGCAGGGCAAGTTCTAAGTTGTATTTTGCATCCAGGTCATCCGGATTTAGCAGCAGCGCCTCTGTGTAAGCCTCAATAGAGTTTTCCCATTCCTGGGTGCTGAACGAGGAATTACCCAGGTTGTAGTAACTATTTTCTGCAAGTGTTTCTTCTTTTGCGAAGCTCAGGGCTTGACTTATTTGCTCAAGTGCTTCTACATACATTCCCTGCCGGTAGAGTGAGTTAGCAGCGTTGTAGTATGGTTCTGCCAGTTCAGGCGATTCAATCTGAGCGAACTGGTAGGCGGACAAAGCCTCTTCGTAAGCCTCTCTGGCATACGCACTATTGCCATCCTTGTTCAATTTTTCGGCGGAAGGACTGCAGGCTGCCACCAATAAACTGAGTGTTAGTATTGTCAAGGCAAAAACCGGTTTAGAACGAATTAATCGATACATTTTTATCATCCTTCAGTTTTGCGCCAATGAGGACGCACTAGTATTTTTCTTCTTAAGTTGATTTTTATCCCGTATCTTTTCGACGAATGAAGGGCTGGAGCGCTTGATTCGGCGATCAGGAATCAGTTCGGCTACGATCAACGCTAACAGGGCAAGTCCCAAGAAGATCTGGAATCGTTCGGTATAGCGGATATCAAAGCGGCTCTGTAGTTGTGCTTTCTGCAGTTTATCTATTTCTGACAGCAGGCTGTTGAGCTCACGACCGTCCGCACTGGCACGGTAGTAGCGACCTTTACCGATTTGAGCGATGGACTGTAGCGTATCCTCATCCAATTTTGAAAGGATGACATTGCTCTGCTGGTCCTGCTTGTAGCCAACGATCTCTCCATGGTTATCTGTCACCGGGATTGGTTCCCCTTCAGGTGTACCGAAGCCGATTGGGTAAATTAGCACACCCTGATCAGCGACTTCTTGGGCTGCTTCCAGGGGATTTGTTTCGTGATCTTCGCCATCAGTCATGAGTATTAGCACCTTTTGGCTTGCCAGATCGGGGTCGAATCCTAACATAGCAGTTCTAATTGCATCTCCGATCACGGTTCCTGGTCGTGAAATAACACCTGGATCAGCGCTGTCAAGATAGGTAAGTGCGGTGTTGTAATCTGATGTCAGGGGCACTTGGATAAAGCTGGCTCCGGAGAACAGGACCAGACCTATTTCATCACCATCCAGTTTATGCATCAAATCTGCGATTTCAAGCTTGGCGCGATCGAGACGGTTTGGTTTTATATCCTGAGCTAACATACTCTGGGACACATCCAATGCCACCATAACCTGTAGACCTTCTTGATTGATTTCGTGCACTTCATTGCCCCATTGTGGTCGAGCTAGAGAGATGATCAAAAGTGCCACAGTGGCAAACCACAAGAACGTTCGCCATTTCCGGCCGCGCCAGTTGATATTGGTGGTTAATTTTTTGATGAGGGCGTTATCGCCGAGTAGTTTAAGGGCACGATTTTGACTACTTTGTGCCCAGAACATAAATAAACCCGCAGCCGGAAGTAATAACAGAAAAAGTAAGTAATTTTGTTTAGCGAATATCATGGTAGCTTCCTAAGGATAGTGTTTCGAAGGGCAAGTTCTAACAATATTATGATCAGAGCAGGGACCAATAACAGGGCTGCCAGCTCAAAA
>Ga0114922_10006139_pt1 | contig 11047 bp, 6 predicted proteins | sample AartaG_FD_100975 | JGI IMG/M metagenome (GOLD analysis project Ga0114922, IMG submission 100975) | Deep subsurface microbial communities from Aarhus Bay to uncover new lineages of life (NeLLi) - Aarhus_00045 metaG | ecosystem: Environmental > Aquatic > Marine > Oceanic > Sediment | place: Aarhus...
ATCTACGTTGGCTGTAGCAAAATGTGCTGCTATAAAGGGTGAATATGTCCAATCCAGGAGTCTGGTAGGTAGTCCGTGGTGTTGAGCAACTGAGAGCCAATGCCAAAGTGAGTCGCGTTCAACGACGTTTCGATGGGCGTATTTTCTAAAATTCCGTAGAATGTGGCGCTCCAACTCGACAAACTTTCCGCTCAGGCGAATCAGCGTGGTTTCTAGCGGGTATCGAGCATCCGAGAGACCACGGAAAGCAAATCGAGAACGAAAGCGTCCTAGCTCGGGATCCCAGGACTCCTCGAACAAACTGTCCTGAAGCTCATTCCAACTGGTGGCTCGTATTCTGTTCATGACGTTCAACTCCACCGGCCTCGTTAGGGCCCCCGCGGTTCGCATTAGCGCTAACTTAAGAGGTTAACTCAATTCAGAAGCGCATTGAATATCGAACAAGAAATTTCGAATGATGAAGTTTTCTTGATAGGATTATGTTTATCGCTCAAGTCAGCGCCCCCGCTATGCGGCGGACTTGAACCGCAAGAGCGAGCTCATTCTCCGTCCGGCTGTAACGGGACTGCAGGGAGCTTCAATTCCTAGTAGTCGTGTTCGTCCTGTATACTACCTACCAACTCCTCCAAGATATCTTCAAGGGTTATCAGGCCCACAACTTGGCCTGCACTGTCTAGAGCCACAGCTTGATGGAGCTTCCTCGCTTGAAAACTACGAAGCTGGACATCGATTTTCTGATCCGCTGAAACAAAGTAGGGCGGCCTGACGATTTTATTCAAAGAAATGCCTCGTCTGTCATCCGTCAACCGAAAGAGGTCTTTGCTGTGAATAAAACCCACGATGTTCCGCCGAGTGCCTTTCGTTACAGGAAAACGGGAGTAACCTGTTTTCAAGACCAGGTTGACAGCCTCTCCCACCGAAGCATTCAGATCAAGCACAGTCATCTTTGACTTAGGCACCATAACTTCAGCTATTTTCTTGTCATTTAGGGTGAAAACCCTCGAGATCATACGCCTTTCCTCAGCGGTGATAGCCCCTTCATCCCATCCCATCTTAATACACGTTCTGACCTCGTCCTCCGTTAGAAGGGGACGTTTCATCTTGGTAACATCCACCCCAATGAGTGACAGAAGTCTGTTTGTTACAAAGGTAACAAAAGTTACCACAGGAGTGAACAGGCCCATGATTCCGTTGAGAATTGGAGCTGTCATCAGGGAAACTTGCTCATTAAAATACTTGGCGTAGACTTTCGGCATGATTTCAGCAAAAATAAGGATGACAAGCGTTAACACGCCCGTAACATAAACGATACCCTTTTCTCCCCAAAACGAAATAGCCAGTGCCGTGGCCATGGCAGACATGGCCACATTGACCAGATTGTTCCCCAACAGAATTGTCCCGATAAGCCTTTCTGGCTTTTTCAGTATCCGCTCCACCAGTCTTGCTCTTACAGGCTTGGTTTCCGCCAGGTGTCTGAGGCGCAGTCTGCTAATTGCCATGAGGGCTGTCTCAGATCCGAAAAAAAACGCCGACAGGCCCAGAAGCAAAATCAGTAGAACAAGTATGAATATGGGATTCATATGTATCATTGCTTCATCCCTCTTCCGAGTGATTGTGTCAGGTGCCGGCGCACACAAAGACCCAATGCGTGCAATACATGCCGGGGATTAGCCTCCCTTTTTCCCTTTTTCATCCCAGACCTGAATCAAGTAATCCTTATAGTCTTCGAAGACTTGGGCTTGCTCCTCAACCACCTCCTCTGCCTGCCCTGAGTTCATTTTCTTGGTCTGATTGATAAAAGAAGCCACGCGGCCAAGGTACAGCGGGGTAATGAGGTTTACCAGTTGTGTGCGGTTGTATGTCCAACTGTGAAAAGTTGCTGCTGTTTCATAGAGAACCGTGACCCAGGTCTTGACCGGCATGATGAACTTGGTCTTGGCCTTGGCAGCACATTTTTTCAGTTCTTCATAACAATCCGGGCTGAATATGTCTTTATAGAGGCTCTTGAACTGCCGAAATCCGGTTTTGTACTCCGTGACCAAGCGGCCTAAATCAACCTGGATAGGTTCAGGCTCCAAGAATTCCTGAAGTCCGAACACGGGCACGGTGCGGCTGCCTTTGACGGTTTTCCATTCTCCTTCATGCTCTTCCATGAGGACAAAGAGAGTATGCACCACCTGGCGGAACATAGGCCCGAGAGATTCAGCAGGGTCCTTTGCATCGTGGATTTTGACCCCCAAGTTGGATTGACAGATTCTGAAGTTATTCGTGATGGCATTGGTCGTCATCCAAATATCAATACCGTAACGGGCCACGTCCGTGTCCCATACATCCTTGTCAATGTAATATGCGGCCAACTTGCCGACAAAAGCAAAATCCCCGCCAATAGGCTGCCGGATACGCAAACCATAAAGGGCACGCGTTAGACTGTATACGATGTTATTTGTAATGGTTCCATCATATTTATAGCGGTAGTAGATAGGGGACACATACTCGTAGTCCTTCTCGAGAATGGGCTCCAGAAGGTATTTCATCCAGTCGCTGGTTATGGAACGCAGGTCTGAATCAACGACCATACAGGCCTTCACATTAAGCCGTCTGGCTGCCTCAAATATGGAGCGAAAGGCTGAACCCTTGCCTGCGGGTCCTCGGTAGATGGAAACAATTTTCTCCTGCCATGGCTTGATCTGAAATTCCTTAGCCACCTCCCGCGTATCGTCCGTAGAACCGCCGTCAGCGACCATGATAACAGAATGCAAATCCTTATAGTACTTCTGAATGCCGTGTGTGACCATCTGGACGACGTGCTCGATGGTCCCTTGGTTGTTATAACAAGGGATGCCCACGACAATATCTGCCTGCTCGATTTCTTCAATCCTCTTTGAAGTATAGCCTCTGAGTGCCGTATCATAACGCATGAGTTGCCGCCTCCTTCCGGTGATTGGTTTGACTAACGTTATGGCAGCAATTGCCAGATTGACGGAGGCCCGCGAGACTCCGTTGCGAACGGGCCCATTCAAAGCCACTTTTTCCGCCTAAAACAAACCAACATTGAAATGGCTAAAGCGAACATTACAAGCATAGCTGCAGGGTAACCCCAGTACCACTCAAGTTCCGGCATAAATTTGAAATTCATTCCATAGATACCCGCTATGAACGTCAAGGGAATGAATATTGTCGCCATGATGGTTAGTACTTTCATCACCTCATTCATCTTATTGCTGATCGTGGAAAGATAAAGATCGAGCATGCCGGAAAGCACGTCCCTGAATGACTCTATGGTATCGATTACCTGTATCGTATGATCATAAACGTCTCTGAGATACACGGCGGTTGATTGACTAATGAGCGACATTTCTCCTCTCGCCATGGCACCGATGAGTTCTCTTAATGGCCACACGTACTTGCGAAGAAATATCATCTCTCGTTTCACGTCGTGAATGTTCTCTAATGTCTGAGGCTCGGGATTTGATACGAGCTCATCTTCCAAAGACTCTATCTTTTCTTCAAAGATCTCAAGTAAGGTGAAATATTGATCAACGATGGCATCTATGAGCGTATATGCAAGATAGTCACTCCCCATCTTCCTGATGCGCCCTTTGGCCTTTCTAATTCTCTCTCTGACGTTGGCAAATACGTCTCCTTCAACTTCCTGGAAGGAAATGAGATAACGTGAGCCCAGGACTAAACTCACTTGTTCTGCTTTTACTTGCTCTTCCTTTTCATCATAATAAAGCATTTTTAAAACAACAAAAATATAGTCGTCAAAATCATCCGTTTTCGGCCTTTGGCCCGTGGTTAAGATGTCTTCCAAGATAAGGGGATGTAATTGGAACTGTTTTCCGATTTTCTCTATAACGTCAACCTGATGAAGACCGTCTATGTTGATCCAGGTGACCGTTGGTTCATCCTTAAAGAGAAAGGATTCTTCAATGGCTCCTACCTCTTTTTCTTCGAAATGTGCCGGATCATAGTCCATGAGGGTTATCCTCACTTTTTCTGTCTTCTTCTCTCCTATGTGAACGAGCGTTCCCGGGGGAAGACCAATCTTTTTTGAACGTCTACGCACAAATCTATCCATTGCAATTTACCTCCCGGTTATATGACTAGAAGTGGTTTCGAAAACCGTTTTGGCAAAGGGTCTAATCATTGGACTTCACCCCGAGTGGAGCCTTTTCGACAGCGGAACGGATGTGAATGTCCCGCTGAGGAAAGGGAATTTGGATGTTTCTTTCCCGAAAAAGCCGGTCAATCTCAAAGCGAATATCCGTTTCTGTCGGGATGAAGTAATCTATGGTGCTCCAAAAGCGCAATTTGAAAATCAGCGCGCTGTCTCCAAAGTCCGTGAAAAGGACCTCTGGTTTAGGGTCTTTGAGAATTCTTGTATGCTTATGGACAATTTCGAACAGTGTTTCCCTAACCAATTCTACATCGGACCCATAAGCGACACCCACGGTAATGATGCGGCGCAGCCTCAGATCCTTGAAACTCCAATTGGTCACCTGTTTACTAATGAACTCGGAATTGGGGATGATAAGGGAGGCGTTGTCAAAGGTCTGGACCTGTGTAGATCGGACATTGATCTTGGTGATGGTTCCCCATGTCCCATTGACCTCGACTACATCGCCGACCTGAACCGGCCTTTCAAAAAGGAGAATGAGCCCGCTGACGAAGTTGTTAAAAATGTTTTGCAGCCCGAACCCGAGTCCGACCCCCAGTGCCCCGAACGCCACGGTGAGCGATGTGGTACTGAAGCCAAGGGCAGTCAGAGAGACGAGGATACCCACGACCCAAAGAACGTAGACCATTATGGTCGTGATAGACTCCTGTACGCCCGTCTCAAGCCCGCTGTCAACCAAGATCCTTGTTCTGAGCATCTGTCGCCAGAGACGAGCCGCTGCATGGGTGAATAGGAGGATCAGGAACGCATACACGAAACCTACAAAGCTGAACCGTATGCTGCCAACCTGGATTGGATGCTTCAAAACGCCCACAAAATCTACGAGAAGGGTTCGTGTGGCTCCCCAGGCAACAAGAAGGCAGGTACACAGCGCTGTCACCCAAACCAGCCAGCCCAGGCGTACGAGAAGCCATCTTACAGGCCGGGCCGTTTCTCTCAGTCCATAGGCCTCGGCAATGGGGAGCTTCGCAAGACCCACATTCCACTGGCGAAAGACTGAGAAGAAAAGGGCAGCCCACAAGACGACAACAGCAGTCAGACCCCAGGACACATACCAGTGAACAGCCAATTGTGCGTAGCCGGCCATTTCCAGGAGGAATCCCCCCACGGCGATTGTGTAACCCAATCCGATGATGAGGGTGCCAGCAATTGACACCGATCGAGAATTTGTCACTGAGGGTGGAGACGGTTCCTCACGAAAGATTTTCCAGAAAGACACGCTCCAGACGATTAGGCCGATCTCAAAAAACACGCGTGCCAAAAACAAAATCACGCTGGTGCTGCTGAGTAACCATTGTATGACTAGATAAGCTATCCCGAATATTCGCACGGTATTCAGGAGAACCCGAAGCCGAAACACCAGCCGCTCGGACATGCGGGGCTCGCTTCGGCTGGACCACAAGGATAGAAAATTAAGGCCCCACCGGCAGAATAACCAGATTGACATGGCGTATACGGTCACCTGAATCAGAGGAACGGTAGAATAAAGGTTTCGTGCCTGGGCGTAAATGTAAAGGAAAAGCGTTGCTCCAAGAAGCAGCAATGAGCGTTGAAAAAGTTCCAATGTAAGAGATGGCCACGGATGTCCGCTCCAAAAAGGACGTTGCGCCAAAAGTCTGCACTTGCTGCGAAGACGAAGGAGAAGAAACTGGATGATGACAAAAAGCACAAGAAACGTGACGGGCAAGAACCCCCCGGATTCCCAAATGGTCTTCACTTGGTTGAACCAGAAATTGACTGCGAACAACAACGCGATTTGGTCGGCCAACCGAGTCAGTTCCTCTCGGATTGACGTCCATCCAAGCGTTGCCAGCGGGCTGCCTCTCCGTTCAAAAAGGTGCTGTTTCTTCCTCTGTTGAATTTTTTGATCAAACTTGTCGGACAAGGCAATAAAGGCGTGCCGCGTTTTTTCCAGCTGGTCAATGCGTTTTGTGTAAGTACCGAGAATCTGTCCGAGAATTTCACGCTGGGTTGAAAGCAGCTGTGTCAAGGTATGCAGACGTCGGCGCAACGTTTTTGTCAAGCCATCTTTGGCAGGTAGGGTAGTGATTTCATCAAGCTGCTGTTCGTTGAGACTATGTCTTTCCTCTGTTTGGCGTTTCAGATCATCAATGGCCCCCCGTTTCTCACTGAGTGTTTTCAACCGTCCTGCAATGCCATCTAAGGTGACCTTGTGGTCCGTCCTGGCCCGCTCCAGGTCTTTGATTTCGGTTGTGGGCAGCAGAAGTAAGTTTCCGTGCGTGGACAGGAGTATGTTGTAGGCGTTAAGCTCTTTGTCCACCATTGCCTCAAGACGCTTCGCGTCGCCAAGCTGTTCCTCAAGCTGCAGGATGTTCTCTTTTTCGGTCTCTATAGATTTTTCAATTGATTGGCTGAGTTCTGTAAACCGAGTATCTTCACCGGAGGGGATGGTGGCGATCTGTTGTTCTGCCATGATGATCTCGGGCCCGTCTGCAAGAAGACTTAGGAGCACCACGGCAAGAAAGAAGCTAAGAACAATTCTCTTCATGTCGGAGTCGTTACATGGTCTCATACGAGTTTACCCTTTGATGCGTTTTGCGGTCTTACCTTCATCTTTTTGCTTTTTCCGAATCCGTTGTCTTTTCAGAATCTTTGCTCACCTTAGCACGTTTCGTGTCCAACGCTTGCACTGCTCGAGCGGCATCATCAGCTTTGGCCAAAGCCTTTGCGGCTCGCCGGGCAGCCTTGGTTGCTTCCTCCCTGGCCTCCTCGGCACTTTTCTGTATCTTGGCCCTGGCCCCCTCATTGGCACCGGATGGGACGGCATCCTCCATTTCCCGGACTTTTTTCTCTGCCTTGTCAGCCGCCTCACCAGCATCCCTCTCCGCTTCCTTGGCTCTCTTTTCCACATCTGCAAGCGTGTCGAGAGCTGCGGCGATCTCTCCAGCCCTTCCTTCCTCTGGCTGGGCGTCCAGATCGATGTCCTCAGCCGCCATCACAAGTGCTACGATGGGTAAGCGTTCCAGAAGCTCCTGAAGCGGACCATCAAACGGATCTTTGAGTCGATCCTGTCGAATGCGAAAAGGGAGTAAAACCATGGCTGATTGGGTAGAATATGCTGCAATGGCATCGGCACTGCCCCTTGCCACTATTTCCGGTTCGGAATCGATACGTGCCTCCTGAAGCGTTTTCCCAAGAGCTTCGATTGCTTGTTCGGATACGTTCTCCAAGCCAGTGGCCAGTACACGAATTTTCGCGTCCTCCCACGCATCACTCCGCGTCATCAGGTATGCCAGAAGAAGCATCAGGCGACTGGTAGCGTCATCCCACCACCACACATCGATACGCCGCTTATCTGAGGGTAATGCTTCGAGGGCTTTCCACTCGTCCTCCTTCGCATCGAGCACAATGATATTGCAGCCAAGCCGAAACGCCACACGAAGATTGCGCCCATAGCTGAGCTCTCGGAAGTCCACAACTCCTGTGGGAAACTGCTCAAACCAGTTCAGTAAGATTGTATTGGCCTTCACTGGCCCCACGCCAAAGGCCTGGATCAGGGTATGAATGCCAACCTGAAAATCCGGCGCAACCACTATCAAGGGAAATGCCTTCAGGCCGTGTTCAGCAATATCCCTCCGAAGTTCTTCTTCCGCTTCTTCCCGCCGTCTCAGCATTTTAACCCCTTCACCCTCCAGGATTCGGACAGCCGTAGTGAGGCCGCTGCCGCCTTCGATCCAAGAGGCAAAGCGAAGGAGCTGCTCGCGTCTGTGTGAATCATCGGAAAACGCAAGTAACTGGGGGCGCCAATCCCGGGGATGTTCCGGCTCAGAGGCCGTCGCCAGCAGATGCTCCCGCACACGCTGAAGGTGATACGAACGGGTACTATCAGCCCAGCGTGCCGGACCTGCAGTGCGTTTCAGGTATTGGAAAATGGCAAACAGAATGGCAATTGCGACTGCACCAGCTGCCAGATCCACGGCCAACATTGCCCCAAAGCAGGCCAGAAAGCCAACGAGGCTGAGCCGAAGGTCAAACCAGCGAAACCGAGGACGGAAAGAAGGACTCGCTGCGCGCGCTTCGTAAAATGTGGCGTAATTGAGAAGACCGTAGGAGATCAGAAAGAACATGGAGACCACAGGCGCGATGAGGTTCAGCTTTCCAAGACCAACAGTAGCCAAGGCAATGGCAGTAGAAAACAAAACCCCGCGTCGAGGATTACTGGTTGGGCCAACACCTTGAGCAAATGGAAAAAGGAACGGAAAGATCCGATCCCCTGCCATGGACTGCAGGATACGCGGCGCACCCAAAAAAGAGGCCATGGCTGATGACGGGGTAGCACCAATCACGCCGGCATCTATGAAAAAGCCGATGCTGGCCACACGCTTCATGGCCCCGTAGTCCCGCGTCAGCAGATCATTGGGCAGGGCTCCGGCAAAAACAATGGCTACGCCTAAGTAAATAATAACGGAGAGTCCCACCGCCAGGAAAGTTCCCAGTGGGAGGCTTGTACCGGGGTCCTTGAGGTCACCGGACATGCTTACACCTTGAGTGAAGCCAGTAACTGCCGGAAAAAAGATGGCAAATAGAATCCAGAAGTCCGAACTGGAACCCGAGGTCGTCCAGTTCCCAACCAACACTGCGCTTTTCCACTCTGATATCCCGCCAGTGAAAAATGAGACAAGAGCGGCACCAACCAAGCTCATCACCACATACTGGAACCTCGTAGCCCAATCTGCACCTAGCCAGGCAAAGATGAAAAGGAATAAGACGGCAAGAACAGCAATGATTTGCGTGGTCAGTTGAGAGCCTTCCGGCAGCATGCTGGAAACCGCCTCGCCGAAACCGATACAGTAAAAAGCGATGGAAACCGATTGAGCGAGGAAGAGAACAATACCGATGGCACCGCCAAACTCAACGCCGAGGGTTCTAGAAATAAGATAGTAGTCACCGCCGCCTTTGACATTAAGATTTGTTGCAACGGCAGACAGGGAAACACTGGTTAGAATGGAGATGGCGTTTGCTAGGCCGATGATAATTAGTGCGCGTCCTAATCCTGCATTCCCCACCACGTAACCCAGCCGCAAGAAAAGGATTATCCCGAGAATGGTCAGAATGCTAGGTGTGAACACGCCTGCGAACATTCCCAATTGGCCTGGGGGATTTTTCAGGCCGGGCCTTGCGCGCATATCTTATCCTATCACGTCACGTTTTGGGCAGGACAGGCCAACACACAAACAGTGGCTCTTGTCGCAAGCCCCCTGTTATCAAATTGAGGCGTTATGGCCAGAGTCGAAATCGCGCCTGAACGATCTCTATCAAGCTGAATCCAGCACGGGAAAATAAGAAGGCGATTCCTTTATAGCTATATCAGGAGCCCATGGTCAAGATGGAAATCATAGCGATCTTTCTCTCACAGTCTTTTTACCGACGCATGATGTATAGGGAATTGTCGAGTTAGAAATTGACAACGAGCGTGATCGCCAGGACCGTATCCGTCTCTTCCAGCGTTAAAGGAACAGGTTGGTTATCATACTTGATCGTATAACTCGCCTTTAGCGAGAGAAAGTCGTTCAACGCAGATATCACTGCTGTTTCTGAATTGACGTTGTAGTTGTCGCTATCGCTGAAATCGTACAGGAACTCCACGGACTGCGAAAATCTGTTCTTCTCTGTGAAGGCGTATTCGTACTCAGCAAAGGCACGGCCCCCGAGGTAATCTTTGTCTGTGTCATCGGTGTATTCCTCATTGACATAGTTAAGGCCTGCCTCACCCACCAGAAAATGTTTGGGCCCGGTGAGAAACTTGTACCCTACACCAGGACCTACGTAATATCGCGAGTCAATGCCTGCAAACTCATCCTGCAGCCATCCCCCAATGGCAAATGAGTAAAACCGCTTAGTGAATAGGTAGTCCAGGCGGAGTTCGGTGAAGTAGCTCTCCGCATTCTTTTCCCCGTCGGCTTCTCCATACAGGGCACCAAGTTTCCACGCCCCTTGAAGCTTCTCGCTAAATTGATACTTCAAAAGATTCTTGGCTGACAGGGTTGTAACATCGGTGTTTCCTCCCGTATCGACAAAGGAAAGTTCTGCTTCATCACTCCATCTCTTTTCTTCCGCTTGAGCCACTGGGGCCATGGCAAAAACAATAAGCAACCCAATGAAAAATCCTATTCCTCTCATCAACTCCTCCCCTTTTTGTATCACTGCCATTTTTACCCTAGGGGTGACATTTTCTGTTTTGCGATTACCAAAAAACGTGGGGAAAGGTATATGGGGTGAAGTGTGTATTTTGTCTGAGAGAACGCTGTATTTGTGGTTGGGATATTAATTCAACGTCTCGGGAAAAAGCTTGGGGTCATGTCTTCATTCTTGACAATTTCAACTTATTTTCTATTTTTCTGATCTTTTTCCTTAGCTTATTATCTTGACCGATCTTCATGGCAATACGGCGACTTGCTTGCGATACCCCGGAATCCCCAATATCAAAGTGCTTGCTGATTTCTTTCAGTATTTTTCCAGTGTGTCTATGACAAAGATAGATTTTCACCCCTCTGGCCAATACGCGGTCTTCTCCAAAAACAGACTCCACTTCTTCTGTTATCTCCTCTACTGAAGGCTTACCAGAAAGCTCTTTTAAGGCAGGCGAGTTGGGGTCAATTTTCTTATTCGACAGGTACTTATCCTTTATCGCTTCAATAAACTCAACACCTCCTAATATGGTTGAACTTACAACCTATTTTGACCTATCTTTCCCACCTGAAATAATGAATAATCGCTTAACCCTGCGTTATTATTACCAATAGAAGGATATGTGACAAATTGGGCCTTGCAATTGTGTATAGAAGTGCCGATTTAGGGCTTGACAAAGGCCCAACTGGCGTGCTATACAGGCCCACATATTCAATC
>Ga0114922_10006140_pt1 | contig 11047 bp, 8 predicted proteins | sample AartaG_FD_100975 | JGI IMG/M metagenome (GOLD analysis project Ga0114922, IMG submission 100975) | Deep subsurface microbial communities from Aarhus Bay to uncover new lineages of life (NeLLi) - Aarhus_00045 metaG | ecosystem: Environmental > Aquatic > Marine > Oceanic > Sediment | place: Aarhus...
CCGCCGCCTGTTCCGCGCCCCCACGAAATACGAGATACGATATGCGAGATACGAAAAATGAAAAACGAACCCAATTTTTTGGCGTCCCAAAATGAACATAACCTCAGCTATAACAAAGGATTATGAAAATGAAACCTCTCCGAACTCCGCCAAAACGAACCCAATTTTACCTGCCCTCCGTCCTGTCCGGCGTAGTCCCGATGTAGTATATCGGGACGAAGACGGAAGCTTTAGCGTAGGAGGGTTCCGCCATAGCCCCTGCCCTACATAGTCCCTATGGACGACGGAGGGTTCCGCCTCCGGCGGATTCAAAAGCGGAGTTTGTCCAGAGGATTTCTGCGAGAGAAAACGGGCAAAGACAGGCATTGACGAAAATGAGCAAGGCTGATAAAATCCACCCTTTGGTGGTGAGAAGAGTAGTGGTGAGAGTAGCTCAGTTGGTTAGAGCACTGGATTGTGGATCCAGGGGTCGCGGGTTCGAATCCCGTCTTTCACCCTTTTTAAATCTCTGGCCAATAATCCGGAACGCTCATCTAAAGACGAAAGAAGAAGCAAGTCCTTATGCATGCCTCTTCTTTTATCTGTTAATAGATAAGTTATTCTCTGCCAAGACCAAGCAAACAAACCATCATCGGCGCGGCATCTATGCAGCACTCAGACTCATCGTGAGTGCAGCATTGGCAACAGAGACCAGAGCAAGGACTAAAAGTACACTTAGCCCTATTCTCATCTCCATCCACATATGGGGGCCTCCTTTGCCCCCCTTTTACTACTTACTTTTTCACTTTTTCCTACGACGCAACATGAACAGGCCGCCAAGACCCAGCAGAGCAACCGTCATCGGCTCAGGAATCACGGTAACTTCGAGTACATCATTTTGGCCGTAATCATCCGAGTCAAGTCCAAAGGTCCCTGTAGCCAGGCCCTTGACCGTAACACTATACTGAGAACCAGAAGCAATAGTGAACGGCGTCGCCAAATCTTTTGAAAAGATGGTCCACCAGCCGGGGTAACCAGTCTGCGATGGGTTCTGGACTTCAGCATCGCCGCCAGCTGCAGCCAGAGCTACCATGCCCGTAATCGTACCAAGAGATGGGGTAGCTGGGCTATAGCCTACATATTTCGGGCTAGAGTACGTTATCGCGTCGTCAGCAACGAGCTGAACCACTGCTGTCTCGTTGATGTTCAGCGTAAGTGCGCCAGTGCTCCAGGTAATCGCCGTTGCGTTCGCAGCCGAGGCCATCCCAAGAACCAACATTAAAATCAACAACTTCTTCATAATACTTCTCCTTTAATTAATTAATCTATTCAATATCTCGTTATCAATTACTTCCTCCGCAGAAGCGCCAGACTGCCAAGACCGAGCAAGCAAATCGTCGTCGGCTCGGGAACTACGGCCGACTCGCTTGAGCCGTCAGGCAGGGCAATAATATGGGTACCAACACGAATACTGCCGGTATTTAATTCATCAATTACAGCCGCAAATGTGCTGCCAGTGATATCGAAAGTTATCTGAACCCACTCACCCGGGTTTACTCCATTGTGAGGCTTCGGAGGTTCGCCGTTAAAAGAAAATTCATCAGTCGTCACAAACGGTGGGGTAAGTAACTTGGCGCCCGGCAAATTACCAGGCCTCGCAGGTTGATTAAACGACGTCCCTGTTCCCTCGGTTATGCCGACAATATCAAGAAGTGAATCATTATCAAAATAAATGCTTGCGATAGAGGAATTAATCAGGCTTTCGTTATAGAATGTAAAGTCAACCAGGTTTATTCCCACATCAGAAACCTCAACGTAAACGTTCAAATCGCCACTGTCGTAGTAACTACCATTATCAGTGAAAATTCCAAGGGGATATACATAGCTGGCTTGCAGCAATGAAGCTGATGTGCCAAGAACACAGTAAAAAACAAAGCTGTAGAAAAAAAACTTTCTAAACATCACGCACCTTACACACCTTCTTTTACACAAAATGCGAATCCCTTCACTGTACTTACAAATCCATTTTTCCGCATTTATCCTAATCACGACTTATATAAAGCCGTGCTTGTCATCGTGCTGGGTTTGCTGTTAGGTTCGCTCAACATTACAAACCCAGCGGAGAAGAGGAGAGAAAACGAGTTCCTGCTTTATATATCAACTACCATCATCACGGCAAAAGCCGTGCTTACTTGCCTGCTGGGTTTGCTTAACCTCGGCCTGCGCCGTGTTAAGTTTTTTCAAACCCAGCGAAGAAGGGGAGAGAAACCCTTATAAATACACTCCTTATCACGACTGATACGACGTCGTGTTTATCATCGTGCCGGGTTTGTGGTTGGTTTCACTCACATTGGTTTGACACGGCATTTCAAACCCAGCCCAGTAGAGAAAAGAAAAGAGGAGTAAGCGAATTTTATCTATATTTCATCACGGCAAAGCCGTGTTAGCTTTCTGCCGGGCCTGTCTACGCCGCTTTTCGTTAAAATTGATCTTTCGGCTTATCAAGCCCAGCTTGGGGGGAGAAAACTCCTCGTGAGCATTTATACTTATCACGGTCTTATATACGCCGTGATTGCTCTCAGCTATATCTGGCAATATACCAGTTTACCTCTCGAAATCGGCTACTTCCGATTCTCCCATTCCTATTAACGCTATCAGCGACAAATTGCTTCTATAGAGACGTGACCTTTGAGCCCCAGAACATTAGCAACGGTCTCTCGGAAGAACTCATCATCGGACTCATCGGTCAGGACCGCAGAGACACCAAGGCATCGGGCTGCTATCTCCTGCGCCCGGTCACCGGCCCTTACCAGAGCTATGGTTGAAACCTCAGGCTTCGCAGCTCTAAGACACCGTAAAAACCGGCCGTCCTTCATGTCATTTAGGTCCCACGTGCTGATAACGCTGTCAATCTCTTCAATTTTCAAAGAACGTGCAGCCTCAACGCCTGACTGCTTTACTATCAATCGTATTGGTAGTTCCTTCAAAATCTCATTTCTGCCATCCAGGCCAATTGTTAAAACTGTTGCTTGTACGAGAATAACCATTTCACTTCTCAAAACTCATCTGCTGTTCACTTGTCACCATTGTTTATGCCACATCTTTAGTTGCTTTACTCTGTCACATTAGTTAGCGAAGCCCGTGCCAAAGTCCGCCCCTATAGAAGAAAATTTTTTAAGTGCTTGCCTTAACAACACCTATGTATCAAAAATTTTTAGTGGAGCTATTTGCATCTTCACCAGCAGAACGACCGTTATGGTCGCTAAAAAGTGATAGTTTCTGTGGTAAGTCTTTATTTGAAGGCAGGTTAGAAAAAATCGACCATTTTGGTCAGTGGTGACCAAAATGGTCGATACAATTAAGAGGCAAAGTAGATTTATATTTTGAAAGCTATGTGAAGTGGCAGTAAAACCCTGGTCATTAGCTGCTGGTCTTTTCCTCCGCCACGGAAATGTTTAATTTTTCAATGAGGCGGTTTAGTTTGCGACGTTCAATACCAAGGATTTTTGCAGCAGCGATTTTGCGACCTCGGGTAAATTCAAGAGTCTGCGTAATAATTTTGCGCTGCACCCCGTCAAGGGTAAGTAACTCATGTCTTGGGTAAGGGGTAGGTTCTGCGATTATAATCTCGAAAGGCATCACGGCCGGTTGAATCTCCTCACCAGTGGTTAGAACGTAGGCACGTTCCATAGCATTGGCGAGTTCACGTACATTGCCCGGCCAGGTGTAATTCAAAAGAAGCTCTTTGATAGCAGGGCTTAGTACTTTAGGCGGTTCGTTATAAAAGGCTGCCTGGTTTGCCAGAAAATATTCTGCCAATGGAAGAATATCTTCTTTACGATGGCGAAGCGGTGGGACCTCAAGATTAACCACATTTAACCGATAATACAAATCAGCGCGGAACTTGCCTTCTTCAACCAAACCTCGCAGGTCGCTATTGGTAGCACACAAAAGGCGGACATCGACGGAATAAGATTTCGTTGAGCCCAGAGGTGCTACAGCGCTCTCCTGGAGAACACGTAACAGCTTTGCTTGCAATTCGAGTGGAATCTCACTTATTTCATCAAAGAAAATTGTGCCGCCGTCAGCGGCCCTGAAAAAGCCGAGCGTGCTGTCAACAGCGCCGGTAAACGCCCCCTTTATGTGACCGAATAATTGACTTTCAAACAACTGGCCAGTTAAAGTGGTGCAATCGACAGGAACAAAAACCTTATCAGCGCGCTTGCTGAGATTGTGAATTTGGCGTGCAACCATCTCCTTGCCCACGCCAGTCTCGCCGGTTATTATCACTGCACACTCGCGGGCTGCAATGGCTTTAACGGTCTCGAGTATCGAAGTAAGCGCAGCAGATTGACCAACAAACTCAACACCACTGCTTTGGTCCATTGTAGTAAACAGCGAGTGTTTGCCTTGAAATACCTTATTTCTTCCCGGCTTGTTATCTTGCCTTGAACCGCTGCTGTTTTGAACCATTAGCTTTGCAAAAATTCTCTCTGTGGGTACAAGGAAACTACCCTCACACCCTAATAACATCTAAGGTGGTGAGAAATACACCCCAATCGTAGAGAGGGGTAATCTCTCCCACTTCTCCTACTTTACCACAAGCTTAATATTTTATGATAAAAAAGTCAAGAAAAATTATCGGACGCGTATCTTTTTTGCCGTAAAAATCAAACAAATGGAAGCAAAAAGCTACACTAAAGTTGGAAATAGAGACTGTAAGTCCTTAGTGCGTATTATGTTATGCATTTTCACAGAAAATTTAACCTCCGGCAAATATCACCAGCCGCTTATATTAAAATTTTCAACTCCAGCAATCTCAAGGTCGGTCGTCAAATTGCCGTTTCTACCCCCCCCCATCAAGCTTCTACAGGTCCAGAATTTAGCTGTTTTTCAAGCTTTTCCATCAACCTCTACACCCCCTCAGTCCCTCCAGTTGAGATATAAAAATTAAGGCCTATTTATTGATATAAAAAAACACAGGCAAGAAGGACAAAATTGATTAGGTATATCATTCTATTGGTCAAAACGGAGCTTAAACGTGAGTGGTCGCCGTCCACATCGTTAGCGCTCAAACGGAATTATCCACATCTGTATTCGATATCGAGCCACCAGCACTTTTAGTTAGATAAGAAAATCCTTCATCAATCTTCGGGACAGTTATTTTGCAGAGGGAAATGTGCATTCGCCGGGCAGGTATGATATAATATACTTATACTCAAAAATATCTCACTGAAATTTAGGAAAATAATGTTGAATTCGTTTCGGAAATTACCGACTCAAAACCTCGGCGAACTGATTCAAACCATTATCTTTTTTATCCTGTTCTACCTCTACTTCTGGCTCAAAATAGACCCACGCCTTATTTACCACGGCGGGGGAGTGATTACAAATTTCCCCGTTTTTTACCGTAGCGGGAACTTCTTCCTACAGTTTCTATCATACCCGGGCGGTCCTGTCGAATACCTCTGTGCTTTTCTATCGCAGTTGTTATATATTGGCTGGGCTGGAGCCCTGGTCATAACAATGACGGCGCTGCTGATTTCCGTATGCACTGATGTACTTATCAAAGCCACAAATGCTCATCGATTTCGCTGGGTTCGTTTCATACCACCGATGCTCTTGCTCATTACCTACAATAGATACACATATCACTTTGTTACCACAGTGGCACTATTGGTGGCATTATTCTTTGTATGTCTATACTTTAAAGTCACCAAAACAAGTAAGCTGGTTAGTTTGCTTGCTTTCTTTGTTCTGTCTATAATTTTGTATTACATTGCCGGTGGTGCGTATTTACTTTTTGCGACTGTTTGTGCGATTTACGAACTGTTCTTTAGTCGCCGGTGGCAGATAGCTCTGGTATATCTGTTATCAGCCGCTGTCATTCCATACGTTGGTGGTGTCCTCGTATCCGGTGTGAGTATTATCAACGCCTTTAGTTATTTATTGCCCTTCTCCTGGAAAACGTTCTCTCCTAAGGTCCATAAAACAACGGCGATAATAATCTATATACTTTACCTGCTTTTGCCTTTAGTGGCACTTGGATTGGGGCTTTGGAGGATTTCTACGGAGAAAAAGGTAAAAGAAAAACCTCGCTCGAGGATACTTTCATGGTATGCTGGTGCGCCGATACTTCGATGGTTCACTGAATCTTGCTTGCTGCTTGTACTCGCTGGCACCGTTGCTTTTTCCTCCCATGATGACAAACAAAAAGCCTTGTTTGAGGTTGACTACTATTCGTACCATAATATGTGGCCGCAGGTCCTTCAGTCAGCCCGCCGCTGCTCTGGTTCCTATGTAGCAGCCCACGCATTCAATAGAGCTTTATACCATACCGGTCGAATCAGCTATGATATGTTTTCCTATCCACAAGATCGCCATACTTTGTTTTTGACCTTCAAAAGCCGCATCTCTGGATTCTGGGCGAGATCTGGCGCTTATCTCGACCTTGGTCTTATGAATATGGCTGAGTACGCACTGACCCAATCCCTGGAAATATTCGGCCAGCGCCCGATGATTCTCAAAAGGCTGGCTTTGATAAACTTGGTCAAGGGCAATGCAGGTACCGCCCGGATATACCTTGGGGCGCTTAGTAAAACCCTATTTGACGCTGACTGGGCAAATAGATACCTGGACCTTCTTGAATCAGACCCCAACCTCTCGACGGATAAAGAAATCCAGAAATTGCGCGACCTGATGATGGAAAAGGAGTATGGTGCCACTTCTTTTGAGAATATAGATATGTTGTTGTTTCTATTACAGAAGAACAAGCAAAACCATATGGCCTTTGAATATCTAATGGCTTCTTACCTGGTGACTGCGCAGCTCGACAAGCTCGTACAGAATCTCGACCGACTGGATGACTTTGACTATCCCCAGATCCCTTCCCTGTACGAAGAGGCAATTATGATATACCAAAGCACTACGAGCAAAGAAATTGACTTAAAAGGTCGCCAAATCAGTTTAGAATCACGCCAGCGGTTTGAAAGGATTAATCAAACCTTCGACCGCTATATGGGAAACAAACAAGCAGCAGCTAACGAGGTCGCTACATATTACGGTGACAGCTATTTCTTTTATTACACTTACGGAGTATCCGGGCTGAAAAAATGGGGAAGCACCATCTCTACATTTTAATAATTTTGGTGTTCGCGGTTTTATCAGCTGGTGGGGTGCTCTATGCTCTGCGAAGTGACAACGTGGCAATCGAACAGTGGCAGTTTGTTGACCGAGCTCCCAGTATCCGTCCCGACTATAGCGGAGTTGTTATCCCCCCGAACATCGCTCCTTTGAACTTTCGGGTGCAGGAAAATGGTTCATATTATTGTGTCAAAATATACTCTAACCGAGGCAAGGCAATCGAAGTTTTCAGCAGGTCACCCAACATCGTTATCCCCCAAAACCCGTGGCACAAACTTTTAGATATGAACCGTGGAAAAAAGCTGTGCTTCGATGTTTTCGTAAAGCCAACTGGTTCTGGGGCGTCTGCGAAAAAGCAAAACAATCGATGGGACCGCTTCTCTACCATCAATAACAAAATAGCCCCTGAGGATATAGATGGTTTTTTGGTATACAGAACGCACCATCCTTCGACTCATCTGATTAATGGAAGGGTTGGTATTTATCAGCGTAATTTACACCGATTTGATGAATCACCCATATTGGATAACACATACTACAAGAGGGGCTGTCTCAATTGTCATACATTCTACAACAATCGCACCGATAAGATGGTAATAGGCATCCGCAGCAGGGTACACGGCAGCAGTACCCTGCTGGTTGAAGATGGCGCGGTTAATAGGGTGGGGACAAAATTCACATATACCACGTGGCATCCCAGTGGCCGCGTTATTGCATATTCTCTTAACATGGTACGGCAGTTCTTTCACTCTGCCAGAAATGAGATTCGTGACGCAGTCGACCTGGATTCCGTGCTTCTCTATTACCTCGTTGATTCGAAGATTGTAAAAACCTCTCCGAAGCTTTCCGACAAGAAGCGATTGGAAACCTATCCTGCCTGGTCCCCTGATGGTCGTTACCTGTATTTCTGCAGCGCACCGATGCTGTGGTCGGACAAAAATAAAATCCCCCCTGACCGCTACAATGAGGTCAAGTACGACCTGATGCGAATAAGTTACGATATTGAAAGTGACCGGTGGGGCGAGCCGGAAACCGTACTTTCAGCTCAGGACACAGGCTTGAGCATCCTCATGCCACGGGTTAGTCCTGATGGCCGCTGGCTGCTGTTCTGCATGTGTGATTACGGCTGCTTCCCCGCTTTCCAGCAGAGTAGTGACCTATACATAATGGATCTGAACGCTGCGCAAAAAACCGGACGGTATAACTATCATCGCCTGGAGAACAACAGCGACCAATGCGATTCCTGGCATAGCTGGTCAAGTAACAGCCGATGGATAGTTTTCAGCAGCAAACGGCGGGACGGGGTATTTACCAGGCCTTACATCAGTTATGTTGACCACACAGGAAAGGCATATAAGCCGTTTCTGCTGCCACAGAAAGACCCGACCTTTTACGACTCATGCCTGCAAACCTATAATACTCCTGAACTCGTCATTGAGCCCGTAAAAGTTACAAAAGAAAAACTGGGACGTGTTGTTCGCGGCTCTCGCCAAATCTCCATCGATATGCCTATTACAATGGCCACTCCCAAAGCTGGTCAGATACCCAGCCAGGAATATCTATTTGAGGAACGGGAATAACACCCTGACGACCCATCTTACCTGCGAAACCGCTTTTCAATGAAACCCAAGACTTGGAATAACTATCCCAGAATGTGTAGTTGAGTATTGTGGTCACGACCAATTGTGGCTCCATCCCCCGACAAAGCACAACAGAACAGGCACTGTAAAAATTTCCACAATCTTTGGGATATTTATATGTGATGCGAAAACAGTTGACATAAATCCGCCAGATAGTTTACAATCCTCTGGTTTTTTGTATCAATTAAGCACTAAGGAGACGATAGTAGCACATGCCCGATGTCAAAAACTCACTAAAAGAAAAGTTAACAACAGAAAATTACAACAGGCTCATCGCCCTGGGCAACCCCAAGATGCACGAATTCGTCGCCGATGCGATTGAGCTGTGCAGCCCTGAGTCGGTATTTGTCTGCACCGATGCAACAAAGGATAGAGACTTCATTCGCCAGCTGGCAATCAAAACCGGCGAAGAGATACCTCTTAACATCCCCGGCCACACCTGCCACTTCGATGGATACCACGACCAGGCCCGTGACAAAGCCCAAACAAAATATCTGCTACCACCCGGCTCAGAGTTAGGCCAGAGCCTTAACTCTATTGAAAAGTCGGTCGGCGTTGAGGAAGTACGCTCGTATCTTGCAGACTCGATGGTTGGCAGAGAAATGCTGATTTGTTTCTGGTGTCTGGGCCCAACCGATTCGGATTTTTCTATACCTGCCATTCAGATAACTGATTCGCCATACGTTGCTCATAGCGAAAGCATTCTCTATCGGCCCGGGTATGAACAGTTCAAAAAAATCGGCGCGTCACCTGATTTCTTCAGGTTTCTCCATTCTGAAGGTGAATTGGAAAATGCTGTAAGCAAAAATATAGACAAACGCCGAATCTACATCGACCTCGAGGAAGACCTGGTCTATAGCGTCAACACTCAATATGGCGGCAATACTATAGGCCTGAAAAAACTGGCCCTGCGACTGGCCATTCAAAAAGGCTCTAGCGAAGGCTGGCTCGCTGAACACATGTTCGTTATGGGTGTTCACGGCCCAGCAGGACGCGTAACATACTTCACCGGTGCATTCCCCTCCGCCTGTGGAAAAACATCAACGTCTATGCTGCCCGGACAAACCATTGTTGGAGATGACATCGCTTACTTCCGCAAAAAAAACAGACAAATCCGATGTGTAAATGTTGAAAAAGGCATCTTCGGCATCATTCGCGACGTCAACTCAGAAAATGACCCTATTATTTATGATGCTCTCACAAGCCCCTGCGAGGTTATTTTCTCCAACGTGTTGATTGACAACAACAGGCCACACTGGCTCGGAATGGGTACTGAATTGCCCGCCAAAGGAACCAACCATAGTGGACAATGGCACAAAGGTAAAACTGACGCCAAAGGTAACGAAATCACCGCCTCACACAAAAATGCACGCTACTGCCTGAATATTCCAGACCTTTCTAATCGCGACCCACTAATCGATGACCCAGAAGGGGTGCCCATCGGCGGCATTGTCTACGGAGGCCGTGACAGCGATACCTGGGTTCCCGTTGAGCAGGCATTTAACTGGACTGAAGGCATCATCATAAAAGGAGCTGCACTCGAATCGGAAACTACCGCTGCAACACTCGGCAAAGAAGGTGTGAGAACTTTTAATTTAATGTCGAATCTCGATTTTCTTTCAATCCAGCTCGGCCGATACATTCAGAACAATTTGGAGCTCGCCAATGATATGGACAGCCCTCCACTGATTCTCTCGGTCAATTATTTCCTCAAGGATAAAGATGGTAAATACCTAAATGGTATGGCCGATAAGAAGGTCTGGCTCCTGTGGGCGGAACTTCGCGTTAACAATGACGTCGATGCCATTGAAACACCTACCGGCCTGATACCAAAGTATGAAGATTTAGCAGAGCTCTTCAAAAAACATCTCAACGAGCAATACAGCCGGGCTGACTATATTCAGCAATTCACAATTCGTATACCGGAGAACCTTGCCAAGCTCGACCGCGTCGAGAAGATTTACAGAGAAAAGGTTTCTGACACGCCTCAGATACTTTTTGACACCTTCGCAGAGGTTCGCAAACGCCTCAAAGCTACTCAGGCCAAATACGGCGATTACATCTCACCACTTGATTTGATTGCACGATAAATATCATCCTGCCGCAAAAACAGGCATTTAGCCGTTGAAGGTATCACATACATAGAAGTGAGCAAAATGCAACCATATGTAGCTGCGGATAGCGTTATGGCCGGCAGGTTCTTTTTATAACTGCTTATAGCGAGGTCCACCACCTCCTTCCGGCACCGTCCATCTAATATTGTCAAACGGACACTTTCGCTGACA
>Ga0114922_10006141_pt1 | contig 11046 bp, 8 predicted proteins | sample AartaG_FD_100975 | JGI IMG/M metagenome (GOLD analysis project Ga0114922, IMG submission 100975) | Deep subsurface microbial communities from Aarhus Bay to uncover new lineages of life (NeLLi) - Aarhus_00045 metaG | ecosystem: Environmental > Aquatic > Marine > Oceanic > Sediment | place: Aarhus...
CCTTGAACGCGTCGAGTTTGCCTACGCTGCGCTCCCGACAAACGCCAACCACCTCGTAGCCCCGATCCAGCGCGTGCTGCACCATGTACTGCCCGAGCTTCCCGGATGCCCCCACGATACAAACCTTCTTCATGTTCATCCCCTCGCGTCGTCTGGGTATGCGGCCATGGCTGTCGCGATAGTGGGATATTATATCATTCGCGAGTTGCCCCAGCAAGCTCCTTCAGAGTAGGTACACGTCCTTTGACTGAATGGTTCCTTTTTTACCTATCGTAATAAAGCTCCCTGACTAACCAACCACAGGGCCTTGTTCTACCCAAGAAAGGAACATTCCCCTGGGATCGATTATAAACCTGATACACTAAGTCCCGCTGCAGTGGTGCTAGTAGGTCCAACTATTTTGCGTTCAGATTTCCAGATATTGAGCTGAAGACAAAAGAGGTTGCTACATGAGGGAGTGTTGAAAAAGGTGTGCCTGAGCGGATAATCAAGGCAATCAGCAGTAGAGAAGGTCTACACGTGATTTCGTGCGGCCCTTTTTCTATAGGAAAATACAAGTGAATTAGCGACTCAATTCAATAAAGGAAGGCTTAATAAACCAGTACAGGGGAACTTTTTCATGTATATTGACGTCAATATTGTCAGAAGGCTTTTAAATAAATATTTGTAAAGGAGATAAGCAATGTTGAACAAGAAAGTTATCATAGGAATAACACTGGTAATTGTAATAGGACTGGGTGTCGGATTGTGGTCTACAACAAGTGCTGACAATCTGTCAGCGGATACACCCAATGATCAAGCCCAGCTCCCAATTTACGACCCTGATAATAGTTCAATCCTTATAGGTGGACATCCGGGTAGCTGCGGATATGTATGGGATGGAGAACGCGGTGGCTGGCACCGACCATGGGATCCGGACTCGTTTATATCAGCAGAGGATAAACCTGAATGGCGGATATTCACTCCTGTATTTGAAGAGCCCCAAAACGATATATTCGTAGGTGGGACTCCAGGAAGCTGTGGTTATATGTGGGATGGAGAACGTAGCGGCTGGCACCGATCATGGGATTCTAACTCCTTTATTCCAGCTGATGAGAAACCGGAGTGGGAACAATATATCCCATAAAAAGAATATACTATAACCCTATTGACTTCTTGGATGTATGGAAAAGCCCTCTGGTCTGGTATCAGAGGGCTTTTCTACGTTCAGTAAAAAAAGGAATGTTTCTCAAGTATGTCATTTGCCATAATGCGGGAGCCTCATTAAACGGACAACTTGTCCGGAGCCGCGCCCGAAGCATGGACGCGCCAGGTTAGCTGTTAACTGGCCATGTCTGTCTGCAGCTAGTATACTAGCTGCAGGAAATGGAGGTAACAGCCCATGAAGGTTATTGCATTCAACGGCAGTCCCCGCAAGAATGGAAACACCAGCGCCCTCATCAACATGGTGCTGGACGAGCTCAAGCGAGAGGGGATTGAGACCGAGCTTGTTCAACTGGGCGGGAGGCAGATCCACGGCTGCCGGGCCTGCTTCAAGTGCCTGGCAAATCAGGACCGGCGCTGCGCGCAGGACGATGATGTACTAAATGAATTCCTTGCGAAGATGATAGAGGCTGACGGGATGATCCTCGGATCGCCCACCTACCATGGCGACATTACAGCAGAGTTGAAGGCGCTGATCGACCGGGCCGGTCTTGTATCCAAATTGAACGGCACCCTGTTCCGGAGGAAGGTCGGGGCAGCGGTCGTCCCGGTGCGCAGAGCGGGTAGCGTTCACGCGATCCATTCCATACACAACCTGTTTCTGATGCATGAGATGATCATACCCGGCTCGAGCTATTGGAACATGGCCATCGGTTTCGATAAGGGGGATGTGGGGCAGGATGAGGAGGGGGTCGCGACGATGAAGACTCTCGGCCAGACCATCGCCTGGCTGCTCAAGCAACTGAATTCATGACCGGAGTCGACGGCGAGCAGATCTGACAGCGTTTTCGGCCTGCTTTCGTTTCCCCGGCTACGTTGGCCTGCCCCCCGAAAATCGGTCCAGGGTAGATGTTAGAGTTTGAGTCCAAAAGGAAGTCTTTTCAGAGCCCCCACGATTCGCAATTTTCGCCAAGCTACGTAAGCTATCCCCCTTTTAGAGCATATAAAAATCACCCGCTAAAATAAGTACAATGGGCGATTCTCTGAAGCTAGGGGCCACACGTAATTCTGTGCGGGCCTTTATTTCCGCAAAGCTCCGGTGCAATAGAGGACGAAATCATAGAAAGGAACCATAGATTGAATATGGGCACATATCTCAATGGATAAATAATGAAAGTGACTCGGATTTCTTCGATGAAGACTATTCATTTCACCCTTAATACTTTATAATTCACGCTTAATCAAATTGACTGACCGATTATCTGTTCAAGGGATTGAAGTATATTTCATTCATTGAAAAGGGGAAAGCAACATGCCTAAAGCATTTGGTTATGCAGGAAAGATCTTAAGAGCAGATTTATCCTCCGGTACAATCGGTAAGCTGTCGACAGGCGACTATGCTGATCGATTCCTCGGTGGAAGAGGCATTGCAGCAAAGATATACTGGGATGAGGTTTTGCCAAGTGTTAAAGCTTTTGATCCCGAGAATAGACTCGTATTTGTAACTGGTCCCCTAGCAGGAGTGCCGGGAGTGGCGGGTTCTAGAATGGTGATTTGTGGAAAATCTCCTGCTACTACCCCTGAGCTCTTCAGCTATAGCAACCTAGGGGGAAGTTGGGGGACACAACTAAAGTTTGCCGGGTATGATGGTCTTATAATCCAAGGCAAGTCTACCAAGCCAACATATCTTTATGTGGATAACCAAAAAGCCGAGTTCAGAGATGCTACACACCTTTGGGGCAAAGGCGCTGTTGAGGTGCGGCAGATTCTGAAGAACGAGAATGGGAGTTCTACTAGAGTAGTCAGCATTGGTCCAGGTGGTGAGAACGGGGTGACCTTCGCAAGCTTGCTTGCAGACGAGGATGCCAGCGCGTCCAGTGGCTTTGGAGCGGTAATGGGATCAAAAGGTCTCAAAGCCATTGCGATAAGAGGAAAAGGAAATGTACCTATAGCATATCCGGAACGTCTCCAGGAGCTAAGAAGGTATATTCGTGTACTCGTAGGCAAGCCATCAGGCTTGATGGTTAATAACCCTAGTACAAAACGTTCTGTGTGCTATGGATGTATAAGTGGCTGTATGAGAAGTATCTATGAAACCAAAGACGGCCAGAAGGGCAAAGTCCTATGCCAGTCAGGCCTTTTCTATCAGTCGCGGCCCCAGCAAGACTTTGCATTGCCACAGGGTAAAGTGCTGATGGTAGAAGAGTGGGATGAAGTCGCCTTCTTAGCCAACAGGCTGTGTGATGACTATGGACTCGATACTAACGTCATTGAGGCAATGATAAACTGGCTTTCTATATGCAGTCAATCAGGCATTCTCACTGATAAAAAAACAGGCATTCCGTTATCGAAGGTGGGCAGTCTGGAATTTATAGAGTGCTTGATTAAAAAGATAGCGTTCAAGGAAGGGTTTGGTGAAATCCTTGCTCAGGGGAACATCAAGGCAGCAGATCTGTTGGGTAAGGAAGCAGGAGAAGTCATCTTGGAACATGTCTCTCGAGCTGGACAAGACCTGGCTTATGACCCCAGGACATACATCACCACGGGGATCTTCTATGCCATGGAACCTAGACAGCCTATACAGCACCTACACGAAATAAGCGTTCTCATGTCATCATGGCTTATGTGGGCCTATAAGGTTGAGGGATCTTATGCCTCCAGCGATGTTGTCCGTGCCATAGCCAGGAAATTCTGGGGGAGTGAAGAAGCGGCTGATTTCTCCACCTACGAAGGAAAGGCATTAGCAGCAAAAAAGATTCAGGACCGTCAATATACAAAAGAATGTCTTATTCTCTGCGATTTTCTTTGGCCTATTCTGCTTGTGGAATCATCAACAGATCATATTGGTGACTCAAGCGTTGAAAGTCAGGTATTGTCAGCAGTTACAGGAAATAATGTCGATGAACAGGAGCTTTACCACATAGCTGAGAAGGTATTTAATCTCCAGCGAGCCATACTTATCAGAGATGGCCATAGAGGAAGAGAAGATGACACGCTACCGGAAGCGTGTTTCTCCAAACCATTAGATAGATCGTGGTTTAATCCGCAATCTCTGTTACCGGGAAAAAACGGCGAGATCATGTCTAGGGAAGGCTCCATATTGGACAGGGATAAATTTGAACAAATGGAAGAGGAGTATTATCGCTTAAGGGGTTGGGATATCAACAGCGGTCTCCAGAAGGAGTCTGTATTACAGAAGTTGGGGCTGGGAGATGTTGCAAAGGACCTGATAAAGAGAAAGCTTGTAGATTCAGGCTAAATGAGAACCTATGGATAGATTTCCTGAGAAGAGGATTCTGATTACAGGAGCCGGTAGCGGTCTGGGAAGAGCACTATCAATCGAGTTTGCGCGAAAAAGGTGGCGAGTCTGCGTGACAGAGATTAATCGGCAAACGGCAGAGGAGACAGTACGCCTTGTAGATGGTGAAGGAGGAGAGGGGATTGAAGTTATCTGTGATGTAACAAAGGAGGAAGATCTCCAAAAAGCGGCGACCCATATCCTGGAAGAATGGGGTGGTGTGGATATCATGGTAAATAATGCAGGAGCCGCCGGTTTTGGGTACTTCGAGAAGATTCCAAGAGATATGTGGGAATGGATCTTTGAACTCAATCTTAAGAGCGTTATTAATGGGTGCAGGATTTTTATACCGATAATGGAAGCCCAAAAAGGCGGTCACATTGTAAACATAGCTTCAATTGCGGGTCTCCTCTCATTGCCGGAGATGTGCAGCTACAGTGTTACCAAGGCTGGCGTCGTCTCTTTATCAGAGACTCTTCGTTCAGAGCTGTCCCGTAAAAATATTGGAGTGACTGTTGTTTGTCCTACGTATTTCAAAACAAATGAGATGAATTCATTTGTTTCTCCAGATGAACGTCAGCGGGAACTAGCAAATGCCATTCGCAATAGATCATCAAAGATTCTTCGTATTCTTGCGTCTGACAAGACAGCAGAAGATGTGGCAAGATATGTCGTTAAATCCATTGATAGAAACCGTCTTTACTCAATCCCCCAGTTTGAAGGAAGATTCCTATGGACACTGAAGAGATATTTTCCTGAATTCTATTACAGAATGGTGTCCATTCTCTATAGAAAAGGATATTTTGATAAGATATTTGGGATTTGAGTACTTCTTTGTCTAGGGGAGGTAACATGAAATACGAAGTCTATGACATAGCTATCATCGGCTCAGGACTGGGAGGATTGACAGCAGGGACACATCTTTCTCGAATGGGCTTCAAAACATTAATGGTAGAGAGCCTAGGACGGATCGGGGGGCGGTTTTCTACTGTCGAAAAAGGAGGTTTTAAACTTCCCACAGGGGCTGTTCTAATCCCTGATGGATGGGTCATTAGGCTCATGGAGGAAATGGGGGTGGATACGAAACCGTTACGCCCAGTGTCCAGAATGTTTTTCAGGATTGATGGTAAACGTCATGAAGTCCCGCCTGAGGGCGGCCTGCCGATGTTGCTTGATCTAATTGATAAGCTTGAGGAGGAAGATGCAAGAAGGACTGGGCGAGCAATAAAAGCCGTAAATCTAAATAAGATTATTGATGCATATCTAAAGGGAATGGGGGGAATCGAACAAGAGCACATCATAACCGTCCGTGATTGGCTCCTCCAGTATACAGAGAATGAGAAGGTACACGAGATATTTGACAACCTATGTGCAGCTTTATTAATGGCCCATTCCTGTGAGTTACCTGTCTCAAGTCTTTTCGGTTTTGGTATGCTGACGAAGTTCTATATAGCATCCAATAGCAACCTTAGTATCGCAAATGCACTAGCAGGAATAATAGAGGAAAATGGCTCTGTCTGGGCTAACTGTCCGGCGAAGAAAGTTGTGGTGAAGCGTGGAAAGGCCACAGGCATTGTCGTTGAAAAGGAGGGAAAGGAAGCCGAGATACAATGTAAAGTAGTAATCAGCAATGTGAGCCCCAAGAGGACCATCGAGCTGGCGGGTCAGGAAAACTTTGATGACGAATACCTAAGGAATATACGTGTTCATCTTAGGCCAAGTCCATCCTTGTTAATCCTAGTTGCAAGCAAAAAACCCCTTTGCCTAGAAGGGATACACGATGGTATGGAAGTGCTGTTGGGAAGCCGGCGAATTAAAAATGTTGTACCTATAAGCAATGTATGCCCAGAACTTGCACCTCCGCACCAGCATCTCCTATATACGTCTGCCGAGCCCCGATCTTCATTGTACCCCATGGATATCAAATACGAAGCTCAGCAATGTAAGCGTGATTTAAAGGAGATGTTCCCTGACTTTGAAAAACATGGCCGGATTCTGCAAATCAGACCGTGCGATGTAGAAAGAGATTGGCCAGAAGGACGTACATGGGTTGGATACGGTTTGCCATTGGAGACAACAATACCCAATTTATTTAATGTGGGAGATGCTTGCCTGGCCCCTGAACTGAATGGTACCTCTGGGGCTGTTGAGAGCGGTTATCGGGTGGCAGAAATAATAAGAGATAAATTAGGATAAGTGATATTCTACATAAAAGATTCCTTTGGCTGGGTTTTATAGCGTTCAAGGTAGTGGATATGGCATTTATTGTGTTATTCAAGAGGAGATGTGTAGCATAGAAGCTATAATTATGGATAGCTATAAAACAGGTGCCTGCTACCCATTATCGGGTAGCCCTGGTACACTGATCAGAAGTTAGACACACTGGATATCATAGCTAACGCGACAGCCTAATTCGGATTTAGACTCACTGATTTGGTAAGGCAAATTATTGCTTTATATATGATGTTGGTTCTATTAAGGAGTGGGCTGTTAGCTTCCACAAATGCACGCAACTACACAGAAAGCCATATCGTTCATTAGAGGCTAATTTGGGGAGCACTTCAATGTGGTCTGCCCCCCGAATCCTGGTCCATATCGAATGTAAGTATTTTGATAAAATAGTGCATTCGGAAAGGAGGCCGGGATGAAGAAGAAGCAGTTCACGGAGGCTCAGATCGCTTTCGCTCTGCGTGAGGCCGAGAGTGGCACACCGGTGGGGGAGGTCATCCGCAAGATGGGGATCTCCGAGGTGACATTCTACCGATGGAAAAAGAGATACGCGGGGATGGGGGTTTCGGAGCTTCGCCGTCTGAAGCAGCTTGAGGATGAGAACCGGCGATTGAAGCGTCTGGTGGCGGATCTGACGCTTGATAAACAGATGCTTCAGGATGTGCTGTCAAAAAAGCTCTAGTGCCCGCCTTGAAGCGGGGCCTGGTGCTGGTGATGAAGACGTCCTATCAGGTCTCGGAACGGCGGGCATGCTCGGCGTTAGCTTTGGCCCGGTCGACAGTGCGGTACGAGAGTGTAGCGGACCCGCAGACAGCACTGAGGATGCGTCTTCGGGATTTGGCGATATCACGGGTGGGCTATGGATACCGGAGGCTTCAAGTTCTACTTTGGCGGGAGGGATGGAAAGTGAACCACAAGCGCGTCTACCGGCTTTATTGTGAGGAGGGTTTGGCCATGAGGAGGAAGCCTCCCCGTAGGCGAAGGGCCTGTTTAAAGCGGGAGTTGAGGCCTTTGGCAGCCGAGAAGAACGAATGCTGGAGCATGGATTTCATGTCCGACCAGCTGTATGATGGGCGGCGAATCCGGCTTTTAACGATAGTGGACAATCATACCCGTGAAAGTCTGGCTATCCATGTGGGTCAGAGGATCCGGGGCAGTGAAGTGGTGGAGGTTTTACAGAAGGTGGTAACAGAGCATGGTCGACCGCGAACTATCCAGGTAGATAACGGACCGGAGTTCATCTCTAAGGATGTGGACCTATGGGCTTACTGGAATCACGTTCAGCTGGACTTCTCCCGACCGGGCAAGCCCACTGATAATGCTTACGTCGAGTCCTTCAATGCACGCTTCCGTCAGGAGTGCTTGAATGAGCACTGGTTTTTAAGTTTGGAGGATGCCCGGGAGAAGGTTGAAGAATGGCGACGAGACTATAATGAGGACCGGCCACATAGCTCCCTGGGCAATGTAACCCCGGAGGAATATGTAATGCAAAAGCAATTGCTGGAAACCGCCTTTACCTGGGCCGTTGAGGCTAACAGTGAGGACTTGCAAAAAATCAAACTTACATAGAAAATGGACGAGATTTGGGGAGCACTTCAAATGCCTGAAAGTCTAACTCTAGAAGTGGTACAATAACCGGGGGCTGGTCATCTGCATCTGATTAATAGGTTACTATTGACAATAATCTCTCTCATCGTCTACTATGTGCCAACCATAAATCCATTTCAATCTAATGTTTTGTCAATTTGATATTCTGGGAATCGGGTCAGACGATGAAGAACTAGGCAAAGTCAGTGCCAAAATTAAAAATCACTTAAGTGAACTAGGTATAAAGTGACTGATAAAGCGAGGATGTCAAACAGGTATCCAGGGGTTGAGTGGATTGGGGAGGCGGGTGTATTTATTCATGTAGACGTCGAGAAATGTACAGGGTGCGGCGACTGCTTGAAGGTCTGCCTGGCAGACTGTTTTGAGATCGAGAATAAGAAGGCAAAAATAAAAACTCTAGACGAGTGCATGGAGTGCGCTTCCTGCTGGTATATATGTCCTCAAGAAGCTATTTATTTCTCCTGGCCGCAGGGTGGCACCGGCTACAGGAGCGACTGGGGATAGGGCAGTACTCAGGATGGCAGAATTGGCTGAACAGGAATACGATGTCGTAGTTGTTGGGGCGGGCTTCGGTGGTCCTGTAGCCGCTAAGAAATGTGCTGATGCTGGTTTAAAAACACTTATGCTTGAGAGGGGTCAAAGTGTTGGCGATAAAGTCATATCGGGGCTTACTATCCCCATCTACGGTTTCCTGTTCGGGCCCTCTTTCATACGAGATGGTAACCCTCCCATTGAGAGGCCAGTGGATGGAATCAGGAATTACGTTATTCATGATATAGATACGGGTGACATTGATATAATCGAACTGCGTATACCGGAGCCAATCTCACCAATATTTGCGTTTGGATATAACACGTACTGTAAACCATTTTGCGAGTGGGAAGCAGAAAAAGCTGTTGAATCAGGTGCCGAGCTCAGAACATCCACGACAGCGATAGACGTTATAAAAGAAGATGGATTCATTAGAGGTGTCATAACCGACAGAGAGGAGAAGATAAGATCAAAGATCGTGATAAACTGCGAGGGCTCACAGGGGTTGCTCGCAATCAGGACAGGGGTGAGAGAACGGTATCCCCCCGAGGTAATCTCGCTGGCAGATACCTATGATTATGAGATACGTAAGGAGGATGTGGATAGGATTTTCGGGCATACCCTGCGGTTTTGCTGGGGATTTGATGAGCAAAGGATAGCTCCCCCTCTTGGCCACGGCAACGGGCTCATGGTCTGGCCTTACAGGAACAGTATCCATTGGATGCAGGATCAGTGTCTGCGAATGGATGATGGCAAAGCACCAAACCTTAGGAGGCTGTTTGATGAATACCATGAAAATATTACTACACGGCTTCCCTGGTGGAGTAACGAAGTAGCTCCACATATTAAACTGAGAGCAAAAATGTTTGAGGGGTTCGAGATATTTGTGGGTCTAGACGATAGATTGCGGAACATGCCCAACCATACAGATGGCATGATACTCGCTGGAGATGCGGCTGGACTTGAAAGCACGGTACTGTGTGATGGTGTACCATGTGCATGGTTCTCCGCCGATATTGCAGCGGATGTTGCCATCGAAGCGATTAAGGCAAAAAACACGTCAGCTACGTTTCTTAAGATATATGACAGAAGGATAAAAGCCCATCCTATTATTAAGTGGGCGACTACTTGCACAGCAAGGTGGAACCTTCGTAAAGCACAGGAAAGCCATGATAGAAGCGAATTGCGGGCACGTGTACATTATGGATTTGGGTTTGGCCTTCTTACTCATGCGAGCACACCACTAGTAAAAAGCTCATTTAATTCAATGAAAAAGGACCCTACTATTACTATAAAATGGTTGAAGATGTTTCTCAGATACTACTACAACTGGGAGCACGAACGTTTCGGCCAGGAAGAACTCCCGCGGCAGCCAAGAGGCAGAGGTCTGTTCGGTCTAGCTCTCGTGTTTTTAGACTCATTGTCCAGATTACTCAGTCCACTCACAAGAGCTATGGTAATAGTTTTAACACCCCTTACTGGAGCTGCCAATCCTCTGGTAAAAGTACTCGGACCACTTATAGAACCTTTGATAGAAGCTATCAAAAGAATGGCACCCCTGTTTAAATCTCTGCTTACTATGATGATCTCTTCTATTATAAGAGCTAACCCGGCAATATATGATGTTTAAGAATGTCGCTTAAACCCGCGACACATCTCGCCGAAATGAGGTGCTCCCCAAATTAGCCTCTAATGAACGATATGGCTTTGTGTCCCATTCTTTCTGACACCGAACACTAAGAAGACCCCCACCCTTCTAGTCCACCTAGGCAAGCAGGTATGTCCCTGAGGATTAGAATACGCTTCCTTTCTGGAACAGGGATTGATTGCCGAATTAGTACTCTACTGTATTATAATTTATCGATTGAAACAACCGCAATCGCTTTTTGAGAAGGGATGTAGAAGAATTCATCGAAGGCAAAACAATAGAAGGTCTATAGGTTGTGGTGCCCCCAAGTGACGCGTGTTCGAAAGTTGGCGAAGTAGTATAATTGTCTGAGACAGGTCCGGGCAAACATGACTATAAGGAAAATCTCAAATACCTCTGCGGCTTTAACAGACGGAGCTGAGGAAAAGCCACAGGCCCCTTTTGAATTTAAGACTAGTAAGGAAATAGTCTTTCTTAAAGAAATAGTTGAACGTAGTCTTCCTCCTAATACAAGATTCTTAACTACTATTCCATATAAGAACCTGACTATTTTTGTAATAGCTACCGATTCTAAGATGATAATGGTTGA
>Ga0114922_10006142_pt1 | contig 11045 bp, 12 predicted proteins | sample AartaG_FD_100975 | JGI IMG/M metagenome (GOLD analysis project Ga0114922, IMG submission 100975) | Deep subsurface microbial communities from Aarhus Bay to uncover new lineages of life (NeLLi) - Aarhus_00045 metaG | ecosystem: Environmental > Aquatic > Marine > Oceanic > Sediment | place...
AAAACAAAAGAGATTGCACATGACTAAAAAGAAAACAAACAGACCCACTCAAGGTGAATTAGTCACCATCATTTCAATAGAAGAACAAACTAAAAGACCAGCCACAAAGAAACCGCCATTCAAACAACAACTACTCAAATCAGACCTAGCAAAGAGAATAAGCCCAACAACATTAAGCGCACTAGCCGACAACTTAGATAAAGGGGACGCATTGAAAGAAGCTCTGGTTTTACTTAACCCCTTCTTGCGTGTATGCTCTCTAAAAGATTTCAAAGAACTATCAATCGCAATAAATACATTAAATAGCTAAAAATCTACAGCCCTTTAAACAGGGGCTTAAATGCTATTGGCGCACAGGGTGGAGACCAAATAAAAACAGACTTAAAACTACATGGAAATTGACATCCCCTACAACTGGACACCTAGAGATTATCAAAAACCCCTCTGGAACGCATTAGACACCTACAAAAGGGCAATGTACGTCTGGCACAGAAGGGCAGGAAAGGATTTATTCGGCCTTAACTATATCATTCAATCAGCTATATTAGGAAAACCCGGTACATATTGGCACATCTTCCCAACTTACAACCAAGGAAAGAAAGCAATCTGGACAGAAACAGACATCAACGGTAGAAAATATTTAGACTACATACCAAAAGAACTAATCACATCAAAGAATGACCAAGAGATGAAAATCAAGTTCTTTAATGGCTCAGTCTATCAAATTGTAGGCTCTGATAATGTAGATGCCTTACGTGGAGCAGGCATCAAAGGAGCTGTATTTAGTGAGTTTGCAGAACAAAGGCCCACAGCTTGGGAAGTAATACAACCAATGCTAATGGCAACTAATGGATGGGCCTTATTCAACTTCACACCAAAAGGACACAATCACGCATATGAACTCTGGGAAATGGCAAGGAAGAATGAGAATTGGTTTACACAACTACTAACAGTTGACGACACAAAAGAACAAGTATTCTCTAAAGAACAAGTCCAACAGATTAAACAAGAGTTTATTGAACAAGGCAAAACCTTAGACCTATTCCATCAAGAATATTATTGCTCATTCCAATCAGCTATTGAAGGATCTTACTATTCCGAACAAATGGGATCAGCAGAGAAGGATGGACGAATCACATCAATGCCTTATGAAAGTAATATTCTTGTAAGTACATGGTGGGATCTTGGAGTCAACGACACAACCGCAATATGGTTCACTCAACAAGTAGGAAACGAAATTCGACTAATAGATTTCATAGAAGACAGCGGTAGAGGAATGGATCACTACATCAAAGTAGTAAAGAATAAGCCCTACATTTACGACACACACAACGCCCCTCATGACATAGCAGTAAGAGAGTTTACAAGCGGTAAAGCAAGGATTGACGTAGCGAGAGATCTAGGAATTGATTTTGATATCGTGCCAAATATTCCAGTTCAAGACGGAATTAATGCAGTAAGAGCAATATTTAATCGTTGCGTATTTGATGAAAAGAATTGCAAACAAGGATTACTTGCATTAAGAAACTACAAGAAACAGTTTGACGAAATGAAGAACACGTTTAAACTAAAGCCCTTACACGATTGGTCTTCTAACGCTGCTGATTCATTTAGATACATGGCGGTAGGTATAAGCGAAAGAAAGCCTAAATTTTATCAACCCGAATATTCAGAATAATGGGAAGCGGAACAGGAATAGGCAGATCATTTCAAAACAATCCATTCGAAACTATTGCCACGGGAATTCTAACTGGTGGCGCTGGACTTCTTGTCGCTGGACAAAGAGCCAAGCAACAGCAAAGAAAAGGAAAAGAAACAAAAGCCGCAGCCGCCGCAAATGACGCTGCCCTTGCAGCACAGAAAGCAGCAAGAGAAAAAGCAATTTCAGACGCATCCATTGCAGCACAAAAAGAAAAAGCAAGAAAGCAAACAATCTTTGCAGGAGCAGGACAACAAAATATATTCTCCCCAACTTTAGGCGGAACCTCTGGTAATAAAACTCTTGGATAATGGAAATTAAAGATCTCATAAAGAAAGCCGAAACTTTAGCATCAACAAGATCTAACTTTGAAACCGAATGGCAAAACGTAGCCGATCTATTTAGACCAGTTAAATCAAACATCACAGTTGAACGCACAAAAGGAGACAAAGACCATATTCACGCCTTGTATGATTCTTTCCCCATCAACGCAGTTAGCACACTTAAATCAATAGTAATCGGCCTATTCTTTAACCGCTCAATCGTACCCATCGAATTAGTATCGCCCATTGAAGAAATAAACGAAGATATCGAAGTTTCAGAATGGCTTGGAGATTTTACCAAGATGATGTTGAAAATGATGTTCGATCCTAAAAGCGGATTTGAAAGGTCACTAAGTGAAGCTGTAGCAGATGATATTTGTTTTGGTACAGTTGCAACCTTTATTGAAAAAGGAAACTTTCCTATCAAATATCACTCGCTACACATTAAAGATTTCCTAATTGCTGAGTCAAAACATGGTGACGTTGATTATATAGTATTGAAAGCAACTAAGACAGCTCGCCAAGTTCAACAAGAATGGGCCGCAAAGAAGGAAGCAGGAGACGCGCGCATTCATGAAAATATTACTAAATGTTTCGATAAAGACCCATTCAAAGAGTTTGAATTTCAATTACACGTATTACCAAGAGAAGAAAGAGACGAAAACAAGATCGACATGCTAAACAAACCTATCGCCGGCTATTGGGTAGATGTAGCACACAAAGAACTTGTTGAGGAAATAGGTTGGGACACTATGCCAATTGCAGTAGGTAGAAGTGAGAAAGCTTCAAACGAACTATACGGAACCTCAAGAGCAATGATGGCTTTAGCAAGTGCGGGCCAATCTAACCAAATGTGGAGACAATTAAACGAAGCAACAGAATTAGCCTTAAGACCTCCTTTAAATATAAACGCTAACTACTCCAAGAAGCTTAACTTGAAATCTAAAGCCCTAAACTATCCAGAGCAAAAGAGTCTTGCCCACGGAAGGTCAGCAGTTGAAACAATTATTAATGTTGGAAGCATAGCAGCTAACAAGGATCTAATCTTGGAAGTTAAAGAGAACATTAAAGATATCTTCTTCCTTGATAAGCTTAAAATCTTCGACAACCCAAGCGCAACAGCTACACAAGTTTTAGAACTAAGAGCCGAAGCCTTTAGAATCATGGGCGACTTTGTAACAGGTTTAATCCAATACATGGACAATAACCTAACTAGAACTTTTAGCCTTCTATTCTCGCAGATTTACGACATGAACAACGACCTAATCCCTAACAATGGAATCTTTGAAAAGGAAATTCCAGACTTGCTAAAGGAAAACGGCGAACTAAAGATTGAATACATTAACCCTATTGCACAAAGTCAAAAGCTTAATGAATCCGCTTCAATGGATAAATGGCTTGCAGACATTGCAAACATAGCCCAATTCAAGCCAGAAGTATTAGACCTAATCAACTTCGACCAAGTCATCAGAAGCAAAAGAGAAGTCTTAAATATAGACGCTGAACTAATCTACGGCATTGGCAAAGTAAACGAGATAAGAGAAGATAATCAAGCAGCCCAACAACAACAACAAGCTTTAATGCAAGAGCAAGAAGCAGTCAAAACCGCCTCAATGGCTAAACAATCAGGATTAGTATGAACGAGATACACAAAATATATGAAGATGTCTTCACAGGAAATAATGGCCAAACAGTTATTAAAGAACTAGAAGCTTTTATACTTACCTCTACTCCTTTTCATGCTGATGATGTCGCAACAGACGCATTATTAAGAGAAGGTGCTAGAGTCTTATTAAACCATATCTACGACCAATTACCTTAACAATTAATCAATTATATGACAGAAGAAGCACAAGTATCTCCTAGTGAGACAGTACAAGAAACTTCAACAGAAGAATCCTCACAAGAAACAACTCAATCACCAGCCTTTAACCTTGGTGAATATTTCCCCGAAGACGTAAGAAGCGACCCAGACTTTGAGAGAATATCTAAAAATATGCCTCTTGATAAACCTGAAATGTTAGCAAAAGAACTTTATCACAAAACAAAACACTTTGGCAAAGTTAAGGAAGAAATGAGAAAAGAGCTAGAAGGTGAATCCAATAAAGAATACACACCTGAAGATTACTCTTATGAAGCCCCTGAAAATTATGAGGCCAACGAAGAGATTTTAGGAGTTGTTAAAGCTAAAGCCCAAGAGTTAGGCGTAAAACCCGAAGCCTTTAAAGCATTGGTAGAATCTTTCATGGGTTCAGAACAAGGAGTTCTTTCTCAAATGCAGGAACAACAAGAAGAAGACTTTAATGCACAGCTAAAAGAAGAGGCCGATTTTATCAAGTCAAAGACCGGTTTAGATTCTGAAAAGCTAATCGAACAATCAAAGACTACTTGGGCCAACTTCGCTGACCCTAAGTACAAAGATGTGTTTGATAACTTTGATAAGGGTTCGCAACTTGTTATTGCTGACCTGCTAAACAATGTTGCCTCAAGAGTAAGCGAGCCAAGCACCGGCAAACAAGCACCAAGTTACACAATGAGTTCAGACAGCGCATTAACTAAAATAGCAGAAGTAAGAGCGGATAAGGCGCTAAATGAGGGAGAAAGAAATCAACAGCTTGCTGAACTTTATCCTATCGCTTACCAAAACCAAGATTCGAAATCCCTTGGAGTAACCTCTAGCTTCGGCAGTATTTCTGCTTGACACTATCTAAAAGAAGGGCTTTAATCTTAATAACTAGTATATTTTATATTTATTAGTTACTGAAAAATTTGCGGTAGTCGTCATGATTGCCGCAAGTTCTTCAAGATGATTGTCCGATGTACGAAGTAAGGGGTAGCCTGTAAGGTCTTTGAAAAGTTAAGGGTAGCAATTCTGGGTTAGATCCCATTTTTTCTATTTATTAATTAATTCAAAATTACAATGGCTGATTCTCAAAATCAAATTCATGTAAAACAGTTTAAAGATGACATCATCCAAGCTGTTCAACAAACAAATTCAAGACTAGACGGAACCGTAAGAAGAAAAGAAGCTGTTAAAGCTGAAGAATTCTTCTTCCACAAACTAGGCGCATTTAACCTAATTGAAAAATCTGGTCGTAATTCTGTCACTCCTTTCATTGATCCAGTTCACACTAGAAGAAAAATGACCACTGCATCTTTTCATGCTGCACTATTCATTGATGACTTTGACACCGATAAGTCAATTATCTCTGGTTTAGATTCTGACTATATGAATGGCCTTATTAACGCTGCCAAACGCAAAAAGGATGATGTTATCATTGCTGCTGCAACTGGAACAGCTTATGAAGGAAAAGACGGAACAACTGCATCATCTCTTGCTTCAACTCAAAAGATTGTACATGGTTCTGCCGGCCTAACTTCTACTAAGCTTTTAAACGCTTTAGAAATCATCAAAGGAAACGATGTTGATCCAGAAGAAATGATTTATTGTGCAATTTCTGCTTCACAAGAAAATGATCTAATGCAAGACGAGAAAATCATCAATAGAGATTATTCTATGGGTGCTGTTCTTGATAAAGGAATCGTTGGAAAATGGAACAACATTAACTTCGTTAGATCTGAAAGACTAGGTCTTGATACTAACTCTAATAGACAAGTTCTTCTTTATACTGAAAACGCTTTAGGATTCGGTATGGCTAGAGACATCACTATGAAAGTAGGCGAAAACGCTGAAAGATCATTTACTAAAACTTTATACTTAAAGTTAGATGTAGGCGCAACAAGAATTGAAGACGAAAAAATCGTTGAAATCGCTTGTACTGAATAATATTAATTTAATTAAACCAAAATTATGGCTGTTGTTACAACTAAAGGTTCAATCAATATCGAAGGCTTAAACGCAAGCCCTGTTGTTTTGAACTCTAAACTTTTTAACTCTCCTGCTCTTAGACAAGTAGAAACTGTTGCTGTCGCTGCTGATGATGACAACACTTCAACGTACACTATTGCAAGAGTACCTTCTAACGCTGTATTGAGTAATCAATCAGAAATAGAAAACGACGCTATCACTGGTGGAACTGACTTTAACGTAGGTTTCTACGAAATTGACGGAACTGTAATTGATGATAACGCTCTTTTAGACGCTTTAGACTTAAGCTCTGCAACTACAACTAAATTACTAAGCGGTGTTGATAAAAACACTCGTGGTAATCAAGTTTGGCAGTTAGCTGGTCTTGCTTCTGATCCTAAAACATTAATTGATATAGTTTTAACTTCTGTAACCGTGGGAACGGCTGCCGGAGATGTTACTATGGAAACTTTCTACACAGTTTAACTCAGTAGGGGGCGTAAAAACCCCCTATTTTAATTTTTAGATTTATGTCAAGAGGACTATCCGAAGCTACTATTGTAGCACAAAACACAGGCACAGACCCGATAAGATCTAGCCAAACAGATATAAACGCTACAGGTGACTTTGAAACTGGCTCATTTACTGGAACAGTTCACCTACAAAGACGCTTTATAGACAGCGGAGTAGATGGAAACTGGATTGATGTTGCAAGTTACATAGCAACTTTTAATAAAATTATAGAAGAAAATGAGGCCGATGTTGAATATCGTTTATTCGTTAAGACTGGCAATTTCTCAGGCACTTCCGCATATTTAAGACTTAGTTTCTAATGACTTCAAAAACTTCTATTTGTAACAAAGCATTACGCAAAATTGGCGTCGCTAATGTTATAAACATTGACACAGACGAAGGAAAACCAGCTAGCACTTGCAAAAGTGTATATGACGACCTTCTTCTAGAAGTTTTAAGAGAGTACAATTGGAACTTTGCCATCTTTAGGCAAGAACTAAACCAAGACACTACAGCGCCAGCCTTTGAATACGCCTATCGTTACATTCTCCCTACAGTACCGCAATTAGTTAAGCTAATAGAAGTATATCAAAGCACAGCATACAAGATTGAAAACGGCTACCTACTAAGTGACGAAACAACCGTAAAGATCAAATATGTAGGAAAAGAAACTAACCCTAATAAATACGATGCACTTTTTGTAGACTTATTCGCAACAAGAATAGGCGCAGAAGTGGCTTACATCCTAACAGGTGATAAAGGCTTAGGCGATAAACTAGCACAAGAATATCTCTTTAAACTATCAAACGCAAAAGATAAAAACTTCCAGGAGGATAACTCAACACCCCTTGAAGGCAGCGCTTACAATGACGCTAGAAGATCTTATTTTAGTAATGACATATCACAACTGGTAAAATAATGGCTAGAGCTTCCGAACTAAGAACCAACTTTACCGCTGGCGAATTAAGCAAGCTAGTAAACGCAAGGACAGATTTTGGAAGATTTTACAACGGAAGCGAAACACTAGAAAACTTTGTTGCACTTCCACAAGGCCCAATCTTTAGAAGAAAAGGATTTAAATTCATATCAGAAGTCAAAGACTCCACAAAAGAAGTAGACCTAATAGAATTCGAATACAGCGACGCAATAAACTACATAATAGAGCTGGGCGATGGTTACATACGCTTCTTTAAAGACCAAGGAAAGGTCTTAGACAACACAACTACAATATCAGGCGCAACACAAGCAAACCCCGTTGTAATAACAGACACAGCACACCCATATTCAAACGGTGATAAAATCATTATTCAAGATGTTGTTGGAATGACCGAGCTAAACGGTAATGAATACACAGTAGCAAACAAAGCAACAAACACCTACGAACTAACCGGAGTTGACGGAACTGCATTTACTGCTTATTCATCCGGTGGTACCAGCTCAAAAATCCACGAAATAGTTTCTCCTTATGCTGAAAGTGAAATATTTGACGTAAGATACATTCAAGACGCTGACGTAATATACTTTTTTCACCCATCACACCCAATTCAAAAGCTTATTCGAACTGCTATAAACGTGTTTGAAATAAGCGAAGTAACCCTATTAAAAGGCCCTTTCTTAGATCAAAATATCGTTTCAACTGATCTAGTGGCCTTGACTGGCAGTGGTCCATGGGGAGAAGGAGACACAGGAACCTTAACGGCAAGCGGCGGACATACTCCGTTTACTGCTAATCATGTTGACGGCCTTTGGAAAATAACAAGCGGCACTGACATTGCTTTTCTTAAGATAACAGGATTCACAAGCTCAACTATTGTTTCAGTATCATTTCAAGCTGCAATACCAGCAGCCCTTCGCTCTGGCACGCACTATAAATGGAGCGAAGGAGAATTTAGTGATGCAAGAGCTTATCCATCTACTGCTACATTCCACGAACAAAGAATGGTATTAGGCGGCACTTCTTTCAATCCACAAAAGATTTATTTCTCACAATCAAACGCTGATTATGAAAACTACGAAGCTGGAACAGAAGACGATGACGCATTCAATGTGAAAATAGCCTCACAAAAAGGAGACCCAATAAGATGGCTTTTCTCTGATGATGTCCTATTTATCGGAAGCTCAAACGGAATATTTAGAGCTACTAGCTCATCTAATGGAGCTGTATTAACCCCAACTGATATTGATGTCAAAAGGCAAATATCTTACGGTTGCTCTAAAGTGCCTCCTCAATTAGTAGGAAGTTCACCTGTTTATTTCCAGAAATCAAAAATTAAAGCTAGAGGAATAGGATTTAGTGTCCAATCTGATAAATACTCTGCAACCGATTTAAACATTGACTCCGACCATATAGCAGAATCAGGAATCAAGCAAACCTCATATCAACAAGATCCTATTTCTAATCTATGGTGCGTAAGAAATGACGGAGAACTAGCCATATTTACAAGCGAACAAGCTCAAGAGGTTATGGCCTGGTCGAGATTTACAACTCAAGGACTGTTCGAATCAATCGCAATAGTAAACACAACCGAAGACACTGACGAAATCTATTGCGTAGTTAAAAGAACAATTGACGGAACTGTTAAAAGATTTATCGAAGTACAAGACCCTAACTTCCTAGTAACAAACCTGGAAAGAACCTACGTTGATTCGTTCCTAACTTACAACGGAACGCAAACAATAAGCCTAACTTTAACTTCAACAAATGCACTAGCCGCAAGCCCATTATTTACCACGGCAGATGTCGGAAAAGAAATTCACGAACTAGACGGAAATGGTAGAGCCTTAATAACCGCCTATGTTGACACTGAAAATGTTACTATATCTACACTAGAGGCGTTCACGAGTTCAACAGTTGCTAGTTGGGCCTTTGCAATTAAGACCGTAACAGGATTAGACCACCTAGAAGGCGCAACAGTTTCAATTTGCTCAGACGGTGCAACAGTACCGGACCAAGTAGTAACAAACGGAACCGTAACTTTATCTTTTGCCGGCTCAATAATTCACGTAGGACTTTCTTATGTCTCAACTCAAAAGAGCATGCCTATTGAAGTTCAATCTTTAGCGCAAGCAATAGGATCAACTCAAGGAAAAATAACAAGAATTGACACGGTCATTATAAGAGTTGAAAATACCAACGGCGGAAAGATAATATCCGATACTACTATTGATATTCCTGCTCGCTCAACTAATAACAACATGAACGAAGCACCAGCATTATTTGAAGGTGATATTGAAGTAAGAGTTGGTGGATCATGGGAAAGCTTAGGTCAAATATCTGTTTTACAAGCAGGGCCGCAACCAATGACTATTAAAAGCGTAACTTATAAAACAACTGTAAATGATAAGTAAACCTTTTAGAGCAGATCATATAGATCTAATTAATACTAAAATCCAATACCACAGCCTAGACATCCTAAAGATGGAGACTTGCCCCTATGAAGGAGACGAAGCCCTAACATATATAGAAGATGACAAGATAATATTCGCTTGCGGAATGAAGATGATGAGGGAAGGTGTAGCCCACGGATGGGTAATACCTAGTATTTATGTTGATAATTACCCTAAAAGCTTCTATAAAGAGATGAATAAACTTATAAGTGACTATGCTAAGGAAATGAACATCCATAGAGTTCAGACAACTATTGTTGATGAATTTGTAAAATGGATTGAAGCATTAGGATTTGAAAAAGAATCCACGCTAAAACAAATTACCTTTGATAAGAAAGACGAATATTTATACACTAAATTCTTTTAATTATGGCAACAGGTGCAGCAATAGGCGGAGCAGTTTTAGGAGGAGGAAGCCAAATTTACGGTGGAATCCAAGCTAGAAAAGCCGCTAAGAAACAACAAAAAGCACTAGATGAACAAGCAAGATTAGAAGAAGAAGCTGCCGCATTTGCAGCTATACAAAAAGGCAGAGAGTTTGACAGTCTATTAGGAACACAAAAAGCAAGAATAGGCGGTAGTGGCATAAAACTAGAAGGAACCCCATTACTAATCCTAGAAGAAACCCTAAGAGATAAACAAGAAACAATAGACAATATCATAAGCGGAGGAGCAGCAAGAGCAAGAGCCTTCAGAAACCAAGCAGGAAACGCAAGAGATGCAGGAAGAAACGCAATGACAGCCTCAATTATAGGAGCGTTTGGAAGTGGAGCTTCTGCATTTGGTAAAGGCAAGACGGCAAAAGGTAATGTAAAAACTAATCAATCAAATTTTGGATAATTAATGGTAGCAATCCCAAAAAGCCAAGGCGTACAACAAGGCAGAGCAACAGAAACAGGCCTAAGACCAGCCTCAATAGCTCAAAGCCAAGTAGTACCTAACGCAATATCTCAATTTGGAAAAACCGTCTCTAACATAGGCTTCCAAGAAATGCAAAGACAAGCTATCCAGGAAAGAAAAGAAAAAGAAGAGTACCAAACCTCACAAGCTCTTGATGCAAGAAACCAAATAAGAAGCTTCGACAATAATTCAAACATAGCCCTAAGAGAACTGCCAGACAACCAAGACACCATTAAGAACTTCAAACGACAAGCTCTAGAAAAAAGAGAGGGCCTATTATCAACCCTGAATGATTCTTTCGAAGGCGATAAACGATTGCAGAAAGTTCTAAAGCAAGAATATGACACAAGCAAAGTAGCTTTTGAATATGGGGTTGATCAAGAGTTATCTAGAAAGAAGAAAAACTACAATCTGA
>Ga0114922_10006143_pt1 | contig 11044 bp, 7 predicted proteins | sample AartaG_FD_100975 | JGI IMG/M metagenome (GOLD analysis project Ga0114922, IMG submission 100975) | Deep subsurface microbial communities from Aarhus Bay to uncover new lineages of life (NeLLi) - Aarhus_00045 metaG | ecosystem: Environmental > Aquatic > Marine > Oceanic > Sediment | place: Aarhus...
GATTTACTTAATTCTAAGTTAATAATAATGTGGGGTTGGAATCCTGCCAATACTGTTTGGGATCCCGGAACAAGTTTATGGCTAGCTAAAGCTCGAGAAAAAGGAACTAAATTAATAGCTATCGACCCTATTTTTACTGATACAGCTGCAATATTAGCAGATGAATGGATTCCCATTCGCCCGGGTACTGATACAGCTATGTTGCTAGCAATGGCTTATGTTATAATAACTGAAAAGCTTCAGGACCAACAATTTATTGATAAATATACGGTAGGATTTGATCTTTACAAAGAATATGTGCTTGGACGTGAAGACGGTCAACCAAAAACACCTAGCTGGGCAGAAGAGATTACTACTGTACCAGAAAAAATTATAACAAAACTAGCTCGGGAGTACGCTACAAGTAAACCAGCAGCCCTTATCGCGGGTTGGGGTCCTGCGAGAACAACATTTGGTGAGCAATATTCGAGAGCAGCTAATGTTTTATGTGCAATTACTGGTAACATTGGAATTAATGGAGGTTATGCCTCTGGTTTTATGAGGGCATACTATAGCAGAGAGAGTGGTGGTTCAGTAGGAAAAAAGAAAGAAGGACCGATTAAGCAAATTCATGAAAAAGACAAACCCAAAAAACCAAGACCTCAGGATAATCTTGTTGACTTTAACGCTCCACCTCGTAAAGAAGCGTTATATAAACTTCGAGGTGGAACAAACCCAGCAAGCACACGAGTACATTTTAACGATTACTACAATTTTATCTTGCAAGGAACTAAAGGGGGTTATCCCGCAGATATAAAAATGGCTTATATATGTGGTACAAATCGTCTAAATCAATACAGTAACGTAAATAAAGGAATAAGAGCTTTAAAATCGTTAGACTTTATTGTTACTCATGAACAATTTATGACTCCCACAGCAAAATTTGCGGATATCATCCTACCAGCTAACACATTTATGGAACGGAACGACATTGCAGTTCCATGGCTTGGATCTCCTTATTATATTTACCTAAACAAAGCGATCGATTCACTTTATGAATCTAAATCTGATTTAGAAATATGTCGAGAACTTTCTAAAAAACTAGGAATCAAATCCAGTCTCCTAGACCTGCCTGAGGACCAAATTTTACAAATATTTACATCTCCTCGCAAAGATATAAAAAGCTACGGTAAAATGAAAAAAGATGGATATTTCAAAGTTAAAGTGGAAGAGCCTTTTGTCGCTTTTAAAAACCAAATTGAAGATCCAGAAAATTATCCCTTTCCAACGATATCTGGAAAAATTGAAATTTATTGCGAACACATAGCAGAAAAGAACATTCCACTAATGCCAGCGATTCCTAAGTACTTTAGTCATGAAGAGCATTATGATTCTCCTTTAACAAAAAAATACCCATTGCAATTAATCACGCCTCACAATAAAAGACGTACTCACTCGTCTCTCAATAAAATTCCGTGGTTAGAAGAGATAGAACCTCACGCGGCTTGGATTAATCCTATTGATGCTTCGATCCGTAACGTTAGAAATGAAGATTTAATCGATATCTATAACGATCGAGGTAGAATAAGAATTTTTGCAAAAGTTACAGACCGCATTAGCCCAGGAGTAGTATGCGTTTATCAAGGAGCTTGGTACGATCCAGATGAAAATGGAGTCGATAGGGGTGGATGTGCTAATGTCTTAACTAAAGATGCATATTCTCCAGGAGGAGCATTTCCTATGAATAGTGCGTTAGTAGAAGTAAAATTGTATCAAAAAAATCAATTGGCGGGAAACTCTTGAATCAAATTGGTTTCTATTTTGATCAGTCACGATGTATTGGTTGTTTTACTTGCTCTGTTGCTTGTAAGGATTGGCACGACATACCTGCGGGACCTGTAAATTGGATAAGGGTCAAATCAATCGAAAAAGGAAAATTTCCTAATATTTTTCTAGCTTACTTAACAATTTCATGCAACCATTGTGTTGATCCCCCTTGTGTAAAGGCTTGCCCAACAAACGCTATAACGAAAAGGGAGAAAGATGGAATAGTGGTAATCGATCGTGAAAAATGCATTGGAAAAGATGAATGCGGATTTAAATGCCTAAAAGTTTGTCCCTGGGACTCTCCACAATTCAGTAACGAACTAAACGCTAAAATGGAAAAATGTGATCTTTGTCTAGACCGGTTAGAGAAAGGTCAACAGCCAATATGTGTAGAAGCGTGTCCAATGTACGCACTCGATGTCGGTCCAATGGAAGAATTACGGGAAAAATATGGAAACAATGTTGATGCTGAAGGATTTCTAAACAATGATAAAATCAAACCGTCAATTCTTCTGAAACCAAAAAAAGAAAATAAGTTCCTCAATCCAGAATTGAAATAATTAAAATATAATTGGAGATATAGATAATTAAAAGTATAAATCTAATATGTAAATTTATTTGTGGTAATAATGACTAGTTTGGATTTAGATATCATAGGAAAAGAAACCCAAGAAAGAACTTTCAAATATTCTTGGAAGGATGTAATTCTGTATAATCTAGGGATTGGGGCTCAGCCTGACGAATTATCATTCGTTTACGAAGGGGCTAAAGGGGGTTTAAAGGTCTTTCCAAGTTACGCTTGTATTGTAGGAGGAATAGGGTTCCCAAGACTTAGTAAGAAGGGCTTAGATGGTTCTCGCTTTATCCATGGAGAACAAATGATCAAACTCTATAAACCATTCCCTAAAGAAGGCGAATTAAAGGTAATAGGGGTATGTGAAAACATCTATGATAAAGGAAAAGCGGCTGTTGTCCATACAAAAATAACAGGAAGAACATCTGATGGTGATAATGTGTTCGATGCTAAATATATCCACTTTTACATTGGTGAGGGGAATTTTGGGGGAGACAGTGGACCTAAAGCAGAGCCATTAAATCCTCCCAAGGGTGTTGAACCTGATTTTAGCATATCGTATAAAACTAATGATAATCAAGCTGCAGTATATAGATTAAACCAAGATTTGAACCCCCTACATATAGACCCTGAATTTGCTAAGAGAAGTGGAAAATTTACTAAACCTATTCTTCACGGGCTCTGTACCTACGGTTACGCCACAAGAGCAATAGTTTACGGTCTTTGCGACGGCGACGTTGCTCGTTTCAAAGAGTTCAAAGCAAGATTTACAAATGAAGTGTACCCTGGAGAAACTTTAACAACTGAGGGTTGGAAAAATAATGGACGCTATATGATTCAAATGCGAACAGATCGTCAGGATCGACCAGTAGTACTCGGAAACGCTTATGCGATTGTGGAATAATCTAGCTAAAAATACTAAAATAAAAAATAAATTAATGTTTCTTTTTGTTTTAAATTAAAAAAATTACATTTTTACTATATTTATTCAGGTCGAGGGGGCATTTGCCTGACAATTCTCTCTTTTTCTTCAAGAGAGATTGCTTGTTCTGGACACATGTATGCACAAACGCCACAACCAATGCATCTTTCTCCCACTACGGCCACATTATCCTCATTCAATTTCATCGCAAATGTATGACAATTTTCAACGCATATCCCACACCCAGTGCAAGCCTCTTGGTTAACTAGAGCTTTATACTTGGTTGAATTAACATTAACGGAATAGGGTCCAGCTTGGCCACAACAACAATTACAACAGATGCATAAGCTAGTTTCATCCTTAGCTGTGTCAAAATGGGGATGATAGGCTTTATGAACTAATCCATCTTCATCTGACTTCTTTATAATCTCTAAAGCTTCCTCCTTGGAGATCAATCTAGTAAACCCCTGTTCTGAAGTATACCGCGCAGATTTTCCAAAAGTAAAGCAATTTTCTCTAATATCTGTTTGTTTGCAGGGATTGTCTAATAAATCCTGTTGGTGGCGACAAAAGCAATGACCAACGGCGATATCGTCGAATTTTTCAACAAGTTCTTCTACCTTTTGAACTGGTAAAATCTTCTCTTCAGGAACATCTAGAATTGTATCTACTACTATTTCGATTTCGTTTCCAGAAGCTTTATTGATTGTGTACGGTATAGTTCTATCAACTGGAGCCCTTCTTTTCACAAAGGCTTCTACTCCCTCGTAATTTTTTTTTAATATGTCCTGAAGTCCACTCGTTAATTCGTGATATAATCGTGCTAATTCCCTGTTTGCTATATTATCTTCTAATTCTCCCATAAACGTATATTCAAAAACACCAACATCAATGAAAGGCATTAACCGGTATACAATAACACCGTGTCTATTAGGTTGGTTAAAAATCAATCCTACTTTTGCCAATTTAATAAGGTTAGATAGAAGATCCTCTTCAGATAGACCACTAGTTTCTTTTAATTGTAATATGGTTTGGGATGTCTTAGACTTAAAGTATTTTATATAACTGAGAGCCTCTTCATCAGGTAAAATGTGTTTTAAAATTTTAATAAGAGTATCACCAATGGTTAAAGGCGTACCACCTGCTCCATTAATTATCTGAGCTGCTTTTTTATATTTCCTATATGTTTCTTTATCCATTGTTTCTGTCATTTTTTTTCTTCCAAATATTATACACTATTTCAATTTGTTTTCTTGAATTATTTATATTTTATTTCGCTTTCTTTCTATTTCTTTCCATTATAAAAACTATTCTATTAATTTTAATGTGAAAAAAAAAATTATTTAGGTTTAAATATAATTGCGGGTTTATGTTTTTCAGAGTATACAAATCCTGAGGTCTCTTGAATATCTCCATATTTTGCTTTCAATTCCTCTAACGTTCCTGAATCAAGGGCACGAGCGTAACAAGATTCTACGCATACAGGTTGTTTTCCTTGTTCATGTCTATCAACACAAAAATTACATTTTTGCATTTTAGCTTTTTCTTCGCCACCAAACTGAGGAGCTGAATACGGACAAACATCCTTACATAAGTGTCCCGCACAATTTAAGCATCGCTCAGCTTCAGCTATGGCTGCTTCTTCACTGTAACCCATTGTTACTTCATTGAAATTAGAGATTCTTTCTGCTACCGGTAAATTTGGCATGGGTTGACGTTCAGTTTTAATAATATCTGAAGGGATATCGATTTCTATTTCAGTTGCTTTGCTCATTGGGATCGCTCTTGTCCTAAGTACATCTCCTTGTAAATAGCGGTGCATATGCGAAGCTGCATTCTGCCCGCTGGCAATAGCATCTATGATGCTTGCTACTCCACTAAAACAGTCTCCAGCAACAAATACACCCTCTTTATTGATCAATTGAGTTTCTCTATCAGCTTCAATAGTACCACTAGAATTGATTTTAATTTTACTAGAATTCGATATATCTGGTTTTTGTCCAACTGCAAATATTACGGTATCAGCTTCTAAAATGTGTTCATTTCTGTCAACAATATCAAATTGAGGTTGACCTTCTTCATTAAAAGTACACTCTGTGATGTCTAGGCATCTTACTCCAGAAACTTTTCCGTTATCGCCTTCAATACGAGTAAATGTATGAGAATCATGAATTTGAATTCCTTCTTCTCGAGCTTGTTCAACTTCAGAGGTTGAAGCAGGCATATCATCACAGCATTCTAGACAAGATACCGCTACTTCAGCAGCACCTAATCGTCGAGCAGTACGAGCACAATCCATAGCAACATTTCCACCCCCGATCACTATAACTTTACTGCCTATCTTTACATCTTTTCCAAGGTTGACATTTCGCATGAATGAAGACCCAACAAGTGTTCCTTCTAAATCAACACCAGGAATTTTGAGAGTTGTTCCTTTATGAGCGCCAATCGCTATTAAAACAGCTCCATATTCTTGGCTTAAAAGATCATCTACTCCCTTTTCTAAGTCGATAGGTGAATTAGTTTTAATATCTACCCCTAAAGCTTTTATATAATCAATATCCCTTTGAAGAATTTCACGTGGTAAGCGATGTTCAGGAATTCCAACAGTTAACATACCCCCAGCTACAGGTAAAGCCTCAAATATGGTTACTCCATAACCTAATCTTATTAAATCGTAAGCAGCAGATAATCCCGAAGGACCAGAACCTATGATGGCTACTTTGTCAGGTTGAGTTTGAGGAATTTTATCGGGAATTTCTTGAGGAACATGATCAGTTACAAAGCCTTTTAGTGCTTCGATCGCGATTGCTTGATCTACTTCTTGTCTTTTACAAACATCTTCACAAGGGTGAAGACACACTCGACCACACACTGATGGTAAAGGCATTCTTCTTCGGATTAAATCCAGTGACTCTTTAAATTTACCCTTAGCAATCAAAGCTGTATATGCGGGTATATGAAGGTGAACTGGGCAAGCAATCTGACATGGTGCTTGTGCTTCTCCATATAGGGTCTTTGAATTTGAAATAATACCACAATGATGTTCTTCACGACATTTTTCTTGATCAATGACTACAATTCCATCATTTTCTCGTTTAGTTATAGCTTCATTAGGGCAAACGAAAGCACATACTGGTTCTTCGCAATGATAGCAGGGTGAAATTAAATAGCTAGCAAATATGTTAGGAAATGGGCCTTCTTCATGGTATTTAACCCTCATCCATGAAGCAGGACCTGCAGGTACATCGTTCCAATCTTTACATGCTACTCTACAAGCATGGCACCCAGCACATCGTGATTGATCAAAATAAAATCCTACTTGCACTTTAGGCACACTCCTTCTCAGTTTTTACTTGAACTAGACATGTCTTCAATGCAGCAGCGCCTCCTTCACTCATCGCGTCTTTAGTTAATGTGTTTGCACAACCTCCTCTATCAATTCCATCTTCATCAGGATTAAACCAAGCTCCTTCTGGCATTGCAACCACTCCAGGGATAATTCGTTTTGTTACCCAAGCATTAACCGAAATTGTTCCACGGTCATTGAAGACTAGAACAGTGTCTCCATCTCGAACTCCTCTTTCCTCAGCATCAACAGGGTTTATCCATAGTCTTTGTAATCCAATTTCTTGTAGCCATTCGACCTTTTGTAATTCAGAGTGAACTGAGTGTCGAGGATGAAAACTTAAAAATTGGAGAGGGTACTTTTCTGCTAATGGATCATCACGATTTTCCCATGTAGGGACATAACTTGGAATAGCAGGAGCCATAGGGTTGTTCCAACTGGCGATTTGGTCTGAGAAAATTTCAATCTTTCCAGATGGAGTTGGCCAAGGATTGTTTTCAAAATCATCTATATTCTTTTTAAATGCTACATACGGTTTTACATCTTTGATTCTATAAACACCATCGGTTTTATATTTTTGATAATCTTTTCCAATATATTGTTTTAAATCCGGAGCAAGAGCTGTAAACACACGTAACATTTTTTCTTCAACAGTATCTAATTGTTGTATTTCTTCCTGCACACTTTTGCTGGTTGCTTTCATGAATTCATTAAGTACGGCATCTAATCCGAAGTTTTCGATACCCAATCGTTTTGCCAGTTCCTCAGCTATCCTTATATCATCCTTGCACTCTCCAAGTGGCTCAATTGCCTTATTCATGTGTCCAAAATAAGGACCTGATGGCCATGGTCTTGTAAGATCACTCCTAGCAGCAAAACTTGTGACCGGAAGTACTATATCAGCATATTGGGCCGTAGGAGTCATCCAAATTTCAGGGACTACAGTAAACAAATCTTCTCTCTGCATAGCTTTCCTTGAAAGGTTTGCATTTCCTATTTGATTTAGAAAATCACATTGGAAAAAAATAGCAAATTTGGCATCAAAAGGATATCCACCAGCTTTACCCTTGAGAATTGCATCAAAAACTTTATTAACATGCACCTTTTTATCTAAGCGATCTCTTGGATTTATATTACCTCTTAAAGAAGGCCCTTTTGGGTATGCTTTATTCACACCAGGAGGAATCGCAATTGATCTAAACATGTGTGCATAAGGAATTCCGTGAAGTCCACCACAAGCACTTCCTCCAGGTCTTCCTATGTTTCCTGTCATTGCAGATAATGTAATTGCTGCGCGATTATATTGACCACCCATATACGATCTTGCTGGACCCTGAGCGTCTTCTAGTGCGGCAGGTTTTGTTGTAGCATATTCTCTAGCTAATTCTGTAATTGTGGAGGATTTTACGCCACATATCTTTTCAGCCCATTCTGGTGTTTTCGGGATACCATCATCCTCACCCATTACATATGCTTTATATTTACCAAATCCATGAGTATATTTATCAAGAAATTCTTGATCCTGAAGATTTTCTTTTAAAATCACGTATGCCACAGCGGCCATCATGGCGACATCAGTTCCAGGAATTATTGGAATCCATTGATCAGCTACAGTTAAAGCAGTATCTGTATATCTTGGATCAATAGCTATTACCTTTGCTCCATTTTCCTTTGCTTTAATTAACCACCATAGAGTATTTGTCCCCCCAATCATACGTGCAGGATCGAAACCCCAGAGGATTATCAATTTAGAATTCATCCAGTCTTCTTTACTATTTCCTACAAAAATTTGGCCAAAACCATACGACGCTTGTGTTCCATATATCGCTCCTTGCGAGGATATATTTCCATATGTTGTTGAGAACCCTCCTAAAGCATTAAATAATCTTTGATATGCTGCAGCAGGAAGATGTAGAGAACCAAAGTATCCTCCATTAGCTACAACCAATAGACTCTGATTTCCATATTTTTCCTTAACTTCCTTAATCTTAGCGGCAACTGTATCAAGAGCTTCATCCCATGTTATTCTTTCAAATTGACCAGAACCCTTTGGTCCTGATCTTTTTAGAGGATATTTTAATCGTTCTGGATGGTAAAGATAACCCCTTATTGATCGACATCGTAGGCAAGCTCTAAGTTGGTTATCGGGATCTGCCGTGTCATCACCTTCTACTCTGATGATTTTGCCATCCTTCACATGAAACCTTAAAGGACACCGCCCTCCACAATCAAAAGCAGAAGTTGTGTGGATAATTTTAATATCATCATCTTTCAAAACTTCTTCATTTTCCATATTATTATCACCAATTAATTAATGTTTTTTATGAAAGATAAACAAATAAATATTGAGCTTTCATATTTCTTATCAAATTTAGTATAATCGGGTTAAATTTAGTATATACAAATTTTTTAAGAATTAAACTTTTATAAATATAAATCGTATATTTATTAATAATTTTTTTAATATTAATATTTTGTAGTCGATCTCACTATGAATTTTGCATAAATATGATTTTAGATAAAAATACACACCCTAAATCATGTTTTATCCCTGAAACCAAAGAGTTAGATATAAAACTTATTTCACTATAGATTGTAGACTTGCAAAGAGGGTTTAAAATGAATTTACGCTTTTTTTCTTGTTAACCAACATTTTTAATTATATTTGAAAAATTCTTTATTTAATAGACAATTATTTATCCTAGTTTTATAAAAAGATGTGAAAAAATAAATGGATATCAAGTCTGAATCTGGATTTATCCAAAGATATAATATGCTGATTGGAATTATTATAATCGCCTTATTTACAAGTATCTTGCTGACAATTTTACCTTATGGAATTATCTTTTTTGGAGATATATATTTGGTTATAGGATGTTGTTTTGGCCTCTATTTTACGTTTAAATATAAAAAAGAATCACAATCACATATTAAAACGGGTATTATTGTAGGATTAACTGGTTCAGTATTATCAATAATATTAGCAAGTATTTTCATAGCATTAGTATATGCGATTGATTTTTTCCTCTTTTTATTAGCCTTATTAGTGAATTTTGGGATAATGACCGTATTTGTTGGATTAATAATAGGTTATCTCTTTGGGTACTATTTTAGAAATAAAGAAGGTGCACCGAGAGAATCTTCTCGGTTTTAATTAGCTTTTTTTTAAAACTATCCTTATTTTTATTTAAAAAAATATATAGGTGAAATTTGAAGTGTCAGAACTAAAATTTGAACATATTAAAATTGATAAAGTGGAAGAGGGAAATTACGCAGTAATATCAATTAATCGTCCAGAGAGATTAAATGCGTTGCAAAATAAAACCTTAAAAGAGATTGCTGATGCTTTTGAATCGATGGAATTAGATAAATCGGTTAGATGCGTAGTTTTGAGAGGTACTAAAGATTTCGTTAAAAAACCAGCCTTTTCTGCCGGCGCTGATTTATCAGCTCGTAGGCATCCTGATGTTGATCCAAGTAATTTAATGGATCAGAGTCATGCAATGCATTTAAGACATAAGTACTATGATTCAATAGAGAGATTTCCAAAACCCATCATAGCTGCTGTAGATGGTTACGCTTTAGGTGGCGGATTTGAACTAGTACTAGTATGCGATATTGTTATAGCATCAAAGCGCTCTGCATTTGGTTTTCCAGAAATTAAACGAGGAATCGCTCCCTTCAATGGAGGAACACAGAGACTAATCAGAAATTTAGGTAAAATAAGAACTAAAACCATGATTTATTTCGGTGAGCATTATTCAGCTGAAGTTTTGTATGATTGGGGATTAGTATCATACTTGGTCGATAATGATGATTTCGAAGATTTAGTGCATGAAAAAGCAACTTGGTTAGGAAACGCCGCCACAAAAAGCCTATTTGTCATAAAGAAAGCAATAGACTATGGTACTCAAGTACCACTAAATGTTGGGCTTCAATTTGAACATTTGGGTTATGCGGTTAATTCACAATCTAAAGATGTTACCGAAGGTGTGACAGCATTTTTACAAAAGAGAAAACCTAAATTTACAGGTAAATAATTAAAAAAATAAAATAAAATTTTTTGTCCTTTTTCTTTATTTTAAACCATATCAACAAATTTTCCAGTTTTTAATAATTCGCATGGTTTCAAATATGGTTTTTGCAACTTCTCAGCATATTCCTCTAAAAGTTTAGCCATTTCTTCGTAGTGTTCAGTTGCGAATTTCATTGGCCCTGGAAAGTTCATACCTGCTAATATCGCCTCATCTATAACGCTCCAACTAGAAACGACACCTTCTTCTAATATTCTACATCCCTCGTTAGCACTGATAGCTCCGAATACTAAACGGTTCACTAAGCCAGCTTTTTTAGAAAGATCTGGTTGTGGTCGTCCTTTAGACCAATCATAGAA
>Ga0114922_10006144_pt1 | contig 11044 bp, 7 predicted proteins | sample AartaG_FD_100975 | JGI IMG/M metagenome (GOLD analysis project Ga0114922, IMG submission 100975) | Deep subsurface microbial communities from Aarhus Bay to uncover new lineages of life (NeLLi) - Aarhus_00045 metaG | ecosystem: Environmental > Aquatic > Marine > Oceanic > Sediment | place: Aarhus...
CTCCGGCCAGTTCAAAATGCACTGAAGGATTCTCAGGAAAATCCCTTGCATTCCTTTCGAGGAAAAAAATACTGTCATCAAGCCTCCCCTCCTCAGTAAGTTCTGATGCAAATTCACTGAGGATCTCAGGTCCTATCTCCATGTTAAAAATATCAGGATACTTAGATTTCATTATACCATAGAAAATACTTGCCTGTACATTATTGGTCCTTGAAAAGCGCTCAAGCATAAACAAAGGAGCCTCCTCAATAAAGCTCATATATTCTTCACTATGGTTTTCAAAAAGCTTTATCAGGTAATATGACCGGTTTCCCTTTTTTATCTCTTCATTGAAATTAAGCCTGATGGGATTCGCATAATCATGAAAATTATAAACAAGGATTTCTCCTGATTTCAAATCGCAGATAAAGCTGTACAACGTTTTGGAACTATTGCCCTCAACGTGGGTGGCATTAAGAACATCCCTGACTGTATTAACAGAGTAGATGTCCTGCTTATCAAGAAGTTCTACTGCCCTTTTATATCTCCAGCAAGGTTTCTCTTTATCTATATACTTTGATCCATTAAAGTTCGTTGCTACCTGAAAATCCTCTCCTGTTTCCAGAAAAACAACATCGCCATTATACCATTCAACTATCATTGACGCCCCGCTTTTATCCATTACCGGGATTCTTGCTGCATCAAGTGAAGGATTATTAAAAGTCCGGAAAAATTCCTTTACCTCCTCAATATCTTTATAGCTTGCCAGAATATGTTCGATGACCGAACCCAGGAAATTTTCTTTAGAGTTATCTGGTTCCCATCCCTGTTTTGCCAAAGAATTACCATCAACGAATAGTCCATGCTCATTCATCCCTCCCTGGGTAGAATTCATTCCCATATTAAAACCAAAACAGATTCTGGCATAATACCTGTCAGTGGCAGGCACATACCACATCATTGTCAGCGGAGTCAAAAAATCTTCATTACTCCCGGCAATAGCAAGATTCTTACCTCTTATCATTATTATGGTACATGAATATGTTTCTAACCCTGTTAAAACAATTAAGAAGAAAATAGAAAGTAAATATTTTTTCATGGCCTTCATTATTTCATAAGTGTCCTATTTATAAGCCCCTAACTGATTATACTATTTCGCATTGTAAGCAATTTACCAAATATCCAAAGAGAAAACCAATATAGATTATTCCCGGTGTCTTTTATATCGGCGCCATAAATGTATTAATTCAAACATAAAAAGTTGAGTAGCAGTGAGCAAATTACATTGCGAAGCAACAAATAACATAAGCAAAGCGAATAAATTACTTCTATATAATTTTATCTTTGCCTATACGTTACTATTTAAATAAAGCTGAATTATGAGCCTTAAAAAATTCCTTGTCAGTAAGGATTTCCTAAAGCATCTCGGCCTGGCCATTGCAATAGCCATTATTATTATCTTCTTAACCCTGCTCTGGTTGAGCATATATACAAGGCATGGCCAATCACGCCCGGTTCCTGACCTATATGGCTTAACTATAGAAGAGGCTGAAAAAACTGTTACAAAGAACAAAATGAGATTCCAGGTTGTTGATTCTGTTTATACTAATATTGTCCCAAGGGGTTGCGTGGTTGAGCAAAATCCTGTAGCCGGATTCGAAGTCAAGAAGAACCGTCGCATAATGGCAACTATAAATGCATTCAATCCTGAGATGGTTGAGATGCCCGATTTACTGGAATTATCGAAGCGACAGGCACTGTCACTTATTGAAAGTTCAGGACTTGAAATCGGTAAACTCAATTACAAACCCGACCTTGCCGTTGATTATGTTCTTGAACAACTTTATCATGGCAAGCCAGTGGAACCCGGTGATTCAGTACAAAAAGGTTCGGTTATTGACCTGGTGCTTGGCAAGGGCCTGAGCAATAGAAGAACTCCTATCCCTGACTTGGTTGGACTTAACATAGAAGAAGCAAGAAACAGGATACTTGCTGCATCTTTGAATATAGGAACATTTACTTTTGACAATACCATTAATAACGCCGAAGATACAGCAAATGCTTTCGTATTTAAACAAAACCCTCTATATACTGAAGAAACAACCCTGCAACTGGGCTCTGCTGTATATGTCTGGTTTACAACAGATTCAATGAAACTACCGGTTGACTCAACCATGATAAGCATTATGGATACCCTGCCTATGCAGGACAGCAACTAACTGGAAAAACAGGCTTTAATGAGTATAATAAGAAGATATCTGACTGTTTTATTGCCATTTATGCTAATATTAAACAGCTCCGGCCAGGAGATAGTGACAGGATTACTTACAAATCCTGATATAAATAATGCCTGGCATAAAAGGAAACTGGTTAAGTCAGCCTCTCCTGCCGACACTGTTGATCTGCCTTTTTTTGATGATTTTATACCTGGCAATATATGGCCTTCGGAATCACGCTGGACCGATAACTATGTTTATATAAACAATACTTACCCCTTTAACCAGGTGAGCCAGGGTGTTGCCACCTTTGACGCAATCAATAACATGGGTATATTATATGAAGAAGCCGGCTCTTTTGTCTTCGAGGCCGACCGGCTGACATCTGTTCCCATTGACCTTGATGTTGCTCCAACTGAAAATGTCTACCTCAGTTTCTTTTACCAGCCTCAGGGCATTGCCGACCCTCCTGAATTACAGGACAGCCTTGTAGTACAATTCTATTCTGTCACTGATAATGAATGGCAACATATATGGAAAGCTGAAGGTACTAACCTACATAATTTCAAACCAGTAATTATAAAGATTGACAGTCCTGATTACCTTTACAGGGGCTTCAGGTTCAGGTTTATCAACTATGCAAGTCTAAGCTCCAGCCTCAGCGACCCGCCCATGGCGGGGAATTCAGACCACTGGAATATCGATTATGTGTATATTGATAAGAACCGCTCTCCCTCTGATACCATACCCGTGGATGTAGCGTTCTCTGAGCCTATCCGCTCTGTCCTTAATACTTATGAATCCATGCCATGGGAACAGTTCAGGAAGGTATTCCTTTCAGAGATGGGGTCCTTTATCAGGATTAATTACAGGAACAATGATGAGGTGACTCGGAATGTTACAAGGAATTTTAAAATCAGGGATATGTATGAAGATTCGGAGGCACATACTTTCTCGGCCGGCGCAACAAATATTGACCCCGGCGAATGGGTTACATATAATGCCAACCTGATATACACTTTTGATTCTGATTACACCGACTCAGCCCTGTTCAGAGTCAGGTCAATATTAATAACGGATGAGTTTGATCAGAAGGTAAACGACACAATTGACTATTACCAGGTGTTCAGGAACTACTTCTCTTATGATGACGGCTCGGCTGAAAACGGCTATGGGGTGAACGGACAGGGCGCTTCCAATGCAATGGTCGCCACGAGGTTTAGAACCTTCCAACCCGACACTTTAAGAGCTATATCAATGGCCTTTAATGACAGTTATCAATCTTCAAACCAGAGATATTTTAATATTGCAGTATGGAGTGACAATAATGGTATGCCCGGTGATCTGCTGTATGAACAGGAAGAGATGGTTGATCCCGGGGAAGATATTAACGGTTTTATACAATTTGTTTTAAATGATCCCCTGGTAATTGAAGGTTATTTTCACATTGGCTGGACGCAGCAATCGGAAACATTTCTCAATGTAAGCCTCGATATGAATACCCTGCCGGAAGGCAAACGCCATTATTATATTAACGGCTTATGGAGTGAATCCGAAATAGCCGGAAGCATTATGATAAGGCCAGTTATGGGCAGTGCTATTATTCCATCAGAAATAGACGATATTGACCTGCCGGCTAAGAATAAAATAAAAATATGGCCAAACCCGGTAAATGATATACTGAATATTGATATTCCTGAAAATGACCTTGCCATGGGCATTGAGATTAATATATACGACAGTAACGGAAGATGGCTCCTGTCAGATGAACAAACCCGCACTGTTAATATAACAGCCCTGCCCCAGGGTGTTTATCTTCTTATTATAAGCTCAGGCACAAGGGTGATTGGTTATAACAGATTTATACGATTATGATTGCTCATGAGCAAAACGGATGATCATATTGATAACGGTGAGTTATTTGAGCATTACCGGATTGAAGCAGATGCAGGGCAGAAAGCACTCAGAATTGACAAATTCCTGGTAAACCGGATAGATAATACTTCCCGCACCCGTATTCAGAATGCTGCCCTGGCAGGTAATATAATTGTTAACGACCAGCCTGTTAAACCTAATTATAAGGTAAAGCCGGGTGATATTATACAGATATTACTGGCTCACCCTCCCAGGGAAACAGAGATTTTGCCTGAAAACCTGCCTCTCGATATTCTATATGAAGATGACTCTTTACTAATGGTTAACAAAGAAGCAGGAATGGTGGTACACCCCGGGGTCGGAAATTATACCGGGACTCTTGTAAATGCTCTTATGCACCACTTAAGGGATATTCCGCTTTTTAAAACCGGGGAGCTGCGACCCGGACTGGTACACCGGATTGATAAGAACACCTCCGGCCTTCTGGTAATAGCCAAAACTGAATATGCCCTCAATAACCTTGGAAGGCAGTTTTATGAACACAACACAGGCAGAAAATATACGGCATTAGTATGGGGCAATCCCGGTGACAGTGGCACTGTTACAGGCAATATAGGCAGAAACCCCAGGAACCGTAAACTGATGTATGTCTTCCCGGATGGAAGTGATGGCAAACCTGCTGTAACTCATTACAGGCTCATTGAAGACCTGTCATATGTCTCACTTATTGAGTGCGAGCTGGAGACCGGGCGAACACACCAGATAAGGGTGCATATGAGCTACCTGAAACATCCACTTTTTAATGATCCTGACTACGGAGGTGATAAAATCCTTAGAGGCACTACATTTACAAAATACCAGCAGTTTGTCAGGAATTGTTTCAATATAATGCCACGCCAGGCACTGCATGCACGATACCTTTCCTTCAATCACCCTGTAAGTGGTAAACGCATGGAGTTTGAATCGAAGCTGCCCGATGATATGAGCCAGCTTATTGAGAAGTGGCGGAACTACATAGCAGGGAGAGATGAATTATGAAAGATGAGTTATGAGAGATGAATTATGAAAGATGAATTATTGAACAGTCTCGGTTTTCCAGTAATCCAGTATTGACTCACCCTGCTTGCGCGGATCTCCAGATCCGTGCAGCAGGGATTCGTCGAGCTCGTCACCTTCGCTTGCTTCGCAATCTCAGGTTCCTCGGTTCCAGTATTCCAGTATTCCAGTTTCACAATGATGCCCCTCACAGCCACTGGCTATATACATGCCCGCATACATTAACCCAACTATTTAGTATATTTGGGTACATAATTATCGATAAACCCATATGAAGACCATAGCCATAGTTGCGGGAGGCAACTCTTCAGAGTTTGAAATATCAGTTAAAAGCGCACGGGCAGTAGAAAGAGCACTTACAAACCGCTACGATACATACCTTATAATGATAAAGGGAGTGGACTGGTACTGGGAAGATCTTTCGGGACAAATTTACAAAGTCGATAAAAACACTTTTACACTAAAGCTCCACAACAGGCTGGTAAGATTTGATGCCGTTTTTATTGCAATACACGGTACTCCTGGTGAAAATGGATTTCTACAGGGTTATTTCGAGATGATGGGGGTACCATACACAGGCTGTAACACCTATACTTCAGCCCTAACATTCAATAAAAATGCATGTAAAACTTTCCTGAAGGATTTTTCTGTTAATATGGCACGGTCGGTATTTATAAACAAGAATAATATCCCTGACCCCGGAACCCTGGCTAAAAAAATAGGCTTACCGATGTTTATCAAGCCTAATGAGAGTGGTTCAAGCTTTGGGGTAAGCAAGGTCACGAAGGTTGAGGAAATCATGCCAGCCATAGAACTGGCCTTTACAGAAAGCCCCCAGGTACTTGCCGAAGAATTTATAAATGGCACTGAAGTTGCCTGCGGTGTTTTAAAAACATCAGAAAAGACTATTGTACTTCCAGTGACCGAGATAATAAGCAAAAATGTCTTTTTTGATTTTGAGGCAAAATATGATCCTTCAAAGGCTAATGAGATTACACCTGCACGCTTACCAGACAAAATTATTTCAGCTATTCAAAAGGCAAGCTCTGATATAGCTTCTTACCTTGATTGCAAGGGCCTGGTAAGGGTAGATTTTATAGTTTTAAATGATGAACCTGTGTTTATTGAAGTAAATACCATCCCCGGGATAACCGAAGAGAGCATAGTACCAAAACAGATGAAAGAATACGGCATTGAGCCGGGGGAACTATACTCGATGCTAATAGAAGATGCGATTAAGAGAGTGTGATCTGGCCCCAGGTGATTGGGGCTGTCTCGTCGTGTATTGGGCTATCAGTCTTCTACCTTAATTTCCACATCCTCAAACCTGTATGCATCGATTGGATCGCAGGTGCATACAAGGTTCCTGTCGCCATAACCGTTATCAACCCTGCCTACGGCACACCAGAATTTATTCTCGGCAAGGCCTTCCACCGGGTATGCTGCCTTCTCCCTGCTGTACTTATGGTTCCAGTCATCGCTAATAACCATAGCAGTTGTATGAGGTGAATTATGGAGAACATTATCTTCCTTATCTGCTTTTCCCTCTTTCACCTCCTGTATCTCGTTCCATATTGATTTCATTGCCTTGACAAATCGGTCAAGCTCATAAAGTGGCTCACTTTCCGTTGGTTCAACCATCAGGGTACCATGAACGGGAAATGATAATGTGGGTGCATGGAAACCATAGTCCATTAATCTTTTTGCGATGTCTTCTTCAGATATTCCGGCCTCACCCTTAAATTTCCTGCAATCCAATATCATCTCATGACCTACCCTTTCCTTCTTTCCTTTATACAAGACATTAAAATGTTCTTCAAGGGCTGACGCCAAATAATTGGCATTCATTATTGCCATTTTTGTGGCTTTTGTCACACCTTCCTCGCCCAGCATATAAATATAAGCATGGGATATGGTTAGTATCATTGCTGATCCAAACGGAGCAGCAGCTACAGCTGTTATACCACTACTTCCCCCTGTTGAAACCAGTGGGTGTGATGGAAGGAATTCAGCCAGGTGACCGGCAACACATATCGGACCCACACCGGGCCCCCCTCCACCGTGAGGTATTGCAAATGTTTTATGAAGATTCAGATGGCATACATCGGAGCCAATAATGGCAGGATTGGATAACCCAACCATTGCGTTCATATTTGCACCATCCATATAAACCTGCCCTCCGTTCTCATGAATAATACCGGTCATCTCTTTCACAGCCTCTTCAAAAACACCGTGTGTTGACGGGTATGTGATCATAAAAGCTGCAAGTTTATTCTTATTCTCAACTGCTTTTTTCCTGAGGTCTTCAACATCAACATTACCTCTTTCATCACATTCCACAACAACCACGTTCATCCCCGCCATCACACCGCTGGCAGGATTGGTACCATGGGCAGATGATGGGATCAACACGATATTCCTGTGGCCCTCACCTCTGCTTAGATGATACTGGCGTATTACCATCAGGCCGGTATATTCACCTGCCGCGCCTGAATTAGGCTGGAATGAGATAGCTTCAAATCCTGTAATTTGCTTGAGTGCTTCACCAAGCTCATCCATGATCTGGAAATAGCCTTTTGCCTGTTCTTCCGGTACAAAAGGGTGTATATTACCAAACTCCGGCCAGCTCAGGGAAAACATAGACGTTGCGGGATTCAGCTTCATAGTACATGAACCTAGCGGTATCATGCTGTATGCCAATGATATATCCCTGTTCTCCAGGAGCTTGATATACCTCATCATATCGGTTTCACTGTGATAACGGTTAAATGCTTCCTGCTGCAGGAATTCTGTTTTCCTGCGGAATTTATCACCAATGCAAATACAGTCGCATATATCTTCAACCTTATCAGCTTTTTTCCCTGTGGCTTCTGCAAATATCCCAATCAGCGTGTTTATTTCTTCAATCGTGGTGATCTCATCCATGCTGACAATTACCTTTCCTTCATAAAAAAAGTTCAGGTTTATTTCCTTTCTCAATGCAAGCTCTTCAAGGGTTTTTAATTCAATACCATCGGGAAGTCTTATATCAAGGGTATCAAAGAATTCCTGGTTGGCAATTTTATATCCAAGTTTTTCCACAGACTGACCAAAGGTGCATGCACTCTGGTGTATATGTGATGCTATTCTTTTCAATCCTTCAGGGCCGTGGTACTGGGCATACATTCCACTCATATTAGCCAGAAGTGCCTGGGCTGTACATATATTTGATGTGGCTCTTTCCCTCTTGATATGTTGCTCCCTGGTCTGTAATGCCATTCTGAGCGCCGGTTTACCATTTGAGTCGACTGAAACACCAATAATCCTTCCGGGCATACTGCGTTTCAATGATTCCCGGGTGGCAAAAAAGCCTGCATGTGGTCCTCCATATCCCATTGGAAGGCCAAAACGCTGGTTGGAACCAAATACTATATCTGCTCCCCACTCACCCGGAGGGATGAGGAGTACAAGGCTCATCAGGTCTGAAGCAACTGCAACAAGTGCTTCAACTGAATGCGCTTTATCCACAAAACCTTTATAGTCTATTATATCCCCGTTGGCTGATGGATACTGCAATATGGCCCCAAAGAAAGAATTATCTAATTCCTGTTCGGCATAATCACCCATAACCAGTTCTATACCCAGTGGTTCAGCCCGGGTAAGTATTACATCAAGTGTCTGTGGAAAGATCATTTCATCAACAAACAACCTGTTAACACCAGCCTTTACAGCAGCCCGTGATCGTGCATTATGCATCATTATCATGGCTTCGGCACCGGCAGTGGCCTCATCAAGCAATGAGGCATTTGCCAGCTCCATGCCGGTTAATTCACTTACCATGGTCTGGTAATTTAATAATGCTTCGAGCCTGCCCTGCGAAATTTCAGCCTGGTAAGGGGTGTAAGAGGTGTACCATCCCGGGTTTTCAAGCACATTCCTGATAATTACCGATGGTGAAGCAGTACCATAATATCCCATACCGATGAAGGATCGATACTGCTTATTCTTTGAACCTATTTTACGTATATAGTTAAGATACTCAAACTCACTCATCGCTTCCGGCAATTCAAGGGGTTTCTCTATCATTATTGAAGGAGGAACTGTTTCCTTTATAAGTCCATCAAGCGAATCAGCTCCCACAATCTCGAGCATACGGGAAATTTCATTATCCCTGGGGCCAATATGTCTGTTAACGAATTTATCAAATGCCATACTTTATAATTTATAATTTATGATTTATTATTTATTATTTATTATTTATTATTTATTCAATTGGGTTAATTTATAAATCTATAGTACAAATTCATAAACTTAAAGAAACCCTAAAGATAATATTAATGTATCATGTTAAAAAAGGATTATTCTGTCGTTCAACACCTATTTTAGTCTCAGGTCCATGCCCGGGATACACGATTGTATCATCAGGCAGGTTCAGTAAATTATCTTTTATACTGTGTAAAAGTGTATGATGATCGCCCCCGGGCAGGTCAGAACGACCTATACTTCCGGCAAATAATGCGTCACCCGTAAAAACAAAATTCCCCTCTTCACAATAGAATGCAATGCTCCCGGAGGTATGACCCGGTACAAAAAGGCATTGAAGGCTTATATCCCCAACCGCTATCTTATTCCCTCCCGAAATAAAGGTGCCAATACCCGGTGGTTCCGGCATACTCAGTCCAAACATATCAGCCTGCCGGGTGGCCGATAAAAGATTCTCTTCCTCCTCCCTTGATGCATGTGTTTTAAGACCGTATTCCTGAAGTACAAACCGGTTGCCGAATATATGGTCAAGATGCAGATGTGTATTAAGCAGTTTTACAGGCTGTAATTTATTTTTATTGATACAGGCTTTCAATTCAGTGAATTCAGAATTATCATAACATCCGCAGTCAATAATTGCACATTCACCATTTTTATCAGCCAATATGTATGTATTAACCTCTATAGGTGAAAAAACAAGCGTGTATATTTTCATAAATCATTTATTTATCATTCACGGTCCCCCACAGCATAGGGACAAATACGAACAATCCATGTTGAGTCTCCTCAAATTCACCTTCCTCGTTCTTACAAATGCGGGTCATAACCTGGCTGTGCGATCCTCCTACAGGTGCAACAAGGCATCCTCCTGTCTTAAGCTGGTCAAGTAATTCTCCCAGTATTTCACGGATGGCTGCTGTTATCAGTATTGCATCATAAGGCCCGTACTGCGGTTTGCCTTCATGCCCGTCACCAAAGAAGAAATGGGCATTATACCCAAGCTTTGCCAGTGTTTTCTGAGCTTTGTTATACAGTTCCTTATGTCTTTCAATAGTATATACCCTGGCTCCCATCTCAACAAGTATAGCAGCCTGGTAACCTGATCCTGTGCCTATTTCAAGAACTTTATCACGTTTTTTTACGTTAAGCAGTTCTGTCTGTACAGCAACTGTATATGGCTGGGAGATTGTCTGCCCTGATGAAATCGGGAAGGCTTTGTCCTGGTAAGCATGATGCAGGAAAGCATTATCCATGAAGACATGCCTCGGTACCCTGTTCATAGCCTCCAGAACGTTCTCATCCTTTATACCTTTGGTCCTGAGACTATCAATCAACTTCTGTCTTTTCCCTCTTGCAAGAAATGAATCGTGCTCTGATATCATCATAAAGTATTAATGTCAGACAAAAATAATAAAAGCAGCCATTTTACCATGAATAATGAACCCTTACTGATACATTTGAAGTTAACTATTCTGTTTTTCAGGTTCCGGGATTTTTTAACCGGACTTCCCTCAAAAGTCTGTATACAGGGCCATCGGGTTTGAGTATACTTTCATACAATATCAGCTCATTAACAGTTTGCGAAGGCAGATCATAGCTGCCTGATGATTTTAATATATCCGCCAGCACATTCTTATTAGCTATATACTTCATTCTCCCCAGCGTGAGATGGGGTC
>Ga0114922_10006145_pt1 | contig 11043 bp, 9 predicted proteins | sample AartaG_FD_100975 | JGI IMG/M metagenome (GOLD analysis project Ga0114922, IMG submission 100975) | Deep subsurface microbial communities from Aarhus Bay to uncover new lineages of life (NeLLi) - Aarhus_00045 metaG | ecosystem: Environmental > Aquatic > Marine > Oceanic > Sediment | place: Aarhus...
TAAATTCGTATCTCGTATCTCGTATATTGTGAAGAAACTAGTATATAATTGGTTAGTTAGCTGGTTATCTGGTTAGTTGGTTAAGAAAATAGAGGATAGTATATAAGGACAGAACATAGTAATAAGTAGGGGCTCGATTCATCGAACCCGTTATCCCCGTAGAACAGGCGTCTCGCCTGTCAAGGATAGATTCCCGCTTTCGCGGGAATGACAGAGAATGATTCGGGGCGGATGAATCCGCCCCCTACAGGAAATAAAAAACCTGTCAAATGACCGTCCCCTGACAGATTCTGTCTTCTTTTTTTACGAAATACGATGTACTATATACGATATACGAGAAAAAAAGGAGTTTTTAATATAAATACTAATGGAAATAATTAATGAAAACGAAGAAGAGAAGGGATTCGAGGAGGAGGAGGAGGTAGAAGAAGAGGAAAAGCATCAACTTTTAGCAGCAAGAGTAATCAAAATATTAATTTTTTATTTGGCTATAGGTTTTTTAGGCTGGAATTTTTTTGCTTTTATATTTAGCTCAAGCTTTTGCAACATCGAAAATGTCATTATCAAAGGCAATGATTGCCTAAGCGAGGACAGAATATTTTATAAGTGTGGAATACAATTAGGCGAAAATATCTTTAAGCTAGATCTAATAAAATCTAAAGATTCTTTAATGCAGGAACCCTGGATAAAAGAGGTAGAAATAAAACGGGTAATACCTAATAAAATTATTATTTCCATAAAAGAAAGAAAACCAGCGGCAATTTTCCATACAGGAGAAGAATATTTTTCCTCCACTAAAGGAGGAATAGTTTTATCTAAAATTGATAGACCTGAGGAAAGATTTGGTCTGCCTTTGATATTAGGATTAGAACTTGGTGAAATAAAAATAGGAAAAAGTATAGATAGACCTGAGTTTAGGACGGCATTAGAGAGTATTAATTCAGCAGAAGTGATACTGCCCAAGAAATTTTGCCGGGTAGAAATATTATCCCCGGATGGTTTTATGATTTGCAATAAGGATGATACCTTAAAAGTTAGAGTGAATGGACCAGAGGGGATTATTAATAAGGAAAATTTGTTAAGAGAAGCCCTGGAAAAAATTGAAAGGGAAAAATTATTAGTAGAATATATAGATATTCGCTTCAAAGACAGTTTAGTAATAAAATTAAAAAAATGATGTTTGTAAAATAAAAGATATATGTTAGTATAAAATTTAGTGTGGTAGTTAGATAAAAAGAAGAACGTTGCTTTTTTTCTTTCTTTACCTAATACCCTATACGAATTTTTTCTGATTCTCGGTTTCTATTATCTTCACGAGATACGAGATACGAGACTTTAGTCTGTTTACTTTAATTTTTTAATAGTGTATGATATTTTAAAGCATACGGGAGGTTATGAATATGGGAACAGATGATATTGTAGTTGGTTTGGATATAGGTTCCGGAAAAGTTTGCACAGTTATAGGTGAATTAGGAGAGAATGACCAGGTAGAAATCATTGGTATAGGTACAGCCCCCTCCTTGGGAATAAGAAAAGGAGTAATTGTAGATTTAGATCAAGCTATCCAATCAGTAAGAGAATCTATTGAAGGCGCTGAACGTATGGCAGGAATTAGCATCAATTCTGCTTTTGTTTCTATTGCCGGAAGTCATATAACATCTGTAAATAGTAAAGGTGTTATTGCTATTTCCGGAGAATCCCCGGAAATTACTGAAAATGACATTGAAAAAGTTATAGAAGCAGCAAAAGCTGGAATAGTTTCTTCTGAGGAAGAATTAATTCATACTTTATGCCGCGAATTTATAGTTGATGGCCAGAGCGGAATATCAGATCCCCTGGGAATGTCGGGAGCAAGATTAGAGTGTAAAGTCCATATTGTAACCGGGTCAATTACAGTTGTACAAAATTTGATTAAATGTGTAGAAGGGGCAGGGTTGGATATTGAGGAAATAATTTTTGGAACCTTGGCTTCCAGTAATGCAATTTTAAGTAATGCTGAGAAAGAATTGGGAGTTTTAGTGATTGATATTGGTGCAGGGACTACTGAAATAGCAATTTTTGTTGAAGGTGGATTGGCTTACTCTGCAGTTTTACCGGTAGGAGGTATCCAGATAACTAATGATTTAGCCGTTGGTTTAAGAACTTCTCTGGAAGAAGCCGAAAAGATAAAAATTAGTTATGGAAGTGCAGTTGAAAATAGTGTTTCACCTGAAAAATTAGTAGAGGTTTCCAGTATAAATGGAAAGGATAAGTATAATGTATCCCAAAAGTATCTGGTAGAAATAATTGAGCCCCGAGTAAGTGAGATATTTAGTTTCGTAGGAACTGAAGTTAGAAAATCTGGGCGTTATAATATGATTCCCGGAGGAATAGTTATAACCGGGGGGAGTTCTTTGCTGCCCGGTATCTCAGAGGTTGCAGAACAGGTCTTAAATTTACCCTCTCGATTAGGGAGACCCCATTACGAAGGGGAGTTAGCAGATATGATAAATGACCCGTCCTATTCTGAAGCAATTGGCTTGTTGAGTTTTGCTACCGAAAAATATTCTATCGGAAGATCATTTCAATCGACCAAAAGAAAAACAAGAGTAAAAAACATTTTTACCAAAATCATCAGCTGGTTGAAAGATTTCTTTTAATTTTTTTTATTGCCTTTAAATAGGCAAATATTCCATTATTTGTGGGGAGGTTATAAATTGTTTAACCTTAACAATAAAGTAGGAGAATTTATCGAGATAAAAGTAATCGGTATAGGCGGCGGCGGCGGGAATGCTGTTAATAGAATGATTGATGCGAAATTACAAGGGGTTAATTATATTTCCGCTAATACTGATGCCCAAGTGTTAGCCTTTTCTAATGCAGAACAAAAAATACAAATCGGTAGTAGGATAACCAAAGGTTTAGGTAGTGGATCGGATCCTGAAATTGGCCGTAAAGCTTCGGAAGAAGACAAAGACAGGATTGCTAAAGCTTTAAAAGGAGCAGATATGGTATTCATCACCGCTGGAATGGGAGGCGGAACAGGAACCGGTGGTGGACCTATCGTTGCTCGGATATCTAAAGACTTAGGTGCCTTGACGGTGGGAGTAGTAACTAAACCTTTTTCTTTTGAAGGTCATAAAAGAATGAGGCAGGCTGAGGAAGGAATAAAATTATTAAAAGAATGTGTAGATACTTTAATTATAATACCTAACGATAGATTGCTTCAGATTGTTGAGGAAAATACTTCTATATTGGATGCTTTCAAAATTGCTGATGAGATTCTACTGCATGGTATTCAGGGAATTACCGAAATTGTAGTCGAGCCGGGTTTAATAAATGTAGATTTTGCGGATGTAAAAATGATTATAGAAAATGCCGGTACAGCTATAATGGGATTAGGAAGAGCAAGTGGTGAAAACCGAGCTGTAGAAGCAGCTCAAAAAGCTGTAAACAGTCCAATTTTAGATACAAAAATCGATGGAGCTAAAGGGTTGTTGTTTAATATCAGCGGGAGTTCAAGTTTAACTTTACATGAAGTTAATAGAGCTGCTGAAATAATTTCTAAGGCAGCTAATCCAGAAGCAAATATTATCTTTGGAGCGGTAATTAACAAAGGATTAAATGATGAAGTAAAGATAACGGTGATAGCTACGGGATTTGAAAACGAAGAGAAAATAAAAGAAGAACCCAAACTTGAGGAAATTGATTTCGATAAAGATAGGATAAGTTATAATGATTTAGATATACCTACCTTTTTAAGAGAGAAAAAGTGAAAAGATAGCGTATAGCGTACAGCGTTTAGCGTATAGTACTTACAGTGATGAGTGATAAGTAATAAGTAATAAGCAATAAATAACGAAAAACGAAAAGCGTAAAACTATAATTCAAAATTCAAAAGTTGCAGAATCTTCCAGTTTACCAGTCTCCCGGTCTACCAATCATTTCAGTTATATATGCGATACAATCTCGGTCTGGGTTCTGACCTATTCTTCTTCTTCTTCTTCTTTCCCTATCAGCTAAACGCTATCCGCTAATAATATTCTGACTTCTGGCTCCTGACTCCTGAATTCTGATTTCTTTTTATTCACCCAATACGAAATTCAAAATTATTCTGGCTTTTGGATTCTTCCTTCTTCTTTTTTTCTCTCTCTACGCTATATGCCAATTCTCCTTAACAGCCCACTAATTCCATATACTTCTACTTATTTTTTTAAAACTTGCAACCCGAAACTCATTACTCATCACTTATTACTTGTTACTGTATTTTACACGAGATACGAATTTAACCAACTAAGCAACTAAGCATAAGAAATACTATTTTTTTTAAAAATATTACTAATTTATATTGACATTCCCTATATATGGTGTAATACTATAAATGTAATCCTATATTTAGGGGTGCAATATGAAATGCCCTTTTTGCGGTTATTACGATACCGGGGTAATTGAATCCAGGCACATAGAAAATGAATTAGTAGTTAGAAGAAGAAGAATTTGCAAAAAATGTAATAAAAGATTTACTACTTATGAAAGAATAGATTTAATTCCCTTAATGGTAATAAAAAAAGATGGTCGGAGGGAACCTTTTTCTCGGGAAAAGATTACCAACGGCATTATTAAGGCCTGTGAAAAAAGACCAATTAGTATAGAGACTATAAATAATTTAGTAAATAACATAGAAGAGACCATAAAAAGTGAAGGAGTGAATGAAATTAAGAGTAATCTAATTGGAGAATTGGTTATCTCCAGATTACGAGATTTAGATGAAGTAGCTTACGTTAGATTTGCCTCAGTATACAGGCAATTTAAAGATCTAAGCAGCTTCGTAAAAGAAATAAGGAAGATTAGTAAATAGAATAGATTATTTAATTGTATAAGAATTCCCTTTTCCCGTAGGGGCTTTAATTAGTATCTCGTATCTCGTGAATCGTATCTCGCATTGAATACAGTAATAAGTGATGAGTAATGTGTAACCAGTAATAAGTTTCGAGCTGCAAACTTCGAATTTGAAAAAAATAGAGGCGTATTGCATGCGCCCTCAATGATTAATATAAAACCGTAGGACAGGCGTCTCGCCTGTCTGTGAATTACAAAAAAGGGCACAATTCATTGTGCCCCTACACCTGAATCCTAGTTTCTTTAACGCAATACTTGATGCGCAATACTAAACTACTATACGCTGTACGCTGTACGCTAAACGCTCAAAGCTAGTTATGCTATTCACTAACGACTAATTTAACAACTATATTTTATAATGAGGTTTCAAAATGACACAGACCATCAAAAAGAGAGAAGGCCAATTAGTAGAATTTGATAAAAAGAAGATAACCGAAGCTATTTTTGCTGCCATGTTAGCAGCAGGAGAAAAAAATAAAACTATATCAGAAAAAGTAGCCGAGCAAGTAATTATAAAATTAGAAAAAAGATTTAAGGATAAGATTCCGCAAGTAGAAGAAGTTCAGGATATAGTAGAAGAGGTCTTAATTAGAGAGGGTATGGTAAAGGTTGCTAAGGCCTATATTTTATATCGTGATAGAAGGAGTAGAATTAGAGAGAGTTTAAAAGTTAGAAAAAAAGTAGAAAACCATGAAAGCACAACTGATCTTTCTCTGTTGGTTTCCACTCCAACTTCTGAGAACATTTTCCACTGGGACAGAAATAAAATTGTTCAAGCTTTAGTTAAAGAAGCGGAGCTGCCTCTAAATATTTCTACAAAGATAGCCAAGGCAGTAGAAAAAAAGATAGTTGATTTAGGCTTGAGCGAGATTTCCACCTCCTTAATTAGAGAATTGGTTGACAATGAGCTGTTTACCAGAGGATATGAACATAAGTGGAGAAAGCAAAAGATTATCGGAATACCTGCCTTTGATTTAAAACAATTATTTTTGTCCAAGAGTAAAGAAAATAGTAATATTGGGAATAATAATCCGGAAGCTATAAATTTGACTATTGCCGAAAATACTATCAAACAATATATGCTGCAGGAAGTTTTTTCCAAAGAAATATCTAATGCCCATTTGAAAGGATGGATTCATATTCATGATTTGGGCTATCCAAGAATTTATTGTTCCGGTCATTCTCTGGAATTTTTAAAAAAATATGGTCTTGAATTAGAAAATTTAGATACCTCTTCCGCCCCGGCCAGGCATACCAGAACCTTAACCGGACATTTAAACACTTTTCTGGCTTCTATGCAGGCCTACTACGCGGGTGCTTTAGGTATTGGTTATTTAAATATCATGTATGCCCCTTTTTTGGTAAATCTGCCTTTTAAAGAAATAAAGCAAGAAGCGCAATATTTAATATTTAGCGGTTCGCAAAACGCCTTTTCAAGAGGAGGGCAAAGTCTTTTTCTGGATTTCAATGTTCACCTTGGTATCCCGCACTACCTTAAAAATATACCAGCGATTGGACCTGGAGGTAAATATACCGGAAAAAATTACGGAGAATACGAGAAAGAATCACAATTATTTTTAAGGGCTTTGATGGAGGTTTGGAGAGAAGGAGATTGCCACGGAAAAGTTTTTGCTTTCCCTAAAATGGATCTGCACATTGATAGCAAATCTTTCGAGAACCCTGAACAGAAAGAATTATTAAAATATGCCTGTGAAATAGCTTCCGAGAATGGTTCACCTTATTTTATTTTTGATAGGGATGACATAAGTTTGGCTGCTTGCTGCCGATTAAAAACAGAGATAACCGATCAGGAAATGATATTGCATCCGGAAAAGTTAAGATTTGCCGGAATACAGAATGTTACTATCAATCTGCCTCAATGCGCTTATAGAGCCTTTCCTAATAATAAGATTTCCGAACCCCTCCTTGATATTAACAATGCAGACAGTATAGAATTATTTTTAGAGAAAATTGATCAGGCTTTATGTTTGGCGGTTCAAGCTCATTTACAGAAGAAAAAGTTTTTAAAGATGATGATGGAAAATCTCAGCGGACCTTTGTGGCAAATAGGCAAGACAGCTCAGGATGGCAAACCTTATGTAGATTTAGACAAAGGCACATATCTAATAGGATTAATCGGATTAAATGAAGCAGTCCAGCATATTACCGGTAAACAACTGCATGAAAGCGAGGATGTTTTTAAGTTAGGGTTAAAAATTGTATCTTTTATGAGTTTGAAATGCAGAGAGTACAGTGAGAAGTTCAATTTAAAATTGTCCTTAGAGGAATCTCCTGCTGAAAGCGCGGCGGGAAGGTTAGCTAAAATTGATTTACGGGAATTTCCAGATAGCAAAAAAGTTATAAAGGGAAATTCCAATGAAGACGAAAGTTATTATACTAATAGTATCCATTTTGCTGCTTCAGCCCCGGTAGATTTGATCACTCGAATTATTAAACAGAGTAAATTCCATCCTCTAATAAAGAGCGGGGCGATAATTCATGCCTTTGTAGGAGAGAGTCGACCTTCACCAGAGAGTATCTATAATTTAATTAAAAAAGTTTGGGAACATACTCAGTGTTCTCAACTTACTATTTCGCCCGAATTTACCATATGTAATACCTGCAGCGAAGTTAGCAGAGGATTGCAGGAGAATTGCAATGGTTGTGGAAGTAAAGATGTATATGGAGTAACCAGGATAGTGGGATATTATAGCAAAATAACCAACTGGAATAAAAATAAGATCGGTGAACTAAAAGACCGACATTCTGGAAATTATAGAGTAGTCGTTAGTAAATAGCAGAACTAGCGTGGAGTGTTTAGCGTATAGCTAAAAACTAAAAGCGAAAAGCGCAAAATCAAAGCTCAAAACTTAAAACATTTTTCTGTATAAAGTATTGCTTTTTAAAGTAGGGGGTCGGGTTTATCCGACCCGTTCTCATCGCGGTTTCGATGAATCGGACCCCTACAGGAAAAGGAAATTCCTATACAATAAATTTAAAGAGAGTAAAAATATCATGAAAGTAAAAATATTCTGGCAAAAAAACTGTCCCCATTGTCCAGAAGCTAAAAATCTAGGAAAACAATTGGAAAAAGAGACGGAGGTTCAATATTTTAATGTAGATACGGTTGATGGTCTGGCGGAAGCAAGTTATTATGATATTGCATCCACTCCTTCTATAGTATTCTTAGACAATAATGATAATGAGATCAAGATATGGAGAGGAAAGACCCCTCGCTTAGAGGAGATTGGAGAGGAAGCAGCAATTTGAATATTACCATAAAGCAAATGATTGAAACCTCTATGATTGATTGGGAGGGGAAAATTGTTTCTACTTTGTATCTTTCCTCGTGTAATTTTCGATGTCCCTTCTGTTATAATTGTGATTTAATATTACATCCGAATAATTTTAAAAACATTCCCCAAAAAGAAATAGACAGTTATCTCTTAGAGAGAAAAGATTTTATCGATGGCATATGTATGAGCGGAGGAGAGCCCACCCTATATCCCGATTTACCTGCATATTTTAAAGAAATAAAAGATAAAGGTTTTTTGGTAAAGCTGGATACTAATGGTACTAATCCGAAATTATTAAAAAATCTCGTAGATTTTGGTTTGGTGGATTATATTGCCCTGGATATTAAATCATCATTAGATTTTAATAATTATTCTAAAGCTGCGGGCATTAAAGATAAAGTGATGATGGAGAAGGTAAAAGATAGTATTAAATTAATAATGAACTCAAAAATTGATTATGAATTTCGCACTACTGTCGTACCCTTATTGCATTCCGATGAGATCGTTATGGAAATTGCCAGGTATATTACAGGGGCAAAAAAATATGTCTTACAGAATTTCTCTCCTTTAGAGAAGACCCTCGATCCTTCTTATCAAAAGATAAAGCCTTATTCTGATGAAAAGATTCAAGAGCTATCGGAAAAAGCTAAAAAGTATGTTCCCAATTGTTATTGGAGATGAAACTTAGCCGTTAGTGAATAGTCGTTAGTGTAAAATATAAGTTGCAAGATACAAGATGCAAGGTGCGAGTTTATTTAGTTACTTGGTTACCCAGTTTACCAGTTGACCAGTTAAATTAGTCGTTAGTGAATAGTGAATAGTCGTTAGTATTAAATACAAGATGTAAGATACAAATTAATCTGGTTAACTGGCTAACCATCTTTACGAGATACGATTCACGAGATACGAGATACTTATTTAGTCGTTTGTGAAAAAAAATACAAATATTTTTGAAAAAAAGAAGGATTTTTTAAATAGACGTCGTATATAGAAAGTAATTTATTATTTTTATCTAAACATGTTATACTATACAAAACTATTTTTAATCGAAATTAGTACAATTAAATAAATTTTATTCTGGATGAAAGTAATGGGAGAGGTCTTTTCTGTTACAGAAAAGGAGCCGAAGGGGCAAGATGTACAATACATTTAAACTCTCAGGTAAAAGGACCATTACCGGACAGAACTCTGGGAAGTTTTTCAATAAACACCGAAGGGGTAATTTCCAATACTCTGGAAAAATCTCTCAGGTAAAAAGACAGGGTAAGAAATTCCTTTGGAGCATCTTGCCCTTTTTTATTTTGATACTGCATAAGTATTAAAAAATATTAGCAAAAAGTAGAGATAATTTGAACCAAGATTTTGAATTAAAAGAACTTAGACAAATAAAATATTTTAACTGTAGAGAATTGAACAACACCAACTTAGTAGTAAATGCTTTTACCACTCGAACAGGTGGGGTAAGCAGAACCCCCTTTGATAACCTTAATTTAGCCTATAATGTAGGCGATAAAGAAAGCCACGTAGCAGAAAACAGAAAAATAATTTTAGATGCTTTGAACATTGATTATCGAAATACTGTATCAGCCCAACAAGTCCATAAAGATAAAATAAGCTTAGTAAGAAAAGAAAATAAAGGTAAGGGAGCCCTTAAATATTCTAATGGAATTGCACAAACCGATGCCTTAATTACAGATATCCCCGGAATACCACTTTTAATGTGTTATGCTGATTGTGTACCTATTTTTATTTTAGACCCTGTTAAAAAAGCTGTTGCCTTAATTCATAGTGGAAGAAAAGGAACAGAATTGGAATTAACCTTAAAAACTTTGTTTAAGATGAAAAAAATCTTTGAGACCAGTCCTCGCTCCTGCTTAGCTGCCATTTTTTCCTCCATTGGTACCTGCTGTTATAACATTAAAGAGGAAAATAAAATTGATGATTATTGGCTGAATAAAGATAAATTTAATGGCGAAGCAATTTCTAAGCAAAATAGAAGTGGACGGAGTCTTGATTTAAGAAAAGCAAACTATTGGCAATTGATTAAAGCCGGGCTACCGGAAAAAAATGTCTTTGTTAACGAAATTTGTACGGCAGACCATCCTGAACTTTTCTTTTCGTATCGAAGGGATAAGGGAAATACCGGTCGTATGGCCGCTATTTTTATGTTAAAGTAATAATAAAATGATTGCACTCCAAAAAGTAAACAAATGTTAATGTAGGGGCACGATGCATCGTGCCCACAGGAGAGACAAGACAATAAAATGTGAAGGGCACAATTCATTGTGTCCCTACAAGTAGCTCCTGATTTTTTATCTTTCTCTTTTTTTCTTTCGTTTTCTTTGCTATATACTTATTTCTTAACTTGATACTTAATACTATATTAATACTATATTTAAACGCAATACGCGATACAAGATATAACCGCAAAAAAATTTTTAATCTTTTAGGCCATTATAATTTTATTAATATATAGGGGGAAGGTATGCGGATAAAAGAACATCCCATTTTAGAATTTAACCAGAAAGAAAAGGTTAAATTCACCTTAGATGGGAAAGAATTAGAAGGTTATAAGGGTGAGCCCATTGCTGCTGCCCTGGTGGCCGTCGGAATAAAGGTATTAAGCAGAAGCATTAAATATCACCGCCCTAGAGGATTTTTTTGTGCCATAGGAAAATGTTCAGCTTGCCTGATGAAAGTAAACGGCATCCCCAATATCAGAACCTGCGTAACTAAATTGGAAGATGGAATGAAAGTAGAAACTCAAAAAGGGAAAGGTGATTTCAATTGAAAGAGACCGACATAGCAATTATCGGAGGAGGTCCGGCAGGATTATCGGCAGCAATTTATGCTGCTTCCCTGGGCGTAA
>Ga0114922_10006146_pt1 | contig 11042 bp, 15 predicted proteins | sample AartaG_FD_100975 | JGI IMG/M metagenome (GOLD analysis project Ga0114922, IMG submission 100975) | Deep subsurface microbial communities from Aarhus Bay to uncover new lineages of life (NeLLi) - Aarhus_00045 metaG | ecosystem: Environmental > Aquatic > Marine > Oceanic > Sediment | place...
AAAGAAGATAACCCAAGAGCCAAGCATATCCTCCAGGTATATCTCGAAACAACACCTGCCCACCCCAAAAGGGGACATTTTAGCTTTGCAGATAGGGGGACATTTTGACTTTGCTTAGACAGGTTGACCTTTTTTTGATTATTCTTACAATTTCTATAAAATTATGTTGAAATAAAATATTTTTTGATTTACAATTTTAAGGAAGATTCATTATTCACTAGGAGAAGAAGATGATAAGATTATCAACTAAAGGACGTTACGGCACCCGGTTAATGCTTAATCTAGCTCAGCATCATAAAAAGAGCAAGAACCCAATCGTACTAAAAAATATCGCCCAGGAGGAAGATATATCCATCCGTTACCTAGAACAAATTATTATCCCTCTAAAAATCAACAAGCTGGTTAAAAGCATAAGAGGGGCCGGAGGCGGTTATAGACTTGCCCGGAATCCAGCTGAGATCAAATTAAGTGAGATCCTGCATGCTCTGGAAGGAAGCTGCTGCCTGGTTGAGTGTGTGGAAGACGAAGATTTCTGTGAAAATATACATACATGCATTCCTCATAAAATATGGGAAAAAGCAAGTTTAATGCTAAAAGATTACTTCGAAAATATTTCATTGCAAGATCTAACTAACGAGACAGTAAAATGATCATTGCATCAACAGCCATTTTTCCCACAAGCGAGGGTGTCTCTGTAAGCAGGTATGTTAAAGAAGTCATCAAAGTTATTGAAAACTCGGGATTAAAAACTTCAACCGGCGGGATGTCTACTACTATCGAAGCTCCTGATCTGGTTACCCTGTTCAAAGTCATAGAAAAAGCAGAAAAGAAACTAGTAAACATGGGAGCCAAACGCATCCACATCGACTTGCAGGTCGACCATAGACTGGATAAGGAAGCCTCAATAGAATCAAAGCTTAGAGCAATAGATAAAACTTAATCAAATCTTTATTTTCAGATATTAGAAGGAAAAAAAAGAGCTGGATGCCGCCTTGGGATTATTTTAAGGAGAGAGAAATGGCACCCATTGAGAATCCGCAAAAAGTCTACAATGTGCTGGAGAGACTTGGGATTCCCTATGTCCGGCACGATCATCCTCCTGTTTATACAGTGGAGCAGGCCGAGTGGACAAGTAATCCTGTTAGGTATCTTCCCTTTTAAGATGACCTTTAAGGCTAAACGCGCCCAACCGCTTCATATTGTGCAGAAGAAACTCCGACTGCAGCTGAGGGGAGTTAGGAGCTTTCCTGTTGTACGCACAATGAATATCACAGACTGTAAATGTTTTTACTTTCCCAATTCTATCCAATGTTCTTGTAAAAAAGAAAAAGCTTCCAACATGGTCTTTTTCCCAACGCCACAATCTTGCGCCATTTTAGAGTAACTATCCTTTAAGATGTCTGGCGGTACTTCTAACGACTGGGGTATATCGTGTGTCTTGCGTCGGTTAAAAGTTGCTTTAATTGCTGACATTACTAATTTCTTATCAGGGAGCCCTTGTTCAATAATCAAAACCAAATCAACCAAATCCCTTATGCGTGGAAATGGTCTCTTTTCACGAGGATATGAATATGCGTGTATTTTTTCTGCAAAATGCTGTTCAATAGGCAACATAGCCACACATACCGGTTCTATTCCGGCAAATCCTAAAATATCATCACCTGTTTTCCATTCCGCCTTAGAGATAACTGTATCTCCTATCCCGATATCAATATGAAATTTCGTAAAAACGCGGTTAGCTACTCTTGCCTCAACCGGATAACGCCAACCGCCATATACTGCTTGATCAAATTCCCGCATAGGAAGTCCAATGAAAAATTGAAACCAATCAGCCAGATCTTTTTTTGCTTCCGCCTGAAGTAATTCGCGAATTGTGTTTTCATCGGGATCTTTCATATGAGGTATTGAGAAATCAATATCCTTTGTTGTTCTCGCCAAAGCATTAAACCGCAATTCCAATGCATATCCACCTTTTAATAGCCATTGTTGATCGGGCGTATTTGATTCAAATAATCTCGCAAGAAAGCGGTCAAATGTAACTATTCTTCGTAAGCGATCTAAAGGGATTGACTGTTCACGAGCAATATTTTTGAGCCTATCCTCAAGGGTCCGCCTGAAAGCAACCGCATTATCATATTTTTTGAAATTAGCTGTCATTAGGTTTTCTCGCTTCTATTTTCCATCATTTTAAAAACTATCATTATTTTTTCTTTTGCTTTTTCTGACATTTCAGCACTCACAATATCAATAATCTGAAGCATTCCTCTATCGCAAGCTTGTTGTATGGCCTGTTCAAGATAATAAATACTGAGATTTGACCCGGCAGAATCAATTATTGTACGAAGAGGATTCGTAACAAAAAAACCTTCTCTTTGCTCTTTTTCATCATTCGAAATTCTTCCTCTATGAATAAAGCATCCTTTTGGAACCTTTTTCCTAAAACCAGGAGGAACCGTAAAATGAATTTTTGACGGCATAACATCACTGAGATCGTGAATGCTTAGTGCTGACTCATGGGAAATGACAGCTTGTGGTTGGCCATCGCGATCTCTGCTCCAAAGAGACCATCTGACATAATCCTCATCTGGGGAATTGGGAAATTGTGCCAGGCGGAAAATACCTCTATCAATTTCAAACCATTCACCGTTTTGTTTATAATGGGTATGCATTCTATAGGAAAACCCAGAACGAATAGCTTGCTTTGCGGTAAAATAACCCTGCTGGAAAGAGGCAATTTCAAATAGTTTTTGTTTTTTCATGTTTTTCATAACACACATTCCTTACATTATATGTAATAAATATACATCTTTAATTGATTTTTGCAAGCAATTTTATTACATTATATGTAATATTTATGTGAATTTATTAGGAAGAACCTCAAGAAAGATTTGATATAATATGCATAAATTAGTACATCAATGCATATAGAGGAAATAACATGAAAACTACATTGAATCTGCCCGAAGAACTATTGCTTGATGCCATGAAAGCAACTAACATAAAAACTAAAACAAAAGTAATAATAATAGCTCTGGAAGACTTAATACGAAAAAATAAAATTTCTGAACTTAAGAATTTTAAAGGGAAAGTCGCTCTAGTCAGATTGATGAGAAATACAATTAAGATAAAATTGACCAAATAACAAAATAACCTGATAGAGAAAATATCGAGACCTATCCCCTTAATCGATCGTGCCCCCGCCTATTAATACATCCCCATCATAAAAAACCACGGCTTGGCCCGGAGTGACGGCCCGCTGAGGCCTGCTGAATTTGACTAAAGCTTTATTTGAGCTTAAGGGTTTAATTATAGCTTTGGCAGGTTTATATTTATAGCGTATTTTGGCTTCAACCTCCAGATTACCTCTCAGTTCCGGCAGGGAGATCATATTCAGGGAAGAAGCCTGCAGCTCCTTTTTATACAACTCCTCCTCGGGGCCGGCTATTATTGTGTTTTTTTCTGCCTGGATCTCTATTACATAAAGAGGTTTCGGAGCTGCTATCCCCATTCCCCTTCGCTGGCCTATGGTAAAATGGGCAATTCCTTCATGACGGCCAAGAATCCTGCCATCTTTATCAATTATCGGCCCTGGACGGAATATATGAGGAGTTCTATCTTTTAAAAAGCCTACATAATCATTATCCGGAATAAAGCATATCTCCTGACTCTCAGGTCTTTTAGCTGCAGGAAGATCAAATTTACGGGCTTTTTCTCTAACTTCATCTTTTGTAAGCTCTCCGACTGGGAATTTTATAAAAGAAAGTTGATCTTGACTTAGGGAATATAAAAAATAAGACTGGTCCTTTTGCCGGTCTTTTCCTTTTTTTAAGAGAAAGCGCTTTGTAAGAGAATCATGAAAGACCCGGGCATGATGACCGGTAGCAATGTATTTTGCTCCCAGCTTATTAGCCTTTTCTAGTAATAAACCGAACTTAAGGGATTTATTACAGCGGATACAGGGATTAGGAGTGCGCCCTCCCTCATACTCTTGGCAGAAATCATCGACTACATACTTTTTAAACTCCTTTTCAAGTTTTACAACATGATGAGGAATCCTTAATATCTGAGCAACCCGGGCTGCCTCTTCTCCTGCCAAGATACTCTCAGGCAGAGGATAATGCTCCATAGTCATACCGATGACATTATACCCTTTTCCTTTTAACAAAAGAGCAGCAACTGAGGAATCCACTCCCCCACTCATGGCAACGGCTACTTTTTCTCTTTTCATAAAACAGTCTCTATTTTTCTCATCTCCTATATTATCAGAAAATCCCTGCGAGGTCATCTGAGGGGTCAAGTCTTCATATTCCACATTGCCTTCAAATAAAAATAATATAAATATGGTAATATGGAATATGAAGACTTGACCCCTTTCTGATTTTCAGTATCATTCCTAACAATACAATGTCCTTAAAAAAAAATAAAACCATATTAGACACTATCGGCAACACGCCACTTGTTAAACTCAACCGGATCACAAAGGGAGTTAAGGCCGACATTTTTGCCAAGCTTGAATTTATAAATCCATTTGGAAGTGTAAAAGACAGAACCGTCAAATTCATGCTCGAAAAGGCAGAAAAAGAAGGGAGATTGCACCCCGGCACTACAATCGTGGAAAATTCCTCCGGAAACACAGCTTTAGCTCTGGCCGGCATCTGTGCTTTAAAAGGATATAAGTTAAAAATCATTATCCGGGACAACCTCAGTACAGATAAGATAAAATTTCTTAAGGCAATGAATGTGCAGCTTATCATGGTAGACCACACCCTTCCCCCTGAAGCCCCTGATTCCTATAACAATCTGGCTGCAAAAATAGCCAGAGATACATCGGACAGTTATTATCTCGACCAGCACAATAACCGGGAAAACAATGAGTCGCACTATAAGACAACCGGACCTGAGATCTGGAAGCAAATGAAAGGCCGCCTTGATTATTTTATTGCCGGCATAGGAACCGGCGGGACAATCTGCGGGGCAGCAAAATATCTAAAAGAAAAAGACCCTTCCATAAAAGTAATCGCAATTGATCCGGCAGGTTCAATTTTTTATGATTATTTTTATTCAAAAAAAATCGTCAAGCCTGCCCCTTATCTCATCGAAGGATTGGGAGATGAATTTCTCATAGGGTGCGTTGATTTTTCGGCGATAGATGATTTTTACAGAGTCTATGACAAACATGCTTTTCAAATGACAAGGAATCTGGCAAATGAGGAAGCTATCCTTGCCGGAGGCTCAAGCGGGGCTGCTATCTGGGGCGCCCTAAAACTAGCTCAATCTCTTAACCGGAAGAGCCGCATAGTGACAATATTTCCTGATTCAGCCAACAGATATTTGAGCACTATTTACAATGATGACTGGTTAAGAGATAAAGGTTTTCTTTAACCCATAATATTTTGCCTTTTTTCTCATGTTATGATAAAATTTTTACAAATTTAATCCTTGAGGTGCAAAGATGTCAGGTCATTCGAAATGGGCTTCCATAAAGCATAAAAAATCCGCAACTGACGCCAAAAGAGGGAAAATTTTTACAAAGCTGATAAAAGAGATATCTGTAGCAGCCCGCATGGGCGGAGGAGATGAGGAAATAAATTCCAGGCTGCGCAAAGTTATTTCTGATGCCAAAGCAGCTAATATGCCCTCAAGCAATATTGAACGAGCAATCTTAAAAGGCACAGGCCAATTAGAAGGAATTAACTATGAAGAGCACTCTTTTGAAGGCTATGGCCCCGGCGGAGTCGCAATTCTTATTGAAGCACTGAGCGATAACAATAACCGGACTGTTTCGGAAATTCGGCATATTTTCTCAAAAAACGGGGGGAATATGGGAGAATCCGGATGTGTCGCCTGGATGTTTAAAAGAAAAGGCTACTTTGTAGTGGAAAAATCCACCATATCGGAAGACAAGTTGATGGATATTGTTTTAGAAGCAGAGGCAGATGACCTAAACGAAGATGGCAGTAATTATGAAGTATTTACATCCCCAGAGAACTATGAAGCAGTCGATAAGGCCTTAAAAGACAACAATATAGAGATTGTTGTATCAAGCCTGAATATGGTCCCGCAAAATTATGTAAAAATCGAAGGGAAAAAAGCACAACAGTGTTTGAAATTGATAGAAGCTTTGGAAGATCATGATGACGCCCAGCATGTCTGGGCTAATTTTGATATTGACGAAGAGGAAATCGCCGAATTTTCCGATTAATATTTGAGCTCATAACATATTTTAATGCGTGTTCTCGGAATCGATCCCAGTCTTAGTTCTACAGGATTTGGTATCATTGATTACACAAAAAATCGTTATACTGTAGCATCCTACGGGACTATCCACCCCTCCCAGCGTTTATCCATTCTAGATAGAATATATAAAATAAATAACAAAATTGAAGAACTTATCCGTAATTTTAAACCCAAAGAAGTAGCGATCGAAAATTTATTCTATGCTAAAAATGTAAAAACCGCTATAACCTTAGGCCAGGTACGAGGTGCGATCATGGTTGCAGTCGCATCCTGTAACTGTCCGCTTTATGAATATTCTCCCCTGGAAATTAAAAAAGCAGTTACAGGATATGGCCAGGCGGACAAAAACCAGGTACAGCAGATGATAAAAACACTCTTAAACATTCAGGATGCAAAACTAAGAACAGATGCATCAGATGCCCTGGCTACTGCCTTCTGCCACTTAAACTCCAGAATCTTTCAACAAAATATTTCTGATTCACTTATTGAATAGCGAGGAAAAAAATGATTGCATATTTGAAAGGCACACTGATCCAAAAAAAACCAAATCAGATCATCCTTGACGTCAGGGATGTCGGATATTCTATTGGAGTTCCTCTTTCGACCTATCTTAAACTTAGCCAAAAAGGAGAGAAGGCCGAACTGTTTATTTATACTCATTCAACAGATAGTTCTCTCAAACTTTATGGGTTTATTTCTGAAGAAGAAAAAAAGATATTTCTTAAACTTATAAGTATATCCGGAATCGGACCTAAAATAGGATTAAATATTCTTTCCGGGATCGAAGTTTCAGACCTTAAAAACGCTATCCGGGAAAGTGATATTGCCCGTATCTCTCTTATTCCAGGAATCGGCAAAAAAACAGCCATGCGCATAGCCCTTGAACTTCAGGAAAAATTAAGCAAAAAAGAAATAGTCCTTGGGCATAAAATTTCTCAGGAAGAGGAAGACCTGGTATCCGCTCTTACAAATATGGGCTTTAAACGCAAAGAAGCAGAAAAAACAATAAACGCAGCCATTAAAGATCTGTCTCTTAAGGCCGGCTTTGAAGCCCTTTTGAGGGAAGGCCTAAAACGCCTGGCAAAACTGTAAAACTGGCAATTTCTTTAAGTTTCAGGTATAAAATAAAAAGTATAAATGAAAGAAAAAGATGTAAGTACTCTATTAAATCCCGTCCGTACGCCGGAAGACCTCCAGTTTGAGGATAATCTCCGGCCTACGAATTTTGACGAATTTATCGGTCAAGAAAATATAAAAGCCAATCTAAAAATCTTTATTAAGGCCGCACGTAAACGGAACGATCACCTGGATCACGTCCTCTTATACGGCCCTCCCGGATTAGGTAAGACCAGCCTTGCTTTCCTTATCGCAAAAGAATTGGGAGTTGGCATAAAACCATCTTCCGGACCAGTTATAGAGAGGACTGGAGACCTATCTGCAATTCTGACAAACCTGCAGCAAAAAGAAGTGCTTTTCCTGGATGAGATCCACAGATTGCACCCGTCAGTTGAAGAGATCCTCTATTCAGCTATGGAAGATTTTAACCTTGACATTTTGATCGGCCAGGGCCCGAGTGCCCGTAGTCACAAACTGCGTTTAAAAAAATTTACTCTAATCGGGGCTACAACCCGCGCCGGACGCATCACAGCTCCCCTGCGCAGCCGTTTCGGAATAATCAGCCGCCTTGATTATTACAAGGAGGATGATCTAAAAAAGATCATAATTAGGTCAGCCTCGATCTTAAATATCAGCATAGATAAAGCGGGGGCCCAACAAATCGCCCGGCGTTCCCGGGGAACTCCCAGGGTAGCCAACCGGCTGCTCAGGCGGGTAAGAGATTACGTTGAAGTCATTGCTGAAGGCAAGATAACCGCAAAAGAAGCTACCAAAGCCCTGGATATGATGGAAGTAGACTCTCTCGGCCTGGATGAAGTGGACAGAAAAATGCTTGAAACGATAATTGAAAATTTCAGAGGAGGGCCTGTCGGGATCACTACCATTGCAGCAGCAATAGATGAGGAAAAAGAAACAATTGAATCCATTTATGAGCCCTTTCTTATGCGTATCGGATTCCTGGAACGTACTACCCGGGGGCGGCAAGTCACCCAGAAAGCTTACAAACATCTGGGATTCTCTCCGCAGAAACCTTTTTTCCCTCAAAAGGACCTCTTTAAAGAAGATAAAAAGCAGGAAAACGATTAAGATCAAAGTCTTCAGGTTTAATCATGCAGCTAAAAGATTTTGATTACAATCTTCCGGAAAGATTAATAGCCCAGAAACCCCTGCCTCATAGAGACCGGTCACGCCTGCTGATATTAGAGCGCAAAACCGGAAAAATTACCCATGCCAGATTCAGAGATTTCCCCGGCTTCTTTAAAAAACAGGATGTGCTTGTTTTTAATGAATCCCGGGTTATTCCGGCCAGAGTTTGGGGAAAAAAAGAAGGCAAAGACATAGAGTTTCTATTTTTAAAAGCTCAGGACGAACAAACCTGGGAAGTTTTGTGCCGTCCAGCCAAAAAAGTAGCACCCTCTGATATTATTGTATTTTCACCTGCGCTTAAAGGCAAAGTAACAGAAGTAAAAGCAGAAGGGCGCAGGCTGATAAACTTCCCCTCGGGAAATGTACTCCCAGAGCTTAGAAAAATTGGCTTTGCTCCCCTGCCCCCTTATATTAAACGCAAAGAAAAACACTTACATCTGAGGGAATTCGACCTTGACCGCTATCAGACTGTTTTTGCCCAAAAAGAAGGCTCTATTGCTGCCCCTACTGCCGGGCTTCACTTTACTGCGGACATGCTTAAAACCTTAAAAAACAAAGGGATAATAACAGCCCCTTTATCACTTGATGTAGGTCTGGCCACATTCCAGCCTGTGCGGGCGGATATAATAGAAGACCATAAAATGCTCGAAGAAACATATACGATTAAACCTGATACAGCCAAGACAATTAATAAAGCAAAATCCGATTCCCGCCCCGTTACAGCAGTGGGCACAACTTCTGTCCGCTCGCTTGAAAGTGCATTCGCTGAAGGAAAAGTCCAAGCGGGAGACTTTTCCACCCGCCTCTTCATCTATCTCGGGTACAAATTTAAAGTAATTGATAGACTGCTGACTAATTTCCACTTGCCAAAATCAACTCTGCTTATGCTTACAGCTGCCTTCGCCGGTTTTGACTTAATAATGGAAGCCTATAGGGAGGCAGTTCGTTCTGAATATCGCTTTTTCAGCTACGGCGACTGTATGCTTATTCTTTAAACAAACTTAACCTGGATTATTCACGAGTCGAGGTATAATACATATTGACATTTTTTATAAATGATTCAGGTTGGACCTATGCCCCGGCTGGTCTGGATTGACTTGGGTGCTTCTTAACCGGAAGAATTCGTTGTTCAATATCGGACCCGATTTTTCGTTTAATTATCCGAAGGTCATACTCAGACTGAAGATTCAACCAGAATTGAGCCTCGACTCCGAAATAACGCTCCAGCCTGAGCGCTGTGTCAGCAGTTATGCCTCTCTTGCCGTTTACGATCTCGCTTATTCTATTCGGAGGAACGTCAATATCTCGCGACAGCTTATTCATACTAATGCCCGTTGGTTCCATAAAATCTTCACGTAAAATTTCACCGGGCGTAATGGGATCAAGAAAATCTTTGTTGCTCATCTTTTCACCTCAATGATAATCGACGATAGCTACGTTAAAGGCATTACCAGCATGCCATTCAAAGCAGACTCGCCATTGCTTGTTGATGCTGATTGCATATTGTCCTTGCCTTTTGCCTTTCAAAGCGTGAAACATACTTCCTGGATTTAGCATCAATGCATTCAGGCTTGGTGCGGCATTAAGAACCATCAATCGTTTTCGTGCTTGCCGCTCGCATGATTGGAAACGCCGCACTCGTCTATCGTTAAAAAGTTCCTCTGTATCTCGACAGGCAAAAGACTTTATCATATGTTAAGTGTATTACGCGTATCGTAATATGTCAAGCAGAATGATTTTTATTGGGCATAACATTGGAGTTCAGCGACTGCCGATCGCAGGGAGGCAACTGAGGCTTGCTCCCAGCAGTTCGCTGCTCTCCTAGTTCTTTTTCAAAGGTTAAAATTATATCCGGATGCTAACAATGCCTCTTTTGCAACCGGTAGCTTTTCTGATTTTACCAAGATGTAATCTGTATCAAAGGTTGATATCGCAAAAATACTTATTTCAGCTTCAGCAAGAACTGTTGAAATTTTAGCCAAGATGCCGGTTAGAGAAAAGTCCAAGGGTCCTTCTACCTTAATACAGGACCAACCTGTTTCAGACTTTTCAGAGTTAAGCCGGGTGGTAGAGTTACAAACTATTGATAATTCATCATCAGTTTTGCTGATGGAATAGAATTGGCTCTCATATACCTGATTTGGAATTTCCTGATTTTGGGGAAATCGATGAATCGTAAAAAGGTTTTCCAGTATGTTTAGTTGTAATTTCATTTTTAACCTTTATTTTGGCTCTGGATTATTAATAATAATAAGTTAAAAAAAATTAAACAATTTGACCATAACCAAGCTGAATCCAGTCACAACTATTGCTCCCACAATGCCGACGATCAAAGGTTTTGCTCCCAGCCGTTTGATATCCCTGAAATTAGTACCGAATCCGATCCCGACCATGCCCATAAGAATCAGGAATTTCCCGGCAGCCTTAAAAAAAATTATTCCCTCCGGAGAAAAAAAACCTTTGACAGCACAGACAGCCATGCCAATATAACCGAACAAGACCCAGGGGAAAGCCTTAAGGATAGCTTTTTTGCCCAGCTTGCC
>Ga0114922_10006147_pt1 | contig 11038 bp, 9 predicted proteins | sample AartaG_FD_100975 | JGI IMG/M metagenome (GOLD analysis project Ga0114922, IMG submission 100975) | Deep subsurface microbial communities from Aarhus Bay to uncover new lineages of life (NeLLi) - Aarhus_00045 metaG | ecosystem: Environmental > Aquatic > Marine > Oceanic > Sediment | place: Aarhus...
ATTTCAAGAACTGATGATGCGATCTTCGCGTCCTGATAAAACATCTCATAGAAATCCCCGAGCCGGAAAAAAAGAAGCGCATCCTTATAATTACTCTTAATCTTCTGGTACTGCTGCATCATTGGAGTGGTGGAATTTTTCTCAGTCATTTTTCTGAATCATTTTTAGGAGCTCACGTTGTTGAAATAATTTTTGTTGCCGGCCGATTTTATGAATAATCCAGGATAACTATACTTTGAGATGTCCGATTTTTCAAGAAAAAGCAAAAAAGGGACAGGAGCTTTTGCTCAGTAAATTGGAAATACTTTTATTAATGACACTGAAGATAAAAGTGTCACTGCGGACACAGCGTGGCAATCCCAAAAATAAATTATTTCAATTTAACTCTGCCTCTATTTCCGGAACCGTACTACTTCCACCCTCTTGTTAATTCTCTTCTTCATTAGGACTTTGAGTTTATAGTGAACATTTGTTGAATCGACAATCCTTCCAACGTCAACTTCTGTTGATATTCTTCCAAAGAGCGTCTGGATCACAGATGGCCTTTTATGGGGATGTATGTCTGCAAGCCTCAATCCTGGCCCGTTTTTTAAATCATCCCTGCTGATTCGGAAAAAGCTCATCGGGCTTCCCCTTGTCGAGAAAATCCTCACCTGGCGCCACACAGGATTCAACGTCCACAGCCAGGTCGAGGAGGGAATATTTCTGAGGGCCTCTGTGGCTGCTTTTTGCTGATTCAAGGGTGGTGTTTAACTTAAACTTGATGGTTTGGAGATTTCGGGGGATTTGTTTCGCTATTCATAAAGAAAGATAAAACTGATTATTTCTTCTTTTTCAATCCAAGTTTTTCCTCAATCTCCAGATTGACTTTCCAACCAGGACAATCAATGGAAGGGAGCCAGGGTTTTATATCCAGAACGGGCGTTTTGTCAAAAGCGTCGATGCCGCTCACAAGGAGGATATTGCCTTCAACCTTTTCAAGTTTGATTACGCTCAAACCGACAGGGTTCGGACGATTTGGAGATCTTGTGGCAAACAGGCCAAAAGAACGCGAACTGCGGGGTGGTCGAACCGGAGTATGCCAGCCTTTGGAAAGATGCATATGATAGATGACGATGATGTATTCAAATTTCTCAAGTTCCCTCAAAGCCTCCTGATATTCTGGATACACTTCAATAGTCCCTTTATTTTCAGGCTGAAGGATTCCCTGTCTGGGAGCTCCCGTTTGACGGGTTAATTCAGTATGAAATAGACCAATGGGGTGATAGACTATTTTCATGGAGTCCTGTTTTGTCTGTTCTTCAGGCTGGGTGGTTCTCGCCAATTATGGAACAGCGCATCCGCTCAGGATTAAAACGATCAGGCTCAGATAAGCCATTTGATGAAATAACCAGTGTTGACTCATTGTTTTGTTCTCCTTTTTTACTCAAACCGGGAAAACTCTTTTTCTATTATCCCAAAATCCTTATATTTCTGAGAGAAAATAGGAACAGATCTCAATTTTCCATTCAAGCGTACTTCTCCCATTTTGCCTTATCGGAAATGAAAGGAAAGTCCTGCTGATAAATTGTTTTAAACATAGAAAATTCGTTTTGTCTGTCGTGTGATAACTTCCCAATTTTCACACACTGATATGCTTGAATAAGCCTATCGCACTGAAAATCTCCTGTTCAATGGAAGGAAAAGGAAAAGAAATAAGATTTTTTATTCAATAACTTAACCACTTGCTCGGGCTTCTCCAGAATCCCCAAAACAAAGGCTGTATCCAAGCATAGAGAATTTCAATCTATTGGAGTGCAAAGTCCACAGCCGCTCTGGCATGAAGAGATGTTGTATCATATAGAGGAATTTCATAATCTTCTTGACTGACGATTAAAGGAATTTCCGTGCATCCTAGGATTACACCTTGGGCCCCGCGTTTGACAAGATTTTGGATGATACTTTGAAATTTCCCTTTTGAAAGCTCCTTGATCTCTCCTAAACACAGTTCATTATACAGAATATCGTGAATGACCTGTCTCTCCTTATCCTCAGGAATCAAAACGTCTATCCCATGTATTTCCTGCAAACGTCCCTTATAGAAATCTTGTTCCATTGTAAATTTTGTGCCGAGCAGTCCCACCCGGCTTTGTCCGTTTGCCTTGACAGCTCCTGCTGTGACATCAGCAATATGGAGCAGAGGAATCTGGATTGCCCTTTGGACCTCATCAGCCATCTTATGCATGGTGTTTGTGCAGATGACTAAAAAATCAGCTCCAGCTTTCTTCACCCTTTGAGCCGCCTCGATCATCAACCGGTTCAATGATTCCCAGTCTCCTTGATGCTGCAGTTTTTCCACATCTTCAAAATCCACAGAATAAAGAATACATGGCGCTGAATGAAATCCTCCGAGCTTCTCCTTGACGGCCTGGTTCATAATCCGATAGTACTCCAGAGATGATTCCCAGCTCATTCCGCCGATCATGCCTATAGTTTTCATATACCCCTCCCTTCCCGGTTACACATAATTCTTAAACGGGAATGTATTTTAGCCAAAAATAGAGGAAATTCGTTTATTTGGACTGCATTGAGCTCAGCTCATTTTTACTCAATTTCCACCTTCTGACCTGCCCGGTAGATGCCAGTAAATAATAATAGATAGAAGAAACATACTCTGTCAATGAAGAATTTACGATGAGTAGAAGAAATCACATGTTTTCATCTCATCCGGATAAAGCCTGTTAACATGCTATTCAACTTCACGACTCTCACTCACTATTACAGGCGCTACCACGAACCGGAAACTCCTTTGAAAGATCTTCTGCGAAAAAAAGATATTGATTGTGAAAAAAAAAGGGATACAGGAAAACGACATGTTAAAATCGCACACAAAAGAAATATATGATGAAGATCGATAAAATCAGTCCCATTGTATAGTTCATGATATTGTGTGGAGGGATTTTCGCTTACAAAACAAGCATGGGAATGTGGATATTTGTGCTGTCCGCAGGGATGTCTCTTGCCATCGCCTTCCTCGCGGTCGGCTATCAGTCCGTCAAAGCGGCCCTGGCCATTCCCGTCGATTCCCTCCGGTATGAATAATTAGACTGCAAGCAGTCTCTGATCTTCGCTTGAAAAAATTAAAAATATTCCTTTTCATAAAATAGATCGCTCATATTTGTTTCTGTATGAATTTGTTTTTTAAGGGAACCTTTTCGATAATAACTACGTCGTATATAATATAGGAGATTCGATGGACACAAAATTCATTTCACGATCGGAAGAATTCCTTTTACTGGCTGTCTGGCGATTGAAAGAGAATGCCTACGGCGTTACAATCAGGAACCAGATCAAAGAAGCGACAGGGAAAACATGGTCCTACGGAGCGCTTTTTGTCATGTTGTGCCGCCTTGAAAAAAAGGGTTATCTCACATCCCATTTTGCGGATCCTTCATCCCAACGGGGGGGAAAAAGCAAGCGTATTTTTCAGCTTTCGCCTCAGGGTATCAAAGCCCTGAAGGAAGTTCGAAAAGCGCATGAGTCTGTCTGGTCGGGGATCGAGGAGCTGACTGTACCACAGGAATGAGAGTCATGACGAAAAAATACCGCCATCCTCCGCGGATTGCAGGGTGGCTTATACAACGGATATTCCCAGACAGAGAAGGGTGCTCCATCCTGGGGGATATGATCGAAACCTATTGCTATCTCGCTGATGATAAAGGCCTTTTTTGGGCACGGGTCTGGTTTTGGGGCCAGTGTTTAAGAGCTCTTCCCTACTTTTTAATCGATGAATTATACTGGAGGTTCAACATGTTTAAAAATTATCTGTTGGTTACTGTGAGGAGTTTGAAGAAAAACAGCACATATTCACTGCTCAATATTATAGGTCTTGCAGTCGGCATGACGGCCTTTATTCTCATAGCCCTCTATGTCCAATATGAGTTGAGTTTTGATAAGTATCATGAAAATGCTGACCGAATATACAGAGTTGTAAGGGAAGAGCGTGCCTTCACTCCCGCACCTTTAGGTCCAGCATTGAAGGAAAAAATCCCAGAAGTCGCTGCGGTTGCCAGAATTTTACGCAGTAGCAATACTCTCATTTCTCACGAGCAAAAACATTTCCTTGAAGATGAATTCTATTGGGCGGATCCTGAAACTTTTGATATCTTTTCTATTCCTTTTATCAGTGGTGATTCTGAAACAGCATTGAACGATCCTTCTGCCATAATATTATCCCAAAAAACAGCAAAAAAATATTTTGGGAATACGGAGCCAATGGGGAAAATTTTGACCGTGAGTGAACGTTATGAGTTTACGGTATCGGGTGTTTTTAGTGACATGCCGGCCAATTCCCACTTTGTCATGGATGCTGTTGTCCCGTATGCAACGTACTTTCAAATAACAAATAATGACATTAACAGGTGGAGAAGTAATTTTTCTTATACTTATTGTTTATTACATGAGGGTGCCGACCCGGAAGTCATGGGAAGTAAGATCTCGCCGGTCATAGAGATACCCCTGCTCAAGGCGTCTGGGTATCAAGAACCTTACCCCAAAATTTATTCCATTCAACCTGTAACAAGGATTCACCTTCGCTCCCATCGGATGCAGGAAATAGAGGCGAATAATGACATGAAATACATCATCCTTTTTTCATCGATCGCCTTTCTGATTCTGTTTATCGCATGTATCAACTACATGAACCTGGCAACCGCCCGGTCCCTCCGGCGAGGCAAGGAAGTGGGAATGCGAAAAGTGGTCGGCGCTCAGAAGGAGCAGTTAATAGTGCAATTTTTAGGAGAATCTGTGGCCATGGCCGTACTGGCGATGGTCTTTTCGATAATGATGGTCCTATTGGCACTGCCGGCTTTTAACAGCCTGGTGGAAAGACAGCTCAGTTTAGATCCTATCCATAATCCCCAGCTCTTTTTAGGGCTTGTTTTCATCACTTTGTTTGTCGGGCTGTTTGCCGGCAGTTATCCCTCGATGAGGATGTCCGGCTTCAGGCCGATCTCGGTCTTGAGCGGGGCTTTCACCAGGAGCTCCAAAGGCTCATCGCTGCGATATGTTCTTGTATTAGTCCAGTTCTCAATCACGATTGTTCTTATCATCTGTACCATAGGGGTCCGGGAGCAGCTGAAATTCATTAAAAATATGGACATGGGCTACACAAAGGAGCAAATTATCACAATACCAGCTCGAGGGGGTTCTGTCCGCCAAAACATACAATCGATAAAGACGGAATTGCTTCAATATTCAGATATTATCGCTGTTTCAACTTCAGGCTGTCTGCCCAACAATATCGATACTTTCACATCGAGAGATTGGACCGGCCGGAATCCTGATGAGCCCATTCCCATATATTATAATACGGCGGACTATGATTTTATCAATCTATTTAGCATGCAAATCGTTCAAGGAAGAAATTTCTCCAGGGATTTTCCTTCCGATGAAACGGGTGTGTTCCTCGTAAATGAAGCCGCTGTTAAGGTGGCTGGATGGAAATCTGCCATCGGACGGAAATTCACTCATTGGAGAGGAGACACGGGGGAGATCGTCGGAGTCATAAAAGATTTTCATTTGCATTCTCTTCACCGTCCGATCGAGCCGCTCTATGTCTTTTTGGATACCAGTACCTTTTCCAATATCTCGATAAAAATAAAATCAGCCAACATCCCGGCCACAATCGATTATGTAGAGGCGGTAATGAAAAAATTTTCACCGAGTTATCCCTTTTCCTACTCCTTTTTCGATGAGGTGTTTGAACGAGCCTATTTTACGGAACAAAGAATGGGAAGAGTTTTCAGTTCATTCGCGGTGCTGGCCATTTTTATCGCGTGCCTGGGACTTTTTGGCCTTACAGCATTCGCAGCAGAACAGAGGACTAAGGAAATAGGAATTCGAAAGGTTCTGGGTGCATCTGACTCAAAAATTTTTCTGCTTCTTTCCAAAGAATTCATACGGTGGCTGCTTTTAGCAAATATCATAGCCTGGCCTGTGGCTTATGTCTTGATAAATAAGTGGTTGCAAAATTTCGCGTATCGAATACACATCGGGATTGTTATCTTCTTAATATCGGGTGGCACAGCATTATTGATCGCGTATCTCACAGTAAGTTATCAATCCATTAAGTCGGCACTAGCAAATCCGGTGGAATCCTTAAGATATGAGTAATCCGATTAGATTCTCTAGGAGCGGATGAAAATGTCGCAGTTTTTAATTCTGTGCGGGGGTGACCTGCCCCCCATCAATGTACCACTTGTAAAATGAAATTTATAGCCTCTGGAGCCGGCGGCCTGTACCCCAAAGAGCTGTGAGGACGTTGCCTATTATATTCTCTCCGCCAGCCATTTGTGCCATCAAAGGGCTGGGCGGAGATGATAAGGAAGGTCTACGAGGTGGATCCGCTTCTTTGTACTTCCTGTGGTGGCCAGATGAGAATCATCTCCTTTATCGAACAGCCGAAGACAATCGACAGGATCATCCGCCATCTCGAGCTGACCTTTGAAGCCGAACCGCCGCCTCCGCCTCATTTTGTCCAGCAGGAACTCCTGATGGCAGCCGAGGAGAGGCACGAGTATTTCTGATAGCCGCTGGAGTTGCTTTTTGCTGATTCAAGGGCGGAGTCTATCTGTAATGCTGCGTGGCTGATATTCTCTGCTGTTTTTTTCTCTTTTTTTGCTGTTGAATTTGTCGTTTTGGATGTGATAATCTCATTTCAGACTTTCAGTGTGTGGAAAAGGTTATAAAATTCTCTTTAGGAGGTAAGAATGAGGAAAAAAATTGGCACGCTTCTATCTTTCTTTGTCATCATCGTGGCCCTTCAGGCCCAGGGTCCTCCCCAACAGCAGAGCCAAATGGCAGCGGAGGAAGTCAAGAGGGCCTTGAGCCTCGTCGAGAAGCCCAAGCCCGCCCCAGACAACGTCAAGGCAGGCTTGGAGGCCATCACAGCCACAGACTCAATGGCCATGTTGACCTACATCGCGTCCGACTGGACGAAGGGCCGGGACACAGGGGATGACGGCTTCGCTCTGGCCGCCGATTACGTCGTCTCGCTCTTCAAGATGTGGGGCATCAAACCGGGCGGCGACCAACCCTCCCGTGGCTACATGCGAATGGGCGGGATGCGAGGAGGAGCTCCCCAGCCTCCCCCCGAACGGAGCTATTTTCAGGAATTCGCCCTTCGTCAAACCTTGGATGTCCAGGTCTCTCTCGACCTCGAGGTTCGAAAGGACAATATGGTCAAAACCCGGTCGTTCGAATCCGGAGTCGATTTCATGGGTATGGGTTCGAGCGACGAGACGGTCTCCGCTCCCGTCGTCTTCATCGGCTACGGAATCCAGGAAAAGTCGATCGGCTGGGATGAACTGAAGAACATCAACATCAAGGACAAGATCGTCCTTGTCCTCTCCGAAGCTCCGGGAAAGGACAATCCTGAGTCGCCTTTTCAAAAAAACAAGGAACTCAAAGACAAATATTTTCCTCCCGGCGGCCAGCAAATGAGGTTCATGCGCAGAAGGGGCGGAGGACGTTTCAACAAGACCGCCGAGCTGGAAAAGCTTGGGCCTGCGGCCATTCTTCTGGTCGCCAACACGGGCAGCGACGCCGACGTGTACCGCAGCCTGACGACTGTTCGAAGACGCAGCGACGACAGGCCCATCATTAACCGGCCCCGGATCCGTCTGGCCATCCCGGGCGCCACATCCATGCCGTCCGAAGCCCGGTCACCAGTGATCAACATCACTCGCGAGATGGCCAACGCCATCCTCGAGAACTCCGGGAAGTCCATCGACGCCTTGAAGGCCAAGATTGAGACCACGAACAAACCGGCCTCCTCAGCCCTTTCCGGAACCCGGGTGACGATCAACTCCACGGCCAAGATGTCACTCGTCCGGGTGTTCAACATCATCGGCTATATCGAGGGTTCGGACCCCAAACTCAAGGACGAGGTGTTCGTGGTCGGCGGCCATTTTGATCATCTGGGATACTGGGAGGATTATATCTACAACGGCGCCGATGATAACGGGTCGGGTTCGGTGGGCGTCATGAACATTGCCAAGGCCATGGCCGTCAATCCAGTCAAACCCAAGCGGACCGTAGTCTTCTGCCTGTGGACGGGCGAGGAAAAGGGCCTTCTGGGCAGTCGCTATTACGTCATGAATCCCGTCTTCCCCATGGATAAGACGATCGGCTATCTCAACTATGACATGATCAGCCGGACTTTCGACAACGAGACGATCGCCCGTTCCGTCCGTCGGTACACCGTCCCCGGTACCGAGGACTTGGTCAAGAAGATCCGGCCTGACCAGTTCACCACGGTCAGCTTGACCAAAGATTCGGGACTCTATGAGCTGACCCGGGAAATGAACGAATACGTCGGGTTGGACCTGGCCATCCGCGAGAGTGACCTGGGCGTCGGCTCGGGCGGCAGTGACCACGCCTCATTCGCAAGGGTTGAGAAGCCGTTCGTTTACTACATGGCGGCCATGACCTCGGACTACCACCAGCCGAGTGACAGCGTGGAGAAAGTTTCGGGCGATCTCATTGCCAAGATCAGCCGTATGGGCTATCTGACGGTCTTCGCCTTCGCGAACAAGTAAAAGAGAATTCGGCTCCGCTGAAAATTCAACAGCGGCGTTTTTCATGCGGGGCGGAAAATGGTATTCGGCCGCTTCTAGCGCCCTCCTTTTCCGCTCATTTCGATGTCTCTGTTGATCTCGTCGATATCTACACTTTGTGAGTAGTCACCGATAAGGTGCTTGCAGAAGCAGTCGGCTCTCAGCCAGAAAAAGTACTCGCTTATGGGGCCGAATCCATCTCGAGCTGACCTTTGAAGCCGAACGGCCGCCTCCGCCTCAGGTTCCCCAGCAGGAACTCCTGATGGCAGCCGAGGAAAGGCACGAGTATTTCTGAGGGCCTCTGTGGCTGCTTTTTGCTGATTCAAGGGTGGTGTTTAACTTAAACTTGATGGTTTGGAGATTTCGGGGGATTTGTTTCGCTTTTTGAGTCGTGACTTTGCTGATTTCGGTGCGATACTTTTATTCTTGGATGTCAGCAGGGGGATACAACAGAAAAACCTTAATAATTTGGAGCAATGCCAAAAAGGAAATTCTTATCTTATAGAAGAAGAGGTGTACATGTCTTTGATTCATGCAACAAAACCGAATTTATTCCATAGGATTTTTCAGGGGGGAGTTGATAATCTTGCGGCGCAGACGGTTCCGGCAGAACTGGATCCTTTTGCTGGCTTCGGGAGCGAGTTTTGCAGACAGTGAGGCCGCCATTTCATAGTCTTGAACTGCATGTGCAAAATCTTTCATTCTTTCTCGGACAACACCCCGGTTATAGAAGGCGACTGCGTTTTTCGGATCGATGCTTATAGCCTTTGAATAATCACTCAAAGCACCCTTTAAATCTTTTGTTCGGATCTTGAGATCAGCCTGATTGATAAAAGCACGCACTGAATAGGGATTGATATCGATGGCCCTGTCAAAATCCAATAAGGCCAATTCATAATCACCGATTTCCATGTTGGCGATTCCTCGTCCAATAAAAGCATCAAGCCGTTCAGGATCAAGATCGATCACACGAGTGAAATCACGGATCGCTTCGACATACTCTCCGACTGCGGAGAAAGAGCCGGCACGTCCTAAATAGGCTTCTGTTAATCCTGTGTCGATCTTAATGGCCAGCGTGTACTCTTCGATGGCGGCCTCAAACTTCTCTTCCTTTTGGAGGCGCACACCCTTATTCAAATGCTGCAGCTCTGGAGGGAGATACCCGTTCTCCGTTAACTGAGCAAAATTACATCCGCCCAGAATTCCACACATAACCATCAGCAACAAAAATGATGCATGGCGCAATGAAATCACTGTCCCTTTTTTCGCCAGTTGACATCCGTCTCGACTGTGAAATATTTGTAATTGTCATAGATAAAGCGTGTCTCCCGTTTTACAGCCTTTCGCTGTATCCCGTTTGATGAGTCCTGGAAAAAAATTTCCTGGATGATCTGTTTACCGGGAAATAGAATCCCGTTTTTTTCGACACTGTAATCCACTGTCCAGACTACCGTTTTCTGGAATTCGCCCAGTTTCGAACCTATGGTTTCATCCTGGTAGTCTTGTATGCAGGAGGGCTCCCACTCTACACGAAGGATTTGAAAATCTTTGTTGATCCAGATGCGGCCAATGTTGGAGTTATCCAGGCGTACATCATTGGGAACGGCCTGGATGATGACGACCGGTTCACCGTTGATTTTGTCTTCGCCAAAGTAGGTGTAAGTGAAGCGGCTTTGCCAGTACCGGCTGAGAAATCCCACCGAACCGTAAATCAGGAACTTGCTGAAGTACTTGAGATGGCTGAGATCAGCATTCTTCTGGTGCCTTTTCCTTCCGTTTTTTTTCAGCATGATTCTCTGTTCTAAAAGCTCATCACCTTTCTTGATCAATTGATAGTCGTATGTGTATGTTTGCCGCTTGGTCCTCCGGACATTGAAAATCATGTTCTCCCTATGCAGTCCAGAAGAACGGGACATGCCACCGAAGAATTTTTCAATATCGGTTATTTTTTCCAGACAGATGTAGTGCAGGGCCATCTGCTTGACCCTCTCGCAGTATTCGCCAGTTGCTTTGAGGATCTCCTCAATGCTCATCTGATCCGACAACTTTTTTTGTGTCCCCGCTCTCAACTGGCCGGAAGGAACGAACAGAGCCGTCGCAAAGGCCAGGATTAGAGAGATATTGGACCGATTCAACAGCCTTGACTTTGTCATTTTTTTCTCCTTATGGAAATTCAGTTTTTCAGCGAATCCTCTAGATAATATAAACAATTTTTTCAGCATTCGACTGACACTCCTCCCGACTTAGATTCGATACCCTGGAAATTGCCTCTTGTTTTGTTCTGGTTGTCAGTCATCGCAATGGATTTATTGTTTTAATGGTGAGTGAGGTTATTCGGAAATCACTGCCAAGCCGGGTTTCGGATTTCTTCGAGTGACTTGGCCATATTTAAGGAGGAATAAAGCATGATTAGCAGAACAAAACTTCCTGGGCTCATAATC
>Ga0114922_10006148_pt1 | contig 11037 bp, 9 predicted proteins | sample AartaG_FD_100975 | JGI IMG/M metagenome (GOLD analysis project Ga0114922, IMG submission 100975) | Deep subsurface microbial communities from Aarhus Bay to uncover new lineages of life (NeLLi) - Aarhus_00045 metaG | ecosystem: Environmental > Aquatic > Marine > Oceanic > Sediment | place: Aarhus...
ACCGGGACATGTTGCCCAATACCGAGTGGAATTCCGACAGGATATGTTCGCTTCCTCTCTTTCCTGACATGACTATTGACGATGTCGATGACGTCGTAGACGCGATAAAAGAAGTCTTGAAAACATGAACGCATCACCTCTTATATCTCTCGTTATCCCCGTGTTTAACGAGGAGGATAACCTTGAAGAACTCATCGGACGTTGTCTAAAAGCATGCGGGAAAACCGGAAAGACTTTTGAGATCATCCTTGTCGATGATGGCAGCATTGATAGCTCGCCAGAAACGATCGCAAAAGCCGCCGAACATAACGTCGGCAAGGTTGTTGGAGTGCTCTTGAACAGAAATTACGGCCAGCATGCTGCGGTCATGGCGGGTTTTGCTGAGTCAAAGGGCGATATCGTGGTTACGCTCGATGCTGATCTTCAGAATCCGCCCGAGGAAATTCCGAAACTGGTTGAAAGGATGGAGGAGGGATTTGATGTCGTGGGCAGCGTCCGGGTGCCCAGGCGTGATACCCTTTTCCGCAGGGTTGCTTCCTTCATAGTCAACAAGGCCGCGCAAAGGGCCACGGGAGTTGCCATGCACGATTATGGCTGCATGCTCAGAGCCTACCGCCGGCATATTGTGGAAGCCATGCTGAAGTGCCATGAGCGGAGTACTTTTATTCCCGTTCTTGCCAACAGCTTTGCCCGTACCACGACGGAGATCGAAGTGCGTCACGAGATTCGTTTCAACGGTGCGTCAAAATACGGGTTATGGAAGTTGATTAATCTTCAATTTGATCTGTTAACCAGCATGACAACTTTTCCTCTCCGCCTTTTGAGCGTGCTTGGGGGACTCATATCGGCCATCGGGATAGGGTTCGGCATGTTTCTTTTTGTAATGAGATTGGTTCATGGACTCGAGTGGGCTGCGGAGGGTGTCTTCACGCTGTTTGCCGTTCTTTTCATCTTCATAGGTGCGCAGTTTGTTGGGATGGGTTTGCTCGGTGAATACATTGGCCGGATTTATCATGATGTGAGGGCGCGTCCCCGCTATTTTGTACAGCGGGTTATTGGCAGAAGCAAGTAGTAGGAATGTGGGGTTTCTAGAAGTCTATAGTAGTGATTTGAATGAACGAGTTTGGGGGTATCGCATGAAAGCTGTAGTTTTGGCCTATCATAATATCGGTTGCGTTGGCATCGAAGCACTGTTGCGGAACGGGTTCGAGATTCTCGCGGTCTTTACGCATAGGGATGACCCGCGGGAACACATCTGGTTTGATTCCGTGGCTGAGCTTGGCGCTTCACGCAACGTCCCGGTTTTTGCTCCCGATGATATCAACCATCCCATATGGGTTCAAAAAATCAAGGACCTGGAGCCTGATATCATCTTTTCTTTCTATTACCGCAACATGGTCGGACCATCCATACTTGAGATTCCGCAAGCGGGGAGCCTCAACCTCCATGGTTCCCTTCTTCCCAGGTATCGAGGTCGGTGTCCGATCAACTGGGTGCTTGTAAACGGTGAGGAGGAAACGGGCGTTACGCTTCATTACATGACACCACGGCCGGACGACGGCGATATTGTCTGTCAAAAGGAGATCAGGATTTCAGATGATGACACGGCGAGGTCACTTCACGAAAAGCTGAGGAAGGCGTCAGCCAGGATGCTTGACGAGATCCTTCCGCAAATAAAGACCGGAACTGCGCCTCGCAAGCCCCAGGATCATTCAAAGGCAACGTACTACGGTGGACGCGGTGCCGAGGATGGCAAAATAGACTGGTCCAAGGCCGCAACCGATGTCAGGAATCTGGTCAGGGGGGTGGCGCGTCCTTATCCTGGCGCCTTCAGTTATCTGGGTGACAGGAAGTGTCTTTTTTGGAAGGTCACTGAAGTTCGAGTCAGCGCCGAAGGGCTAAGGCCGGGTACTACTATTTCTATAGACCCCTTTATCATTGCTTGCGGGAAGGGAGCGGTGCAGGTGGATTTCGGCCAGTCAGATGGAGGCGTCTACATGAACGGCACGCAACTTGCCGCGGAACTCAACCTGGTGAAGGGTCTGAGATTCACAGCATGTGCAAGAAGCCGACTTGAGGCAATGAGAAAGAAAAAGGTGCTTATCCTGGGGGTTGACGGTTTCATAGGGAATGCCCTGGGTGAGCGTCTCCTGGACAGCGGAAAATACGAAGTCCACGGTATGGACCTGCGGTCCAACTGCATCCAGCGCCTCCTGGACAGGCCGGGATTCCATTTTGACGAGGGGGATATTTCCATTCATCGCGAATGGATCGAATACCATGTCAGAAAATGCGATATTGTTATACCGCTGGTGGCCATCGCAACGCCAATCGAGTATACGCGGAATCCTCTCAGGGTGTTTGAACTCGATTTTGAAGAAAACCTGCGGGTTGTCCGGTATTGCGCTAAGTACCGGAAGCGAGTTATTTTTCCATCTACTTCCGAAGTGTACGGAATGTGCGACGATGAGGAGTTTGATGAAAACAACTCCAGGCTTGTGCTGGGTCCCATCCGGATGCAGAAGTGGATTTACTCGTGCAGCAAACAGTTGCTTGACAGGGTTATCTGGGCCTACGGACAGAAGGAAGGACTCAAGTTTACCTTGATCCGGCCATTCAACTGGATCGGACCGAGACTCGACAGCCTCGCGTCTGCGCGCATTGGGAGTTCGCGCGCCATAACACAACTGATTTTGAATCTCGTTGAGGCTACACCTATCCAGCTCATTGATGGGGGAAACCAGAAACGCTGTTTCACGGACGTTACGGATGGCGTGGAGTGTCTATACAGGATCATCGAGAACAAGGGCGGCGTTTGCGACGGGCAAATAATAAATATCGGCAATCCCGACAATGAAGTCAGCATCAAGGAACTGGCGGAGATGCTGGTGGCAAAGTTCCAACAGCATCCGTTGCGGTCAAGCTTTCCTCCTTTTGCGGGTTTCCGCAAGGTGGAAAGCATGTCTTACTATGGCGCCGGGTATCAGGACATGCAACACAGAAAACCAAGCATGCGAAATGCGTGGCGCTTGTTGAACTGGAGCCCCACTGTGGGGCTTGAAGAATCCGTTGAGCAGACCCTTGATTTCTTTCTGCGGGAAGCCGTCAAATCCGGAGAGTTCGGGGACAGACATGGAATGGGAGATAATGAAGCACAGGTATTATCATCTCTGAGCGATAACAGGTTACGTGAGGTAAGTGTTGCGTGAAGATTGGTCTGAGGATTGATGTTGATACCTTCAGGGGAACGCGGTACGGCGTGCCGAATCTGTGCAAAATACTCGCTGACTACTCCGTTATGGCCTCGTTCTTTTTTTCCGTGGGCCCGGACAACATGGGCCGGCATCTCTGGCGGCTTATACGCCCCACCTTTTTTCGTAAGATGCTGAGAACCAGGGCCTCAAGCCTATACGGATGGGATATTCTCTTTAAGGGCACATTTTGGCCGGGACCCGTGATCGGAGAAAAGCTGGGCCATATCATACGCTCTGTGTCAGATGTGGGCCATGAAGTGGGATTGCACGCATGGGATCACCACGCATGGCAGGCACACATTGATACCATGGACAGTGATGCCATACACCGCTCCCTGAACAAGGGTGTTGAACTGCTAACACGGATTCTAGGGCGTCCGCCAACCTGTTCGGCGGTTCCGGGGTGGAAGTGTAATGATCTCGTGCTTATGGAAAAAGCAAAATTTCCATTCGGCTACAACAGTGACTGCCGGGGAGAAAGTATATTTCGTCCGGTCGTCGGCGGAAATGAGCTGTCTCAGCCCCAGATTCCCGTCACCCTGCCAACCTATGATGAAGTGATCGGGCATAATGGGGTATCAAACAGCAATTATAATGACTACACGCTTTCCCTCATTAAACCGGACAGACTCAATATCCTAACCATTCACGCTGAGGTGGAGGGCATCATCTGTCTCGAAATGTTCGACCGCTTTGTAAAGATAGCTCAATCGAAAGGGGCATCGTTTGCCCCCCTCGGCACTTTGCTTGCGGGTTCCTCGCCGATTCGCCGTGCAACCATTGTCGCGAATAAAATTCATGGCCGCGACGGATGGGTCTCCTGCCAGGCACCTTGTAAGGTTTGCAAGTGAGCTAAAGTGCCTAAAGTGAGCTAAAGTTAAGGTGTGATTTTATTCTGCTGACTTTAGGCGCTTTAATTGAATCATGAAGAAGTCTTCCATTGCAGTAATAGGGCTTTTTCTCCTGCTCTACATCTTGCCGCTCGGGGTGCGACCGATCGTTATTCCTGATGAGTCCCGGTACGCTGAGGTTGCACGGGAGATGCTGGTCTCGGGAGACTGGGTCGTGCCTCATCTCAACGGAGTCCGGTATTTCGAGAAACCGGTGCTGGGTTACTGGCTCAATGCACTTTCGGTGATGCTGTTTGGCGAAAACGCATTTGCTATACGATTCCCATCAGCCGTTGCAGTTGGAGTCTCAGCACTGATACTGTTTTTGCTGGTGAAGAGATTTGCGGGCGGATACTCCGCAGGACTTCTCGCCGCCGCGGTTCTTCTGACCTGCCTGGAGGTTTTCGGCGTTGGGACTTTCAGCGTCCTGGACAGCACATTTTCCATGTTCGCGACCGCTGCCATGGTCTCATTCTTTTTTGCCTACATGCAATGGAGGCCAAAAAAAAAGGCCGCATTTCTCGCTCTCTTCGGGGTCTTTTGCGGTCTGGCGTTCCTCACCAAGGGATTCATCGCCTTTGCGATACCGGTCGTTGCCATCGTGCCCTTCTTGATATGGGAGCGCGGGTGGAAAAAATTGGTCAAGATTTGCTGGTTACCGCTTGTATTTGCCCTCCTGGTCTCATTTCCATGGGCAGTGATGGTTCACCTCCGGGAACCCGATTTCTGGCACTTTTTTTTCTGGAATGAACATATAAGACGGTTCATGTCTGACAGCGCTCAACACAACAAGTCGCTCTGGTATCTTTTTCTCCTATTTCCTGGAGCCGCTTTGCCGTGGACATTTCTCTTTCCTGCCGTGATTTCGGGTATGAAGCAAATGCGTTTTGAAAACCCCGTCATCCGTTTTGCAATATGCTGGTTCCTTCTTCCCTTCCTGTTCTTCTCAGCCTCGAATGGAAAAGTCCTCACGTACATCCTGCCCTGCTTTCCACCGCTTGCCATTCTCATAACAACAGGGCTTCACAATTACTTTATAAACAGGGGGAGAAAAGCGTTCTTGATTGGCGCCTTGTTATTTTCTCTTGTGACTGCCATTTTTGCAGTTACATTGGCTTCAGTCCAAATAGCGGGTCCCGATGGTTTCAAGCCCTTTGCCCAAACCTGGAAATGGGGGCTCACGGTCGCCGCGTTTTTGTCCTGGACACTTTTTTTGCTGTTTTCCGTCAGGCAATCAGACGACCAAAAAAAGATAATATTATACGGTGCCGCTCCAATACTCTTCATGTTTAGCACAAGCTTTCTTGTGCCGGATCTGATCAGGAAACATAAGGCTCCCGGAGAGTTTTTGCTTCATTACTCCCACAGTATTCGGCCGGATACCATTCTTGTTTCAGACAAAGATCTGGTTGGTACTGTTTGCTGGTTTTACAAACAAAGCGACGTCTATTTGCTTGGAGGTGGAGGAGAGTTGTCATATGGACTTCATTACGACGACTCAAAGCATCGTCTCCTGAGTCCGGACCAATTTATGAGGTTAGTCCTGAAAAATCGTGGAACAGGACGTGTGATTCTTGTTGCAAGAGCAAGGAAATACAAAGACTGGATGCAGAGTCTACCAAAAAGACTGTTTGAGGATAGCAACGGCAATGACGGCTTTGTGTTTGCGCAGTTCTAGTAGATATCGAGGGAGATGGAATTTGGTCCAAGTTCCGGAGTCTTTGAAAGGGAATCAACAGTTGCCGAATTTTCCATATGTTTCTTATTCTAGACACTGTGAGAAAATATCCTGTTAAGCTTTGTTTCCTGCTATTCTGCATCCTTCTCCTGTCTGGTTTTGAGGTGTGGGAGCACTTTTCTCTTTTACCAGCCCATGAATGGAACACCATCAACCTAAAAGAGATCAACGTGGCTGATCCGAATAACTTTTCCTTTGCGGTCTTTGGTGATAACAGGAACAGCATTTCTGTTTTTGAGAATCTCCTTAAACTGATTGATCACGATCCGGACATCTCTTTTGCCATTAATCTTGGTGACATGGTTTACAGTGGCGCCAAAGAAAGATACCGCTGTTTCCTTCAACAGGTGAGAGATAATCTGGCCATACCCCTCCTCACTGCCATGGGCAACCACGAACTCCGGGGTAAAGGACGCATCCTTTACCATGATATCTTCGGCCCATTTTACTACTCATTCCAGATCGGCAAGAATTACTTTATTGTTTTAGATGATGTGAATCAAGAAGGGCTCGATGTACAGCAAAGACAGTGGCTTGAGAAGGAGTTGAAGAAGTCGCGAAAATACGATGTGCGTATCGTTTTTATGCATATGCCTTTCTATGACCCAAGAGGGGGGAGCCATCATCACTGCTTGCCAAAAAAATCTTCGGATCGCTTGATTGAAGTCTTTCTGAAATACCGCGTAACTCACATCTTTGCCTCACACATTCACGGTTATTTTGAAGGCAGATTGAAAGGAATCCCCTGTACAATCACCGGAGGAGCCGGGGCAGAATTGGTAGGGGATGACCCGGATCACTACTTTTTTCACTTTCTAAAGGTGCACATTGAAAAGGATAGCGTGGATGTCCAGGTAAAACACGTGCTATCATTGGACTATGAATGGATGGGCCGTTTCGGCTATATGATCTGGCTGTATACATATGGCTTTTTCAGAATACATAGTATCGAGATAGCCCTGCTGTCTGTTATCGGAGGACTGCTATTGGTCATTTATCGGTCAGAATCACGAGAGCCAAACAGATGAGGCGGTTACTTTACAAGCTGCCAGCCGATGTGTGTTTACACCGTTTTGCTGTTTGTCACTTGGTGTTTGCTGTGGGATCCTGATTTTCGGCAGCAATACAACGCAGGACTGGTTTGCTTTAAAAAAAGCTATTTAGCCTCTGTTCCAACATTACCAAATAGTAACCTTCCGGTAATGTTCTCGTCAATTTCCTGGTGTATTAGTTCGCTTAGGACCACCCAGTCTTTTATTGGTGGGTCTGGTTGGCACAGTAACCCATGTTGCTTGTGTTGAAGTTTTTGCAATTACTGTGTTCTCTGTTCGGAGTGATGCGGAAAACAGTGTCGGCATCTTGAGAGAGGGAATATGGACTATTCAGAATCAGTGAAAGCGGTTCCGCTCGGCGGCAAACGGTTACTTTTATCAGTTGTGGTGCCTGTTTATAACGAGCAAGATGTGATCCGTAGATTCCACCGTCGACTTTCCAGCGTACTTGAAAACGCAGAGGTTGAAGCGGAAATCCTGTATGTCAACGATGGCAGTACGGATGACACCCTGGAGATTCTGTTGGCATTGAAGAATGCGGATAATAGTATCCAGGTGATCGATCTGACACGAAATTTTGGCAAAGAGATCGCTATGACAGCCGGGCTTGATCATGCTGTGGGTGATGCAGTCGTGCTAATTGATGCCGATCTTCAGGATCCCCCCGAGATGATCCTGGATATGCTTAAGGAATGGTGCAATGGGTATGATGTCGTCTATATGAAGCGTATTAGCCGCCGGGGTGAGTCGATGTTGAAAAAACTGACTGCACAGGCTTTTTACCGCTTTATCCGTAAGCTGAGCCCTATCGAAATGCCACAAAACGTCGGTGATTTCCGCTTGTTGAGTCGGCGCGCAGTAGATGCGCTGAAGATGATGCCAGAGCGCAACCGTTTCATGAAAGGTCTATTCGCGTGGATAGGCTATCCACAGAAAGAACTGCTTTACCACCGTGATCCGCGTTATGCGGGTCATTCGAAGTGGAATTATTGGGCATTATGGAACTTTGCCCTGGAGGGTATCACCTCGTTTATTGTGTCGCCGCTGAAGGTGGCCAGCTATCTGGGCTTGGTTACGGCAGCAGGAGCGTTTCTGTATGGCCTGTTAGTGCTTATCAAGACTCTGCTGATGGGAGATCCAGTACCTGGTTATCCCAGCTTGATGGTAGTGATTTTGTTTCTTGGGGGCATTCAGTTAGTGGCCATAGGCATCCTTGGTGAGTACGTTGGGAGGGTGTTCATAGAAACCAAGCGGCGCCCGCTCTATCTAGTAAAGCACCATTACGGAAGCACACCGTCGACTGCACTGCTAGACAAAATCAGAGGCAAAGCGAAAGTGCGTGCCGTTGAATAATTACTTTACAACCTCGCAGAGGAACTTTCTTTACACTATTCTGCTGTTTGTGGCTTTGGTCCGTCTCGTTACACTCGGTGCCTATCCGTTGGCAGACACGACCGAGGCCCGGTACGCTGAGATTGCGCGGGAGATGGTTGCAACAGGAAACTGGGTCACGCCGCAATTAGATGACAGCGTGCCGTTTTGGGGTAAGCCTCCCCTATCAACGTGGGTCACAGCCGCCTCTTTCAGAATTTTTGGTATTAACGAATTCGCGGCGCGTCTCCCGGCCTTTATAATGGCATTGATTGTCGCTTTGCTGTGTTACCTTATGGGCGCACAGCAGCGTGGTCGTGAGCACGGGCAAGTGGCCCTTATAGTACTCTCAACCACGGGCATATTCTTTATTATGGCTGGCTGCGTGATAACTGATCCTACGCTTGTTCTGGGCACCACGCTGTCAATGGTCGGGTTCTGGCGTGCGTTGACTGAAACTCGCCTTATCGCTCGTGTGTGGGGTTACCTCTTTTTTGTAGGGGTTGCCATCGGCTTGCTGGCGAAAGGTCCGGTAGCCGTGGTTCTTACCTTATTTCCCGTTGGCCTCTGGGTGGTGTGGAAAAATAAATGGTCTATCGTTTGGCAAAGGCTTCCCTGGATCAGTGGATCGGTGCTCGCTATAGCCATCAGTTTACCCTGGTACCTGTTAGCAGAGGCAAATACGCCAGGGTTCCTGAAGTACTTCATAGTGGGAGAACACTGGAAGCGATTTACAGAAAGTGGCTGGCATGGCGACCTCTATGGTAACGCCCATGCGCGACCACGTGGCACGATCTGGTTGTACTGGCTGGTAGCAGCTTTTCCCTGGTCTTTTCTCTTTATCGCCATATTGCTGCGATCTACCCTGAGTCGAGGGTCATCAAGTAGCATATCATTTTCTGACGACTGGGTAGCTTACCTTCTTCTGTGGACATCCACACCGATGATCTTTTTCACATTTGCCGGGAACATACTGCCAAGCTATGTGTTGCCGGGTTCACCGGCCTTTGCACTGTTGATGACCGAGATGTGGCTTTCAACTGTGGAACTGCCAATGGGCATGATCCCTGAATCAAAAGCGTGCAAACGGATGATGCCTTTAGCAGGATTGATCACGCCGTTGATGTTTGTTCTTGGACTCTCATTTTCGGCTCTTGGTCTGATTTCGACAAAAAAATGCCAGAACCGTCTCATAGCTCGATATCAAGACGCCCGGACAGAGACGGCGAGCTAGCTTGTCTATCTATTCAAAAGGCCGCATTCGGCGGAATTTTACTCTGGTGGTTTGGCCAAGAAAGTTATGACCTTGAACGAGGCTGAGGCGTACCTGAGCAATGAAACGCGAGACTTCTTTGCTGTGGAAAAAAGCGACTTCAAGCAACTGCCTGTGACATTTCGTTTCACACTGGAAAACATAGGTGAATACGCAAGTTACGTGCTCTTGTGTGAGCGCGTATGACACCGAGCCATAAGAAACGCCTTCCAATTCCATTCTCATTTTTGCTCCAAGATTACAAAATATTAATCTTCCGGTAATCTTCTCGTCAATTTTTTTTGTTAATCTTTTTGCTGTTTGCCCAACATCCCTTTAGGGATGACGTGCCAGTTATCCCCAAATCGGCGAGAGGAGATAGACAAACCGATGGGCCGTATTATCAATTTCCGACTGCTGTATAACAACGTCCTGGTGCACTTCTGGATTTGTGCGGGTATGACGAATGACTAATTCCTGCCATAGCCGTCGTGTCCCGTGGTGGGGATTGTGTCTGTGTCTGTCTTGCAGGCATATTCGACCGCGATCTGTGGACTCGTGACGAACCGAGAGTTGCCGCGGTATCTCTCGAAATGAGCCGGAGCGGCAATCTTGTCGTTCCGCATCTTGGGGGAAAGTCATTCATTGAAAAGCGGCCTCTTTACTTCGCCATTGCTGCCGCGTTTATGCGCATAATGGCGTATATAGTTGGCAACACGGGAGCAATCCGTTTGACTTCTGCCCTCTGGGGACTGGGCTCGTTGTTTATGACATTTCTTCTTGCAAAACGCTTGGGAGGACATACCTTGGCGGTTCTTTCCACAGCGATTCTCGCGACGATGGTGGGGTTCGTTGAAAACATGCACTGGATCCGTGTTGATGCCGCGCTCGTATTCTTTGTTGCCGCTGCAGTGTGGAGTTTTGCCCAGGTATACTTCTCTGGTCGGCGCTGGTTTTGCCTTTTAGCCGGACTCTTTACTGCTGGTGCGTTTCTCTCAAAGGGATTGATTTGGGCCGATGTTCATTGGTGTTGCAGTGGACAGGCATGATCATTCCATGGCTTCCTCTACCATGTTATTGCCGAAGGATATCCCGGCGCGAATCACCACAAGAGAGGAATACTATGGGTGGAAAGAGTGAAAGATGCAAAAAAGAGCGCTGCGGAAGCAGGAGGGAAAAATGAGCCATGAGAGATGAATTCCTGCCATTTTCCCGTCCGTCAATCATAGAAGAGGATATTGCGGCCATTGGGGAGGTGCTTCGTTCAGGATGGATTACTACCGGTCCAAAGTGTGCCGAGTTTGAACGGAGGTTCTGCGAATATATCGGTTGTACAGGAGCGGTGGCACTCGCTTCGGCCACAGCCGGAATGCATCTTGTGCTTTTCGCACTTGGCATAGGGCCGGGAGATGAGGTCATTACGCCGTCGATGACGTGGGTTTCCACCGTAAATTTGATAGTCCTCGCCGGTGCTACTCCG
>Ga0114922_10006150_pt1 | contig 11036 bp, 9 predicted proteins | sample AartaG_FD_100975 | JGI IMG/M metagenome (GOLD analysis project Ga0114922, IMG submission 100975) | Deep subsurface microbial communities from Aarhus Bay to uncover new lineages of life (NeLLi) - Aarhus_00045 metaG | ecosystem: Environmental > Aquatic > Marine > Oceanic > Sediment | place: Aarhus...
AGAACTCCCAGATTCCAACATACCTGCTCTTCATTGTGCCTAGACAGCAGAGTGCTTTTAAGATAATCCTGGAAATCTTCAATGAATAGTTCTTCCGGGCAATCAGCCCTTCAGTTAATTGGTCCTCTCCTAATAGTTCTCATCCTTTGCCTTACCCTTGCCTTTTTTATGCCAAGAATGTCTACTGTAAAGACTGTAGCAGTGGCAGGCGGTATAACCCTTTTTGTGGTCAGCTTTGCAAGCTCCCAGATAGCCCTCTATATTCTTATATTATCCATGCTATTAGGGCCGGAGATAGTTGTCGGAACGACTGCCGGTGCCTCCCTTGGCAGGGGTGTAACCTTGAGAGTAGATGACTTTATTCTGGTTATAATTGGCTTCAGCTGGCTTGCCAGAATGGCGATATATAAGGAGCTGGGACTATTTTTGAGAACTCCACTGAACAAGCCAATTGCCTTTTATATAATCGCCTCTCTCATCTCAACGTTTGTTGGTGCCCTTTTGGGGAGGGTGAGCCTAAAAACAGGCTTTTTCTTTGTGCTCAAATATTTCGAATACATGATTGTCTATTTCATGGTGGTCAACCATTTGCATGATAAGAAGCAGATCCATCAGTTTTTGTGGGCCTTGCTTTTCACCTGTGTGGTTGTCTCTTTTTTTGGTATAGCCCAGATACCCGGAGAGGGAAGGGTATCTGCACCATTTGAAGGGGAGGTAGGGGAACCGAATACCTTTGGTGGCTATCTTGTTTTTATGATGGCCATAGCGATAGGGCTCTCTTTAACTACAAACTCAATGCGGAATAGGCTTATCTATGGAGGTATTTCTGTCCTTGCATTTATCCCCTTTCTTTTTACCCAATCAAGGGGATCCTATCTGGCCTTTTTTCCCATGTTATTGACCTTTGTATGGTTATCAGAGAAAAGGAAACTGATTATAGTCTGCCTATTATTCATAGCCCTCTTACTCCCCCTGGTAGCTCCCCAGAAGGTAAAAGATAGAATCGCCTACACTTTTACACAGAGATTTCACCCAGGCCAGCACGTTCAAATAGGCGATATTCGATTAGATACCTCTACCTCGGCAAGGCTGGTATCGTGGAAGGATGCCCTGAAAGCCTATGTTAAGCATCCAATTCTTGGCTTCGGGGTAACAGGGTACGGGTTTATAGATGCCCAGTATCCAAGGGTACTGGTAGAAACTGGGATTGTTGGGATGATCACTTTTATACTCTTGATGTGGGCCATCTTTAGACAAGGGAACATGGTATTTTGGGCAACCAGTGATACTCTCCATAAAGGGCTATCTATGGGCTTTCTGGCAGGCTTCATCGGATTATTATTTCATTCTATCGGGGCAAATACCTTTATTATTGTCAGGATCATGGAGCCCTTCTGGTTTGTATTAGGTATGGTAGTAATGATACCGGAGCTGGAGTCAAAGACGTCTGATGATGAAAGATCGTGAAATTGTGAGAATGATGTTGAACTAAATGATCAATGGGAGTTTCTATAAATAAAGAGGCGATTGATAGTAATTTGTATCCACCTGAACCTCTTTAAAAAAGGGTTGCTCCACAGAACTCTTGCCTTCTCTATCGCTTTCTCAGCGAGGTCTCAACGTAAATCGACTATCCACGAGGAAACACTTGGACATATCGGTAATCATCCCCACAAAGAATCGAACAAAGGATTTAGTCAACTTATTGGATTCTTTACGTAATCAAACTAGGGTACCGGATGAGCTTGTCATTGTTGACGCGAGCGATAATGATGATACGAAGAATATGCTGGAGGAACAAGGCAATCAACTCCCTTTTGATGTTGTTTATAGAAGTACTGCCCCCGGGTTAACGAGGCAGCGCAATATAGGAATTAGTCTCAGTCGGGGCAGTCTCCTTTTCTTTTTTGATGATGATGTTGTCTTGGAAACAGAGTTTATTAAAATTGTCTTTGGCTCTTTTGATGAATTCAAAAACTTTCATGTAGCCGGGATCATGGGAAGAATCGCAAACATTTCTAATCCTTTGAGATCATGGGAATGGTTATTTAAGAAGATATTTTTCCTGTCTGATTTTGGTCAGGGACGTGTTAAATTATCTGGTTTACCGTCAATAAGAGTCGATGATGAGCTGAGCTTCGTAGAAAGTCTGTCAGGCGGATGTACGGCATATGTAAGGGAAGTGTTTGATCATTATAGATTTGACGAAAACTTGAAAGGATATGCTTACTTGGAGGACGTGGATTTTTCTTATCGGGTGGGGAAAGAATACCGTTTGCTATACCAGCCAAAAGCCAGGCTGAAACATTTTCCTTCAACATACCTACAGGCGGACAGCAAAGAGTTGAGGAGGATGTTTATCCAGCATCATGCATATCTTTTTCATAAGAATATGCCAAAAGATTTTCCCCATTACCTTGGTTATTGGATTTCCATTATGGGGATATTTTTCTACAATGGATTGATTCAAAGGGATCTTCGAGCATGTAAGGGAATAATTGAAGGTCTTTTGGAACCTTTGGCATGTTAAAAAAGATTTTAGAATCCACCATCATCATGGGTACTAGCTCTATGCTGGTGCTGGCGCTGGACTTAGTTCGCGTTAAGATCCTTGCTGTCCTTTTGGGACCCTCAGGGGTAGGTGTTCTTTCTGTTCTCAATCATTTTCATGTGGTTGCTGCAACGTTCATTGGACTGGGCTTGGGAACCGGGATTGTCAAGTATGTCTCGTCATTTAAACATGAGGGGGATGAGAGGGCCGTACAAAAGGTTCTTTCCAGTTCTTTTCAGATCACATTTTTGCTGTCCTTCACGGTGTTAGTGGTCTTCATTTTTATTAGCTCCCACCTGTCCAATTGGATACTTTCAGACCCTAAATATACTCTTTTTATCATAATCTACGCGCTATCCCTTCCTTTGGCAGTTTATCCGACAACAACAAACAGTTTTCTCCAGGGATTGAAGAGGATCAAGTCCCTGGCCAAGATCAATGTCCTGAGAGGTTCTATTTCACTCCTGTTCATAATTCCCCTGGTCTATTTTCTCAGGCTTAAAGGAGCCGTAATCGCTGTTTTGGTCATCACAACAGTTCATCTCCTTTTAAACAGTTACTATCTAAGGAAGGAGAAGAATCGCTACCGTGTCACCCAGTGGCAGCCATTTGACGCCGACTTATTGAAAAAGTTATTCCAATATGGTCTGACAAGCCTTTTGGTCGGCTCCGCCTACTATCTTTCCCATCTCCTTTTGAAGATTATCATCGTGAATTCCCTTGGCCTCGAGATGAACGGTATTTACCAGCCCATATGGGCACTCACCATGACTTATCTGACCCTTGTCCTCTCCTCCATGTCCGCCTACTCTTATCCAACGTTGTGTGAACTGACCTCAATTCGGGATATTACCGAGGAGTTGAATGGTATACTGCGGGTGGCTGTCCTACTCGTAACACCAGCCATGTTCTTTTTATTGCTGGCCAGAGGGCCAATTATTCAAATCCTTTACAGCAGTGAATTTTTGGCGGCCACTAAATACATGCCCATTCAAATCTTGGGGGATTTTTTCAAGGTTTTGTTCTGGTCTGTGGGAATGTATCTGCTGCCCACCCGACGACTTTTTGCATTCATTTGGCTGAATTTGTTGCAAGATGTTATAATGGTCATGTTGGCCTTTCTCTGGGTTGACCGATATCAGTTATATGGCATTGCTACAAGTTTTGCCTTGAGCTACTTCATTGGGTTTGTCGCACTTTATTGGTACACGAGAAAACAGATGAGCTTTGCTCTCTGGATAAAAAACCGAAGACTTCTACTCGCTTCATTTGGAGCATTACTAATCATTGCTGTCGGTGAACGGTATCTATCTCTCGGGCAGCACATTGTGATTGTATCTATAGTGATAGTTCTCTGGGCGATGTTATCGATAAAGAAACATGAGGTGCTGCAATTGAGAGGTTACATATCCGAGAAGCTTTTTAAGAATCTACCTTTTTCAGATATAGGTTCCTCATGAGAGTTTGTTTTATTTCAGAAGCTCAATCCACTCATACGCAACGGTGGACCGGCAGCCTTGCGCAAGCTGGGTGTGAGATCCACTTGATCTCCTCATCTGAGGCGGATATTCCCGGTGTTGCATTGCATCACCTACCCATTTACACACCAAATCCCTGGCAGCAGATTAGAAATGATATATCTATCAGGAGACTCATAGGAGAATTGCAACCAGAAATAACACATCTTTTTGGGCTCTTTTCCCTCTCAAGCCTTGGCACAATGGGGTTGATCAGAAACCTGAAAAACCTCGTGATTTCCGTTTGGGGCTCTGATGTAAAACCAGGCGGAGACCGGGAGACCTTCAAAGAGAGGGTGATCAAGAAATATTTGCTGAATCGTGGAGATTGTCTGGTAGCCATCTCTGAATATTTGGCCAATGAGGTCCGGAGGTACCTGAACCGGCCAAGGCATATAGAAATTGTCCCCTGGGGTGTCGACCTCGATATGTTCCGCCCCATTGATAGGAAAGGGAATTCCAAGGTGGTCAGAGTGGGATTTGCCAAGAGATTGCATCAGCTATCCGGTCCGGACATCCTGTTAAAGGCCTTCGAATATGCCCGTGATAAGTGCGAACAGAAATTAGAGCTCAAAGTCGCCGGTGGTGGCCCCATGGAATACCAACTCAGGCAGGAGGCAACTCAATTAGGGCTTGCCGATTGCATTGAATGGGCTGGGTGGCTGAGAACAGCTGAAGAGCTGCGTGATTTTTACCATTCAATAGATATGTTTGTGATGCCTTCCCGCAGAGAATCCTTTGGTGTTGCAGCTTTGGAGGCGTCTGCTACCGGTCTACCGGTAATAGCCTCGCGGTTTGGCGGTATTCCTGAAATTGTTGCCCACGGCGAGACCGGTCTGCTGGTAGAGCCTGAAGATGTGGAGGGGTTTGGTAAGGCCATCATTTCCCTGCTCGAGGATGAAAATCTGAGAAGGGAGATGGGGCTCAAAGGGCGAATGAGGGCAGAAGCCAGATTCGATTGGAGTGTTTCCGTCAGGAATATGATTAAGATTTACAATCAAATAGGGGCAGGGTAGGGCAGTGAGAGGCTTGCGAGTTTATTACATCTTTTTCCACGATGTGCACTTTGTGCCTATCCATGCCTCCGAGATTATCCTTGAAATGAAAAGGAGGGGTGCACAAGTTCAGGTCTTCACGAGCATCAAGGAGGAGGCGGAAAAAGGGAAACTACTTGCCAAGGGGATAAGATTACATAACTTGTGGACCATCGAGACTCGGTTTGTTTCCGAATTCCTGTTTATGGTCTTTCTGTTCCCATACCTTTTCCTCCAAACACTGATCAGAAGACCTGACATCTTCTACACCCGGCATTCTGCCTGCTCATTTGTAGCGACCTTGATTGCCAGAGTGTTTAAAATACCGTGTTTGCTTGAGATCAATGATATTGTTCAAGATAGGCTAAAGTTTTCGAATATTCCCAGCCTTAAGTTCAAATGGATTCAATTATACCATTATGCCAACTATCATCTGGCTGACCTCCTTTTACCTGTAACAGAGAAGATCGCTCTATTTATAAAGCACAATTACAGAATGAGGCGAGCGAAAGTGGTTGTTGTTACTAATGCCGTAAATGTCCACCGGTTCAGTCCTAAACCATATCTTGAGGCCAGGAAACGGTATCGTATTCCCCTTGAATCTAAAGTGGTCCTTTCTTTAGGGAGCCTATTCCCCTGGGCCGGGATTGAAGCCCTGATAGGCGCAGCCCCTGAGATACTTAAAAAGTTTCCCAATACCCTGTTTGTTGTGGGTAGCGGAGAGGAACCCTACGTTAGTAAGCTAAAGGAAACAGTCCATCAATCTGGACTGAACGATTGCTTTCTGTTTTTCGGCTTTATCCCGTGGGATGAAGCCTCCTGGTTTATTAGCACCGCGGATATTTGTGTTGCGCCTTATATTTTAAAAACAACCCAGGCCGGTCTTTCTTCCCTGCGAACCTTTTCTTACTTAGCCTGCGGCAGACCGGTTGTCGGAAGCGGTATCCCTGGACTTGCAGATATGCTTGAAAAGGCGGGCATCGGTCTTTCCTTTACGATGGGGGATCATGAGGCCCTGGCCAAGGCAATCACTACGCTGCTCAATGACGGAGACAGGTCAAGGGACATGGGAGAAAAGGGCAGGGATTTTGTTGTCAATAACTACTCATGGGAAATAATCGTCGACAAACTGGAGGCCACATTCCAGGAGTTAATTGGGGCGAAAGAGGGGTGACCACATGTGCGGCATATGTGGCATAGTGTATCAAGATCCCCAAAGGCCGGTCGATATTCGCGTCTTGCAAGATATGTCCCGAAGAATTGCCCATCGTGGACCGGATGATGAGGGCTTTTATATCCACCGGAATATAGGGTTGGCTGTCAAACGCCTGTCGATCATCGACATTGCCGGGGGCCACCAGCCAATGATCAATGAAGATGAGTCCGTTGTGGTCGTCTTTAACGGCGAGATTTACAATTACGTGATCATAAGGAAAGATTTAGAGGCCAGAGGACATGTATTTAGAACCCGATGTGACACCGAGGTCCTGGTTCATCTTTATGAAGAATACGGCAGACAGATGGTTGATCAGCTGAATGGTATGTTTGCCTTCGCCATTTATGACCGAAAGCTGCGACGATTATTGCTGGCAAGAGACCGACTCGGCATCAAACCACTTTACTATATCAAAACCAATGAGTGGATTCTTTTTGGTTCTGAAATCAAATCCTTTTTAACATTTCCGGAATTCAATCGGGAGTTGGATCTGGAGGCTCTTCATCATTACTTAACCTTCCGCTTTGTTCCGGCCCCGATGACAATCTTTAAGGGAGTTAAGAAATTGCCCCCAGGATTCTTCATTGAATATCTTCCGGGCCAGGAATATCTGAATCCGGTGCCCTATTGGGATCTCAAGTTTGTGCGTGGCGATAAAGACTTCTCAGTTGCTCAGTCCACCGAGGCTGTTCGAGATCTGTTCCACGAGGCTGTGAAGATTCGGTTGATGTCTGAGGTTCCCTTGGGTGCTATGCTGAGCGGCGGTGTGGACTCCAGTGCTGTTGTGTCAAGTATGAAAAAGACAACGCAACAACCCGTCTCCACTTTTACCATAGCCTACGAGGAAGAGGGGCCTCACAATGAGGGTGTGTTTGCAAAAATAACAGCGGAGGCATTCCAAACCGATCACCATGAGATTCTAGTGCGTCTGGATGATTTTATCAAGAACCTTGAACGAATGATTTACTTCATGGATGAGCCTGTTGCTGATCCGGCAGCCATCCCCATCTATGACCTCTGCCGGTTCAGCAAGGAATATGTAACAGTTCTTTTGTCCGGAGTTGGCGGCGATGAACTCTTTGGAGGCTATGATGTCTATAAGGAGGCAATCTATTCGGCTTACCTCAGATATATACCTCGTTTTCCCTGGGATAACATTATTGTGCCTCTTTTTGGCTTGATGCCAGAAGGTATGGCAGGGAAGAATTTTGTGCGTCGAGTTCATCAACCTGTAGAGGATGTCTTCCTTGGAAGTTCCATAATTTACGGTGGGTTTTCCGAAAAAGAAAAAACCAATCTATACTCCGATGATTTCGCTGAGCAACAGTCTGTTTTTAATTCCCACAACATAGTGCGACAGACGCTTGAGAGGATGTCCCAGGCGAGCACACTTCACAAAATGATATACGTAGATACCAGACACTGGTTGGCCGACAGTCACCTAATCATGATGGACAAGATGTCCATGGCCAATTCCATAGAACTGAGAGCCCCTATCCTCGATCATCGTCTGGTTGAACTGGCCGCTGCAATGCCTGAAAAGTTCAAGGTTAATCTCTTCAAGTCAAAAATTGTTTTTAGAAATGCCTTTAAGCCGGAAATCCCCGAATCAATCCTCACTCGATCGAAGAGGGGTTTTTCCACCCCGATCAATTTGTGGCTTAAAAGGTCTGGAAGTGAGATGTCAGAGATTTTAATGAACCAGAGAGGTCTGGCAAAGGGCCTATTCAAGAAAAACGAAATAGAAAAATTACTTGACAAGCATAAGCAGGGGCGAGCAGATTTTTCTGCCCATATTTTCACCCTGCTGGTGCTTAGCTTATGGTCGGCCACTTTTTTAGAGAATCACTGAGTTTCTATGGATAAGGCCCCCTTTTATCGACAATTCTACGAGCAGGCCGGCATTGCAAAGGAGATTGTGAGTGCTGAGGAAAGGACACCGATTACCTTGGCCATGATTCCCGGTGATATGAGGTCATTGCTCGATGTGGGCTGTGGAGATGGGACACTCCTGCAATCTTTGGATTCGGGTTTGCTGAGGGTGGGGCTCGATATCAGCCATACTACGTTGAGGTTGGCAGAAACAGGGCATAGGGTTTTAGCATCTTCTGATATCCTGCCTTTCAGAGAGAACGAGTTTGATATTGTCGTGTCCACCGAGGTTTTGGAGCATTTGCCTCCTGTGGTGTTTGAGGCAGCTTGCAGTGAAATGCAGCGGGTAGCAAAGAGACATATCCTGATATCTGTTCCTTTTCATGAGGACCTGGCCAGAAAACAGGCACGTTGCCGTCGCTGCGGACATATTTTCAATATTCATCTTCATCTTCGATCCTTTGATCTATCCAATCTGGAGAGGATCTTTCCCTATTATTGCCTGAAGGAATACCGGTTTTCCGGGCCACAGGAGAGAACGTTTCCCTCTTGGCTTCTAAAAATAAGAAGACAGTATGGTCATAGGTGGGAGTGGGATAGGAATGCCTTATGTCCCCAATGCGGGTATAAGAGTAATCAGCCTCCTGAACGTTCGGTAATTTCAGTAGTAACCTCATTGTTGGCCGGTTTAATAGGCAAGAGGCATCCTAAATGGGTGTCTGTCCTTTATGAGAAAACATGAGAATTCTATACATATGCAGTGCTGATCTTTCTGGTGAGTCAGGGTCCCTGGGCTCGGTACGACACATCATGGAAATTTGCGAGAACCTATACCGTATAGGAAACAGGGTTGCGTTGATCGTTCCAAACTATGCTCATTACCCTCACGCTACCCCAGTTGACATAATCTATGTGCCTATTGTCAAGGTTCGTTTCTTAAGAACAATCGTCTATGAACTTTTAGCCCCCTTTTTTATGATGGCCTATATAGTCTTCTGGAGACCGCACATCATCTATTGGCGACAGGCCTATTTGACTATTTTCCCTGTGTTGCTGAGTCGGTCACTGGGCAAGAAGATAATAACCGAGGTCAACGGCCTTACCATCGATGAAGTAGAATCCGAGCCTTTAGGCAAGATCAGAAAAAAACTCGTATTGGCTTTTGAAAAATTCAACTACCGTACTTCCAGCCATCTGATATGTGTCGCTCCCCAGATAAGAGCGAGGATTCTGGAACATTACCGACTCCCACCGGACAAGGTGTCGGTCATATTAAATGGGGTAAACTCAGAGCGGATGCTGGTCCTGGACTCCAGAGAAGCCAAGAAGGAAATCGGATTAGATCCAGACGCCCACGTTGTCGGGTTTGTTGGCCATTTTTTCCCCTGGGATGGAATTGAATATTTAATTGATGCCGCACCACAGATTATCAAAGAGATAAAGGGTGTTCGTTTTTTGATTATAGGGCATGGACTCTGGGGAGAACACCTGCCTAAGTTGGCGACTCAAAAGGGCCTGGCTAAATATTTTGTTTTCACCGGCAAGGTACCCTGGGAGCAGCTTTACTATTATGTAAATGCATTCGATGTGGCCACAGCACCATATTCTAAGGCCATTAACTTCCAGAGTGGCCGCTCTTCATTAAAGATCCTTGAATATTTTGCCTGCAAGAAACCGGTGGTGGCAAGCCAGACAGAGGTTATTCCAGAAGTTGTCGATTTAGGTCAAAGAGAACTTGGAATCACTGTGCGACCAGAAGATCCCAAGGCACTGGCCAGGGCCATCCTGCGTCTCTTAAAAGATGAGGGTCTGAGAGAAAAAATGGGCAAGGGAGGCCGGGACTATGTAGAGAGGGAGAGAAGTTGGATGATTGTGGCCGAAAAGACTTTATCTATTATGCGTAACTTGGTTCGGTTAAAATCATAACGGCAAGCAAATTATTCTTAGAGAATTGACTTGAATTATTATTAACACAGAGGGGACGTACCATATTTAGGATTTTCCTCAGACGGCTTGAATCTTGGCTATCCCTCCTTAGGGTCTTTTCAAACTTATCCGACGCGATGCTATATCGGAAAATGTGGGATTGCCAGGTCCCCTCAAGGCCGCTATCACTGCGTGTCAGGGAAGCCGGAGGGAATCCACTCTGGTTCAGGCCAGGAACAACAGACCTTAAGGTCTTGTGGGATACCTTCCATCATAAATACCACTTACCTCCAGTAAGATTGAAACCGGATTGTGTCATTGTTGATCTGGGTGCTAATGTGGGCTATACTGTGGCCCACTTTGGCTTTTTATATCCAAAATCCCACATTATTGCTGTAGAGTTGGACAGAGATAACATAGAAATAGCTAAACGAAATATCGATTTCCTTAAGCCGAGGTGTAAATTTATTCACGCCGCCGTATGGCCTACAAATGGGCATATCGTATATGGCGGCAATGAAGAATGGGGATTTCATGTCTTAGAGCAACCCGCTGATGTTAGATCAAATGTGAAAAAGGCCCCGGCTAGAACCTTAGATACCATCTTTGAGAAGTGTCATATAAAGACAGTTGACTATTTGAAGATGGACATTGAGGGTGCAGAGGCGAACGTATTACAAGGTTCAATGGAGTGGATTGGACATGTTCAATCGATGAAGATTGAGGTCCATCCTCAATTCAACCCAGAAGCTAACCTGGAGAACTGTTTTGATGCTTTACTATCATTTGGGTTCAAATGCTGGAAGGACAATGATCACCCGCAGTGTGTGATTGCGGTGCGATAATTATATTGAGGTTGAAGCGCTATGCGACTGAAAATTTGCCCAGGCTTTTTACCGAATTTCATCTAGGGTCAATAC
>Ga0114922_10006151_pt1 | contig 11035 bp, 16 predicted proteins | sample AartaG_FD_100975 | JGI IMG/M metagenome (GOLD analysis project Ga0114922, IMG submission 100975) | Deep subsurface microbial communities from Aarhus Bay to uncover new lineages of life (NeLLi) - Aarhus_00045 metaG | ecosystem: Environmental > Aquatic > Marine > Oceanic > Sediment | place...
ATTCAGTAATACTATCACATATAGTCATGATACAGACGATGAGATAATCGTATCCGCTACGACTGCTGACGACCAGCACTTGATACTCTGGCATAACGCGGTAGCGTAATCATGGGAACGATCACGATTAAACTAACCGGAGCGCATGAGTGGAAAGGCCGAGGCCGTAAATGGCGCAAAGGCGAGGCAAAGGAATTGCCGGAGCATGAAGCGAGGGCACATCTCGATCTTTATCGATCTCCGTTTATCGAAGTCAAGGGTGCGAAGCCGTCAGAGGATAAGATGATGAGGGGCACCCCTGAAAACAAGAGCGTATCGGTTGACGGTAGCGGCAAGCCCAAGCGTGAATCACAGAAGCCCAAAAATGTCCTCAACCCTAAAGGCTGGGGAAAGAAAAAGGGTAAATAATGGCTTATGCTCGTCCACTCATAGATGCAAAAGATGTCCAGGCTATTCTACAAAAGGATAGCCTGGATACCGACGATAAGAAGCTGATCGAAGATCACCTGATCCCCGGTGTCTCTAAGGCTATCGAGACTTACTGTAGTCGGAATATCTTAGATGATGCCGCCTTGACCGAATATTATAGCGGCGATGGCGACGATACGCTTCAGCTCAAGCAATGGCCGATTAATTCTGTTACATCGGTTCATTATCGTAGTGGTAGCGGTTGGGATGAATCGTCTGATTGGGCAACGGCATTAACCGAAGATACTGATTTCTATATTGAATCCGAAAAGGGGCAGCTCAAAGCTACCGTAAGCGCCTGGTCTGAGGCTAAGAAATATTACAAGGTCGTTTATCGTGCCGGTTGGGTTGAGAAGAGCATGCCCGAGGATATCAAAACCGCAGCGAAGATCTGGGTTGCTATCTTGTTCCAGAAAGCCAAATCGAAATTGCATGGCGTTCAAGTTCACATTATCGGCGATGAGTCGTTCTCTTATGACCTCGGCCCAGACGGTGTGCCGAAAGAAGTCAAGGGTTTAATCGATTCATATAGGCGGGTTTATTGATGGCCTCTGGAATGACTATAAAAGTTCAGGGCATGAAAGCGGCACAGCGCAAACTTGATCGGGTTAAAAAAGCAGTTCCGAAAGAAGCGGTCAGGGCTATCAATAAATCGCTACTGTTGGTTGAAAAAGAAGTCAAAGAAAATCTATCGGGCAAAATATTAAATGTCGGCAAAGATCGAGGAGGCAGACTAAGACGGTCATTCGGTGTTGCCAGACAGAATTTAGCCAAGATCGGAAAGCTCTGGGGTGAAATTGGGTCGAATGTCGTCTATGCCAGAATACACGAGCTTGGCGGCCAGGCCGGACGTGGATTAAGCGTTACACTAAAGGCCCGGAAGTATTTCAGTAAAGCAATTAAAAAAGCTATGCCGAACATTCACAAATTATTAGACAGGGCAATAGCCCGGATGGTCAAGGCATGAGCGGCGTTCGTGAAAATATATTAAGCAATCTCGAGACCGGGATTAATGCGTTGTCTCGCGTGAAGTATGTCACCCGTGAAAAGCTAACCGATACCGCTATCCGCAATATGAAAGTTCCGGGCGTCAATATCCTTGATGAAGGCGATACGTTCGTCAAGCGTTCCGGCGATTATAATATCGAAATATTAAACGTCCGCTTGGGTTGTCACCTCAAGCAAGACGATAATGAGAACCGACATTTTAATAATTTACTGGCTGATATCCGGGCTTATCTGGTTTCGGCCAGTCTTAACGCTAATGTGCATTATACAAGGGCGGGCGATGTCGGCACGCCGGAGACCGGAGATGAGAAAGCGATATTTTCAATCGAAGTTAAGATCAGATATCGATATTTAAGGAGTGCACCGTAATGGCTGAAATCTACGGCGATAATACAGTATTTGAAAGCGTCAAGGATTGTCTCAAGGCGCTTATGGATGCGCTCAAGACCGCAATGGATACGGCCGAGACCGATCCCCGGCCAGATACTATCTATGACGGCCATGAACAATCGATAACCAGCTTCCCGGCTGTCTCTGTCGGTATATCCGATGATGGCGTTGTCGTGTTGCGTGACGATATCGGGCGTTCTCAAACGGCGGCCACTATCCCCCAGGATATCATTGTCGAGATCAGAGTACATACTGATTACGACGGTGAAGGCAATTATGTTGATCGGGTGAAAGTATTCCGGCTTTTAAACTCGATTACTAATTACATCAAGACGAATGCTGAATCTTATCTTGTTACTAATCTAACCGGATTTCTGGCCGTTAAACTTGACCCCTCGGAGATCGGTATTGAAAACGACGGCTTTGATGAATCGCTGACTATCGGCGGCTATTTTAAATTTGTAATACAAACATCATTTAATCATACACAAGCATAAGGAGAGAAATGCTGTGGCAGAGAAAACTAAAATCAAGGTGGGTGCGACTGACTGGACACCCAAAAAGAAAACATGGAATGAATTCAGGAATTCCGGCCTATTATGGTTCATTAATCGCATGCTCCATATATTCGGCTGGGCAATCGTATTTCAATGTGACTTGTCAGAAGATGGCAAGGAAGTCGTAAAAATAACGGACGTTTATCCGGCAAGAGTTAAGTTCCGGGGCTTTCAACAAACGCTTGAAGCTGAAGGCTTTGTTCAGTTAACCCAGCACATGAAAGATAATATCAACGAGATATACGAAGAATCAAAATTGCAAGCATAGGAGGATATATGCTGATAAAGGGACTCCCAGATATCAACAAGCTTAGAAAGTTTGTCATCCCCGGCAAGCTCGATAAAAAGCAATTCCGTGACCTCCAGAAGGGCAAGGAAGTTGATGTAAACGATCAATCGGGGAAGGCTTTAGTCGAGGGTGGTTATGCCGCGCTTGTCGAGAAGCCCAAAAAGGTGGTAAAAGATGGCTGATATATTTTCAGGAAAAGATTGGGTCTATGGTATCGCTGATGGCGCAACACTTGGAACAGCGATTGCTGATGACCAGGCATTCGTTCAACTGTCTTGCGGACACTTCACTATCAACCCCGATCTTAAAAAGCGTACACCCGCGCGCGCGAGTGGGCAAAGATGGGATGATGTCTCTGACGTATCTATGGATAGTAAAGGCTCGGTTCCTAATTGTGTAATCCCGACTGAAGTATTGAAAACCGAAATCGACAAGATTTTATATTCGGTCTGTCAAAAGGTTGTCGAGGCTGACTCTACACCGTTTGCAAAGACCTTCACCTTTCCGACGACTGCGACTATCCCTGATTTCGCGGCTGAAACCGCCGAGGGGTATTTCTTCACGTTGATTAAGGATTCTCCTGTTGCCTCGGTATCTGAAAGCGTTGCTTCAATGATTGGCGAAAGCCTTGAGCTATCGTTCCAGGATGGTTATCTATTTGCTAATTGGGGAGTAAAGGGACTCACACTCGTTAGAACATCGAATCCGTCAGGTACATGGACAAAATCAGCACAGACTAAATTCCACCTCAATGATATTACAACCTGTCAGGTCGGCGGCGAGGATACGATTCTTAAAGACTGGACGCTATCTCTAAAATGCGAAATCGTTCCGACTAATCCCGCATCAGGTACGTGGGCCGACTTTGCCCTGGTTAACTGGACGGTAGAATCAACCATAACCGTTCTCAATGATGCCAACGCCCGGACAGCGCAGGCCGCTATGGATTCGAGTACCGAAACGACTGTTCAAGTTGAATGGGGTACAACCGGCGTTGATGGCAACCTCGATTTCATAATTCGGGGTATCATGGAATCCGCCGATTTGGTCGAAGGTGAAACGGCAGACATTACCTTTAAACTTCACGGCGCGTCAGACATAGCTAATACTGAGGAGATATTCACGGCAGTCGTTGCCAATGCGGTAGACCGCACATGGCCGGGTGCTTGATTTTAAATTAAAGGAGGGAATAATCAGTGCTGAAATTAGTAGACAAAAAGGCAACACTGAAATTCATACCTGAATCTGAAAAGGACGATCCAAATCCTGTCACGTTCTATATCAAGCCTGAAGATAATCGGCTTAGATTGAAACGCAAAGCTCTTTTGAGGCTTGGCGGTTCAGGGGATGGCAAGGGTTTTATATTGGGGCGGGCAAGCGATGATGATTGGCTTGATTATTATGCCGCCCGAATTGACAAGATCGAGAACGTCGAGGGCGCCGAAAGTTTAAGCGTCAAAGAAATAATCTCTCAGCTTCCCGGGAACATCGGCGCAGAAGTCGAATCATTCATTAACGAGAATTCGGAAATGATGTTAGACCAAGTAAAAAACTAATCCTGCTGGTGCAGTTTCAGGACTATCTGGCCAACGAATGCGGAAGGCCGGATAAATACAACTGTGCCGGCTGTCACGATAATCGGCTTAAATGCTTAAAGCACGGGCCGTTTGAAATCAAGACTTTGATGAGGGTTGACGGAACCGGCGAGAGAATAACCCGAAAGATCACGAGCAGGGATGATATGAACGCCTACATCGATGAAGTCCTACAATACAATATCAAGTTCAAGAATCCGCCGCCAGCACAATTCGAGTATTTCGTTTCGGGGGAGATCTGCCCGATCCCATTCATCGATGATGAGACTGTCGAGGTTGTCAATATGATCGACTTAACCGGCAGAATCGATCCTGATAAGTATTGGGATTTGCCGGCGGTGTTTATTGAAGTCAAGAAGATTGTGGACGGCGAACGTAGACGGTTAGCGAATTTAAGGATACCGAAAAGTGGCAAAAAATAGAGTTGATTTCATAGTCGGGGCTAAGGACCAGGCGAGTAAGAAGCTGGGGAAAATTCGCGGTGCAGTTTCCGCTATAGGTCCGGCGGCACTTGGAGCGGCCGCCGCATTTGCTTCATGGCAAGGAATTACTAAGGTTCTTGATGGTACCATAGGGGCCGCCGCGCGTCAAGAGGAAATATTTAAGAAGCTTGAGGCCTCTGTCAACCTTGCCGGGGCGTCATATACTAATGCCAAGCCCGAGATAGACTCATTCCTTCGTTCAATGCAGGACACAACCCGTTATGGCGATACCGATATGGCTCCATCCCTTGCACAGATCACAACGCTAACGGGTGATTTATCTATGGGGCTTGAGGGCGCGAAAATAGCCGCCGATGTTGCTTCATCCGGTCTGTTTGATCTTAACACTGCTTCTCGTTATGTCGCTATGGCGATGTCCGGCGAGGTTACTATGCTTGGCCGCTATATCCCGGAATTAAAAGTCTCTGCCGGATTAGTGAATGAAAATATGACAGCAACCGAGAAATGGGCTATCGCCAAAGATTTATTGAATAAGAAATTCGGCGGTATGGCTGAAAAGGATTTAGAAACTTACGCCGGGCAGATGAATCGACTCAAGAATGAGATAGGGGATATTGGCGAACTTATAGGCAAAAAGGCATTGCCGGCGTTGACCGATATGGTCGGCGGTTTAGCAGATGTCGCCAGAAGCGTAAACATATTAGAGGCCAATATTAGCAACCTTTCGGAAGTTATGGATAGTTTTGCCGGAGAGGGCGGGGCATCGGAGGCTTTCGTAACGGCCCTGGGACATATTGATGAGGGCTTTTCTCTTGCAGCAGAGGGCGCGAAATGGCTCAGTATTTTAATGACGCTACCAAAAATGCTTGACCCGGAAGCTTTCGCTTGGCTGGATAAACTGATTGTATTTCTCGAATCGGAGCCGCCGGCAAGACCTATATTCCGGGAGATCGTGGAAGATTCCGATATACTTATCTCAAATATAGACGGGATTTTACAAGGCCAAAAAGATATTACTCTTGAAGCTTTCTATCAAACAGCAGAATTAAAAAAGGTAGGAAATATCAATGACCATATTCGCGCTACTATAAAGGGCATGGCCGACAAAGATATCAAACAATTAGTAGGCGAATTGAAAGGGGTAACTGCTGAACTAAATAGTGCGGGTATGATGATAGGTGGCCCGATAGCGTCGGGAATGGGTAATGTCGTTTATGATATGATTATGTTGGGTAAATCCACAATGACTGTCGGGAAATTCTTACAGCAAGTAGTTGCCCAGCTTGCCGCGGCCGTAGTTCAAGCGGCTATACTCGCTGGTATTATGTCCGCTATTGGTGGTGGTGGCTTTGGTGGATTATTTAGAGGCTTCCTCGGCTTCCACACAGGTGGCATGATCCCGAAAGCTCATGGCGGGATGTTTGCCCCGGATGAACGATTAATCTTAGCCCAGACAGGCGAAGGCGTATTGAGCCGCAGGGCAATGACGGGGATCGGCCGGCCAGCCTTTAATTATATGAATACTTACGGCCAGTTGCCGCCTTCTCATGTGCCGCAACAGCAATCGAAAACATTAGTATTTCAATTCAATGGCGATGTTTACGACGCCGATGCGCTTGTGGCGAAGATCGAGGAGATGGCCGAACTAGGAGCGTCGAAACTTCAATTAGAATCCGAGGTGTACGGTGGCTGATATAATATTTTATCCTCAGCATGTGGCGGCTTTTACAATCACCGCCATAACGAGCGAGGCGACCGGATTTGAAAAAGAGCTTATTCTTGATCGGCGATTGGCGACTTATTGGAAGGCCACATCAACAGCAAATCAGGATATTGAAATCGATCTTGGGGCGGATTATGCCGATCATAGCATAAGTAGTTTGGTATTCCTTGTTTATCTAAATTCAACAGACGACTGGGGATTATACGCCGATGAGAATTCGGATTACTCGGGTGAAGAAATGGTTACCGAGGGGTCTTCCGGGACCACCGGCTGGCAGACGATAGTTGCGACATTCACGGCGACCAGCGCGTTTCGTTATTGGAGAATAAAGTTATATAGTCTTATCGCAACCCCGCGAATTGCAACGATCTACCTCGGCCCCCATTACACAATCACTTGCCGCTATAATAAAAATCAGATTGAATCTGAATACGATTATTCCGGCGTGAAGCTTGAGACAGCTTACGGTGGGGAGGTTGGGGCAACCGAGCAATATCCAGAGCGCAAATATTGGCGGTTTTTATATGAAACCCTTGACGTTACGAATAAGGGTTATCTTGATTCAATACTTGCCTTATCGAAGGGCAAGAAATATCCTATTGCTTTTTCGGACATAAACGGTACGGAATATTATATCAGATTTATGATTGATAGGCTCAATGCCCGCCAGGTTGAACATCAGTTATATAATACCGGGGAAATATTACTTCAAGAGGAATATGGAGATCCGACATAATGCTTGATCTGTCCAGCTATACAGTCATTGACAAGGCGCGGATTAGACCGAATGAAACCTATCGGTTAATTCTATTTATCGATGCCGGGACGAATGGATTCTATTTCTGGGACGGCCCCGATACCGAGTTTACCGATGGCGAGATGGTTTACGGCCTGGTCAAAAGCTGGGGGAGTATATCACAGGGAATTGATTTATTTACTAAGAAATATAAAATCAATAATGCGACTATCACACTTTTAAATACCCCGATGAAACATACCGGAACTATTGAGGCAAGGTTAAATTATCATTTAGCCGGCGAGAACTTCATTAATCGAACCGCGCAAATATTGCTCTGGTATGAAGGCATTGACGACATCGATGATTGTCTGAAGATATTCGAGGGCGTTGTTCAACCGTTGGCCAACGTGAACGATTTAACGTTGCAGATAAAAATTAACGATACCACTTTTATGGATCATAAGGATATTCCAGCAGATATTTATACAACCGATTTTCCGACAGACACATCTAACAGAAATCAGAACGTCGAAAATCCATACCCCATAGTTTACGGGGCTAAAGATTTGAACGGTGAATCGAATGGCAGTTTATACCCGGCGCAATGGATCGAAGAGGGTAAGCTTATTGTATCTGATATTCCCTGCGATGCAATAGATAGTGTATGGGTTTGGGATTCGGGGCTGGATAGATTTGTGGAAATAGACTCATCCGATTATACGGTCACTCTCGATGATAGCGGCCGGACAACAATATCAATAACAGACATTAATGATGTTGATCTCTGGGCTTATTTTTATCCTAAAATAATTAGAACTCTCGGCGACGGTGATATAGACGATCTGGGAGATGCGGATGAGGTAATAAAAATTGGTGATCAGGATCTTTCGACTCAATTAAATATTTATACAACGGTCGGGCCGGAGTTCGATAATGCACAATTAGATACTCAAGAAAAGACAGGAAGTGGATTGGCTGACCCATCAACGGGGGCTGGCAATGCTTATTTTGGAGTTAAGACAGATTACAATTCCCCGGCAAGTACAAATTTCAGTACAGGCGATATAAGATTTGGAGAATCGGGAGACATGAGTGCGGCCATAAGTATTATATCTCTTAGTTCTCCGAGTTCGTATACAGAACAGGATTGCGGAGCGACGCTCAACACAGATATGACATGGCAAGATTTAGCGGATGATTTTTATTTTCAATTAGCTTTTACCTGTGGGGCTGCAGGGGCGATAGCACTAGCTTTTGAAATAACTCAGCTAAGGCTGCGGATTAAAATGAATACTAATTTAAGTTTCTCAAGCCATAAAGTATTCGTAGCTGGGGACGGTCGAACTTTCGGAAGCTGGATCGATGCTGGGGGACGTACACCTCCGGCCGGCCAGGACGATGAAGGCGATATAATAAAGAATCCCGCATACCTCATTGAGGATATATTGAGAGAAGATTTGAGTATTGCGACGGCTGATATCGACACCGCTTCTTTTGATGCCGCGGCAACCGAATTATCCGGTTGGGAAATGGCCTTCAGTATCGTTAAGCAGCAGAATAGCCTGGCAATGATCGAGGCGATCTGCCGTTTTTCTAAATTGAATTACGTTATTAATTGCCAGGGTGAGCACTCGTTAATTGTTTTAGACACCTCATATTCAGCAGACGATACGCTTTATAAGGCGGACATAAAGGCCGGGGGATTAACCCTTCAATCAAGCAAGATAAAAGAATTAATCAATGATGTTGCCGTAAATTTTAGCAAGCATCCCGCCCAAAATTCTTATCGTGAACAAACGACCGATACCGATAGCACTTCTCAAACAACATACAATATAACGAATGAAGCGATTGTAAATGCAGATAAGATTATAGACAGCTCAACGGCGAATGATCTATCCGACCATTTCGCCGGTTCAACCGATGGCTTCTGGGCGGATCTTCATTCAATTATCGATGCCAAGCTATTAACATTTGAACATATCGACTGGGAGGTCGGCGATATTATTCAGGTCGATAGCGGCGTTGATGATGTTCTGTTGAATGGCTTGACGAGCTGGACTAATCACTTGATGATGATAATCGATAAGAAGATAAACAAAGGCAGGGAGCTGGAATTTAAAATGATTCATGTATATACAGCTGGAGGAGCATAAGATGGTTAAGCTATTAGAAAACGGACACCTAAAAACAATCGGGATATTGGTTACAATCTTGCTTCTGACGGTGAATCTGATTTTAACCGTAAGGGGTAGCGATTCGGCCAAGATAGATAAATTAGATAAACAGATCAACGGCAATGGTCAAGAAGGGGTGGTCGTTAAGCTGACGCGGGTAGAAACTAAGGTTGATTTGATATTGGAGCAATTAGATGATTTCAAATAACTTTTATCATTGGATAAGCGGATTACTGGCCGCTTTGCCTCTCTGGATTTTTAAAGATTTTCCTATGCCCAATAATGAGACGAAGGGTGTTTACTGCTTTCTGGCGATAGCTTTGCCGATATTCGCAAACTATTGTAATGAACTCCGGGACGATCATCATTTCTGGGCCTGGTTACCCTATAAGTGGGCTAATGAATTCGACTGGTGGGATATCGCCCGGTGCATACCGTTGGCAGTGATCTGCTGTGTCGTATGGTGGATGATAACATAGGCTAAGGAGGATAAGATGAAAAAGGCATTTTTAATCATGGCGGTTTTATTGTTCGCCGCGCCGTTGATGGCCGACGATTACAGCATTACTTTAGGATGGACGGCCCCGGGGGACGATACTACGTCTACCGGCGAATGGATCGGCACCTGTGCTTATTATGATTTGAGATATTCGGTCAATAATCAGGATATCTTGATAAATGATTTCTGGAATGCGCCGCGTATTCTCGATATACCCGCACCGCTTGAGGTGGGCAGTCCTCAAGTTCATTCGTTTCAATTAGATATTCAAACAAGCGACACTTTGTATTTTGCTATTCGCACAGCCGATGAAGTGGATAACTGGTCGGATATTAGCAATGTCGCTATGAAAACTTTCTCAGATGATATCAATCCCGAAACGGTGACCGACCTGACAATTACTGTAACTGTCAGGGTACAGGTGGAATAATGAAGTATCTATTTATTCTCATATTGCTTTGTCTGTTTACCTGCGGGGCCGGTAACGGACAGGATACCCCGTTGGCTACCGATATAGTCGCCGAATGGGAACCGCCCGACGGTGAACGCCGTAACTGGAATAATAACAACCGCCATGCAAGGGTTGAGGTCGGCCGGAAAGTCGGACATAGCAACGCTACCCTTGATTTGATTAAATGGCCTGGATTGAACGATTCGGTTTATTTCAATATTGATTTAGGTTTAAATCCCGACCGGATAGAGTTTATCGGCGATACAACATTTATTGATTACTCGGCTTTCGATTTAAGATTTTATACTATCGATGAATCTACGCTTGAATGGGAAGCGATATTATATTCCAAGCCGGCACAACCGAGATTCACTTTTGATTTTGAATATAGCAATCTCGAATTTTTATATCAAGATTCTGTCGATGCCGAACCTGGTACATTCTATTTTGCGCATGGTTCTTATGCTGTATATCATTCTTATAAAGGCGGTAAATTCATAACTGAAGCCGATTCGATATTCAAAGTTGGCAAGGCATTTCATATCGACAGGCCGAAGGCATGGGATTCAGCAGGCGATACTGTCTGGCTTGATATAGAAATCGATACTCTCTCGAACGAATTAACTATATCCGGTGAACGTAGCTGGTTCCGGGACGCTACTTATCCGGTCACTATCGACCCGACCTTTGGCTATG
>Ga0114922_10006152_pt1 | contig 11034 bp, 8 predicted proteins | sample AartaG_FD_100975 | JGI IMG/M metagenome (GOLD analysis project Ga0114922, IMG submission 100975) | Deep subsurface microbial communities from Aarhus Bay to uncover new lineages of life (NeLLi) - Aarhus_00045 metaG | ecosystem: Environmental > Aquatic > Marine > Oceanic > Sediment | place: Aarhus...
ATTGTCTCACGGCGTTCTCCTTTCCATGGCTGCGTGAACAGTACCATGGTCAGGCAAGAACGCCGTTTTTGGAATCAGAGCAGATCAAGACCTCTTTGGTTGCGGCCAAAGGCCGCGTTGGGAAGACAGCGATAGACTCGTTGGCTTCAACTGGCTTGATGTAGAACAGAAGCCTGTTGTCTCTTCTCTCAACTTCTATGAAATGTCGCTTCCGCTCGCCTTGCGGATCCCGAACAGCAAGCATCCCCGCTAGCGAGTACCGAGACACGCATATCGGGCAGTCAAGCACCACATGAATCCAATGTTCCTTGCCATCCGTGATCCGCGGCGTGTAAAAATGCCAACGCGAATCGAGGAAATGGTCACCAGGTTCGACGCTTGCAATTGGGCGAGCGCGCAGTTCGCCCACGAGTTGCTTCAGGTCACGCGTGGGCCCTGCTGCCAGCAGCGCGCTCAGCCAGTGCCCAAGAGACGCGCCAACAAAAGCGCCGCCCAATGCAATCACGATCTGCGACTCGTATTTCGCTCCAAGAGCCACGACGGCCAAGCCGAGAGCGACCATAAGGATGGTCGTGAAATGCTGCCAGAAGCCGATTTCGCGATCGCGTTTCATTCAGTTCCTGGTCCCTCTTCAAGAGCGACGTGGTTTCACTCGGCGTACTCCGCGGGTACGTGCGTGCCACTGCTGTGTCAGCAGTGGTCTGGGCGGAACCGTCGCCTCGCGAACGCACTGCTCAAGAGCAGTGGCACCCGGCGCATCAACCGAACGGGTTGTTCTCGGGAATCCCAGGGCCAGGTGGAATGCCCGGTCGTTCGAGCGCCCTTCGTGCAATCTCGCGATCCTCGGGCATCGCCGTGCCGCGTCGCAACTTCTCAACCGCGTCGGCCGACAATTGGCCGATCGGCTCCGACCGAAGATCGGTGAGGAAACGCGAATACTCGATCTTCGCCTGCGTCTCGTCCTCGGGAAGCAGAACGCCGTCCCTCAGCACATACCGTCTGATGAGTTCCTTGGAATCCATAATATGTCTCCGGTACTGTAACAATGCGCCAAGTTGGCGCGGCGAGCGCACCCACAAATGCGGGTTTCCTCCGTGTTTTCCGTTACGCCCCAATCGTCGCGCTGGCCGTTTCGCTCCACGGCCCCTTTTCGCCGGTCGTGGCGACGCAGCGGAGCATGTAGTGAGCGGTCTTGCCGCCGTTTTCGCCAGGGTAGTCTACCAGGTACGGCGTGCGCGTGTCGACCCAGAGGAAGCTCAACTCGCTCGGGGCGGGGTCGATCCGAGCCGCGACCGTGAGGGAGCGTTGGTGGCGACAAGCCACTGTTCTTCGCGTATCGGGCTAACCGCTTCCTTCTAACCGCTTCCTTACGGGCGCGGCTCTGATCGCCTCGGCCCCCATCACGCCGGCCGGCTTGGCCTTGCGCGTCGGCGTGGACTCGTCGGCGAACGCGATCGTGTGCTGGAGCCGCTGGCTGGTGTCCACGCTGACCACCGGGCGGGTCTTGGGCGGCCCCTCGGGCGTGCCCTCGCGGTCGGGCACGGTGATCCCCATCGCGCGGCCCGCTCGCTGTCGTCCACGTCCGGGCTGGCCTGGAGCCGCCGCACCAGCGGCCGAATGACGCCCTCGAACCCGTCGCGGGCGCCGTCCTTGGCCTACCGGGCACCCTGGGTGGCGGTCTGCGCGGCGGTGTGGGCCGGGTAGTCGGTCGTCCACATCGCGGCGGTACTGTTGAGGTCCACCAAATCGCCAGCCGGAATGTAATCGGCCATTTCGAGCACTCCATGTCTTGAAGCCGCGTCTCGCGATCAAGCCCCAACAATCAGGATTGCCACATGCTCACTATACGCGCGTCGGCCCTTCCGGGCAACCATTGCCGCGCCGGCATCGGGATTCTCGCATGAGGATCCGCGGCGAGACCGTCACGCCTCCTCGGCGCGCCTCCACCCGTAGAATGCGAAGGCAACGCATAGCAACGCAACGGACATCGCGATCATCACACGGCGCGTGTCAGCATGACAGAAGACATTGTCGTAGTTGAGCTTCGGCAGACTTGAGGTCAGGCGGGCGATCGGCTGCGGCGGCTCGACGGCGGTTGGCACGAACGCCGTTTCGCGTGACCTGGCGGTGGGAATCGGATAGACCTTCACGTATTGATCGCCCGCCGGGTGGATGCCGAGTTCACGCTCAGCGATGCGGTACACTACAGCCGGGTCGGTCCGAACCGCCTCCAACAGACGGCGCTGGTGTTCGACGGCCTCTTGAGTTTGCTCCAGGCGGTACTGCTCATACTGTTCGGCGATTTTCAACGATTCATATTGCCGCCACTGAGGCAGTAGGATGGACGGAACCAGACCGGCGAACGCCAGCAGGATCAACCCCCAATACATCACAGGGGCCGAGCGCGGCTCTCGGGCGGACGTTGCGGATCGGTCGTCGTCGTTTGGGCGGCTGTGTTGGAGGTTCTTCGAGTTCAAATCTTCAGCTTGATCGTCACCCACAAGGGGTGACGCTACACGAAATCAGCGGCTTGGGTGCCCCACTCATCGCGCAGCGATGGGTGGGGGACGGATGTGGGAATAGCGAATGGCGAATAGCGAATTCAGAATGAGCTGACCACCCTCTCGTGAGGTTCATCTGTCATTCTTCATCCTTCCGCCTTCATCCTTCATCCTTCTGTGCGTTCCGTCCCCCACTCTTCGCCCAAGGGCGAAGGATGGGGCACCCGCCGCTCTAATCTCCACGCCGCACGGCATGGACAACCCCACCTATTTCCTCCAGAACTCGGCGCCGAAGACGGCGGCGTCTGCCAGACGATCCTCGATTCGCAGCAGGCGATTGTACTTGGCGATCCGATCGCTGCGGCACAGGCTGCCTGTCTTGATCTGCCCCACGCCGGTGGCCACAGCAATGTCGGCGATCGTCGTGTCTTCCGTCTCGCCGCTGCGATGGCTGATGACCGCCGACCAGCCGCTGCGCACGGCCAGATCGATCGCAGCAAACGTCTCCGTGAGCGTGCCGATCTGATTGGGCTTTATCAGAATGGAGTTGGCGGCGCCCATTTCGATCCCGTGTTTGAGCCGCTGCGTGTTGGTGACCAGCAGATCGTCCCCGACGATCTGAATCCGATCGCCGAGCTGGTCGGTCATCGCCTTCCAACCATCCCAGTCGTCTTCAGCCAGCCCATCCTCGATGCTGCGAATGGGATACCTCTCGCACCAGTTCGCCCAGTGTTGTATCAGTTCTTCAGACGACACGGCCCGCTCCGGGGCCGATTTGAAGAACCTGTACGTGCCGTCCTTCTTGTCGTACATCTCGGATGTGGCCGGGTCGAGGGCGATGTGTATCTGTTTGCCCAGTTTGTACCCTGCTGCGCTGACTGCCTGGTCGATCAGCTCCAGCGCTTCCTCGTTCGATTTCAGATTTGGGGCGAAGCCTCCTTCGTCTCCCACGTTGGTGTTGTACCCCTGTTTAGCGAGCACCTTTTTGAGCGTGTGGAAAACCTCCGCGCCCATCCGCAACGCGTCGGAGAACGTCTCAGCCCCCCACGGCTGAATCATGAATTCCTGGAAATCAACGTTGTTATCGCCGTGTCTGCCGCCGTTTAAGATGTTCATCATCGGCACCGGCAACACGTGCGCCTTGGGGCCCCCCAGGTATCGAAACAGCGGCAGGTCGCAGGCCATCGCCGCCGCCTTGGCCGTCGCCAGCGACACGGCCAGGATCGCGTTGGCACCCAGGCGCGCCTTGTTGTCCGTGCCGTCCAGTTCGATCATCATGTTGTCGACGTCTTCCTGGTCCGTGGCGTCAAGTCCGATCACCGCGTTGGCGATCTCATCGTTGACGTTCTGCACGGCCTTGAGCACGCCTTTGCCGCCGTAGCGGCTGGGGTCGCCGTCGCGCAGCTCAACCGCCTCGTGTTCGCCGGTGGACGCCCCGGAGGGCACAGCCGCTTCACCGAAGCTGCCGTCTTCCAGCACGACGGTGGCTTCAACCGTCGGGTTCCCGCGCGAGTCAAGGATTTCCCGCGCTTCCAGGTGAGCGATCATGGTGGACATGGCCTTATCCCTTGGTTTGTTGTGTTGTCTCGACAGCGCCGCCGACTGTGGGTCCTTATCGGCCCGATCGGCTGATCCTCTGCACGGTAAGACCGCGCCGGCGATTATGACCGGCGACCGCGCGGCGTCAAACACACCGGCGTATCTCCAATTGCCCTTTTGGTGCAAAGAAGCCGCTTATTTGCAGAGCGGGCACCGTCAAGGACGTACTCGCGAAGGCTGGGACACCCGCCGGGGGGAACCCGGGCGAAGGGGAAAACGCTGGCATCGCGAGGTTGCGGGGGGGATCGGCGGGGGTGTTGCCCGTGGCATGGGTGGGGCTATAGTGGCTGACTCTCAGCGCGGCGTCAGCGGCGCGGTCGAGCTAGGGCGTTCTTCGTTTTTGTGTGGCGTCACCCGTCGTGGGTGACGCGATGATCCGCACAGTGCCACCCACAAGGGGCAGCGCTACATCCGCCACACGAAGACGGAGCTTGCTCTAATCGAAACGGTCCCCGGTCGGAAGGAAACCTGCGCATGGCGATCAAGCAGCTCACCGAAGAACAAATCCGCACAATGACGGTGGAGGAAAAGGACCGCTGGTGGCTCCAGAACGTCTACCAGGGCAACGTGCCGCAGATGACGGTGCGGGTGGTTGTCTGCGGGTTCCTGCTAGGCGGGCTGCTGTCGATCACCAACCTCTACGTCGGGGCCAAGGCGGGCTGGTCGCTGGGGGTGGCCATCACCTCGGTCATCCTGGCGTTCGTCATGTTCAAGGTCCTGTCCCGCATCGGCCTGGGACGCAACTATCACATGCTGGAGAACAACATCCTGCAGTCGATCGCCTGCTCGGCCGGGTACATGAACGGCCCGCTGATCGCCAGCATGGCCGCCTACATGGTCGTCACCAACACGGTCATCGACTGGTGGAAGATGATCATGTGGCTGATCGGGCTGTCTGTGATGGGGGTGCTGTTCGCGTTTCCCCTGAAGCGCCGGTTCATCAACCAGGAGCAGATGCCGTTTCCCGAGGGCCGGGCTGCCGGAGTCGTGCTCGACACGCTGCACAGCGAGGAGTCGGATAAGTCGGTGCTGCCGGCCAAGCTGCTGGTGATCTTCAGCATCATCGGTGGGGTGCTGAAGTTCGGACAGTCGCACGCCATTATGGAACGGCTTCGAGAGTACGAACTCCCGTCGTTTTCGATTCCTGAGATGCTCGACTCGTGGTACTACACGTTGGCCGAGAAGTTCAGTTGGTGGATCCCGAATATCATGGGGACGCCGCTGCGGGAGCTGACCATCCGACCGGAGCTGGACATCGCCATGATCGGCGCCGGCGGGCTGATGGGGATTCGCACCGGTGTTTCGTTGATGGTCGGGGCAGTCGTCAACTACTGCTTCGTCGCGCCGCTAATGATCAATTACGGCGACATCCTGGGCACGGTGAACGCCAACGGCGAACTTACCTTCGGCTTCCGCAACATCACTACCTGGTCTTTGTGGGGCGGGGTGGCCATGATGACCACCGCGTCACTCTATTCCTTCTTCGCCAAACCGCAGATGCTCATCAGCGCGTTCAAGGGCCTGTTCGGCGGGAAGAAGAAGAAGACCGAGGATTGTCTCAGACACATCGAGTTGCCTTTGTGGGTTTCGGTGATCGGCGTGCCGATCGTGGGAACCTATTTGGTGTGGATCGCCCACTGGTTCTTCGGTGTCGAGTACTGGATGGGCGCGATCGCGGTGCCCATGGTGTTCATCTTTGCGTTGATCGGCATCAACTCCACGGCGTTGACCTCGATCACCCCGACGGGAGCGTTGGGTAAGATCACGCAGCTCGCCTACGGAGCCATCGCTCCCGGCAACATCACCACCAACATCGCCACCGCGGGTATCAGCGCCGAGGTGGCCGGCAGCGCCTCCAACCTAATCCAGAACATCAAGCCCGGCTACATGCTGGGAGGTAAGCCTCGCCTGCAGGCCTTCGGACACGTCATCGGGGCGTTTTCAGGGGCAATCTTCTCTGTTTGGGTGTTCTATCCGCTGTTTCTGCGAAATAACCCGGCCGGGCTGATCAGCGAGCAGTATCCCTATCCGGCCGTGACGGTCTGGAAGGCGGTGGCTGAGATCCTGACCAGGGGGCTGAGCGAGTTGCCCGCTACGGCGATCTGGGCCACGGCCATCGGCGCCGTGTTGGGAATCGTGTTCGAGATGATCCGCGCTGTGACCAAAGGCAAATTCACGCTCTCGGCCGTGGGGATTGGCCTGGCGTTCTTTATCCCGTTCCCGATCTGCCTGGCGATGTTCATGGGATCGTTTGTTTTCTGGGTGTGCGGCAAGTTCTGGCCAAAGCCGGAGCAGCGAATGAACGAGGTCTTCGTGCAGAACCAGGAATCGATCTGTGCGGGTATCATCGCCGGGGCGGCCCTGATCGGGGTGGCTGTGATGGCGCTTGAGTTGTTCGTGCTCGGAAATTAGTGCGGTGTTTCGCAAAGCGTGCGACTCAGGTAGTCGTGAGACTTGTGAGACATGGTACTAGCGCCAGCGAGGCACCGGTGGTGGGCGTCGATCGTTCGCCGAATACATGGGAGAATTCCTCGTGACCAAAAACCAAGCGATGCTTCTGGCGGGTCTGGGCACGGTGCTGTCGGTCTGCCTGGTCGGCGGGTGCCAGCCAAAGCAACCCCCGAGCGAAGACGCCATCCTCTACTACCTGCGAAACGCCCGCCTGCTCCATTTCCGGACCGGCAGATCGGACGGCAAGGTCCGCCGGCTCTGGCCGGAAGGGCAAGAGTACGTCAATGCCGTCTTGAAAGCCGACGCCGAATTGCAGAACAAGCTCAAACCCCTGCGAGAGCTCGATGACGTTGTGTCCCTCTGGGCGAGCGAGGATCCGCGTTGGCGGGACGAGAAGGGGATCCACGAGCAACTGAAGACACTCATCGAGCACGTCAAAGGACACAAGAGCGAGCGGGAGGCACGGCTTGTGAAGCTCGGCGAAGTCATCGAGCAGACGCCGGTCGATCTGAAACTCACTGTTTCGAGGGTGCGCTTCGTTGCCCGCGTATGGGAAGCGTTGGCCATTGACGGCGTGGACCTGCGCGAGGGCGCGATTATTACCCGGTTGGAGGAGTCGGCCGCCGCCCGCCTGCGCCTGTGTCGAGCGATCGAAGCTCACCTCGGCGATTTCGATCCCGACCGGACCGGTCTGAGATTCAAAGACGCTTCTTATCAGCAGGAGATCGACCGGCACTACAACGCTGTGCATGAGCTTCTCCTGGAGCACCGTGACGCGTTCCTGCGCTACGCCGAGAATCTGCTCGTGGTGATCGAGCCTCGCCTCAAAACAATCGACAAGCGACAGGAGAAGTACGAGTACGAATACCTGACCAATCGACGCGCGTACCTGCGCGACGAGTTGGAGGCGGTCTCCAAAAAACTGCAGGCGTTGATCGAGAAGGCGGAGGAAGAGCTGAAGATCCTCGAGCGCGAGGCCGACAAGATCAAACCGCCCGAAAGCAGCAAGATCAACGCCAAGATCAGCTTCCGCCGGCAACGAATCGAACAACTCAAGGCTGACAAGGCGAAGTGGAAGGACCGGATCGATACGATCTTCCAAAAGGCTGAAGAAGCCGCCGGGTCAGTGGGTTCGACGGACGAATAGGACCGGCGTTCCAAGGAGACGCTTCCCGCGAAGCGTGTAGTCCGCCTCGCGGATTACCTTGGTTGAATGCGCGTGCACATTCTCGCGGCGCTGCGGCGGCGTCGTGCCGGGCTGAGGACGGCCCGGATTTCCCGGCTCTGATGAACGTGACGCTCAGTCGCGCACAATTGTTCGCTTTTCGCCTGGCCTCTGAGAGGTAGATACCGTTGGTGGTGGGTCGCCACTCTCATGCTTAAGCCAGCCGATCCACGAGCATTTCACGCGTAAGCGCGTGGTTACCCACAAGAAGAAGTGAAACCCGCACGCTCACGCCTGATCCTCCCTGTCGCCCTGCGCCCCGAGTACGTTGCCGACCAGGGCGCCAAGGTCGGATATCTGAAACGGCTTGTGGAGCAATAGGGTGTCTTCGTCGAGCTGACTTTCAAGATCAGTGTCAACCACACCGGTAATGATGATGGCCGGCGTCTGAAACCCACCGGCGCGAATGTCCCGAAGGCAGTCGACCACGCTGCGCTTGGGGAAGTCGATGTCGATGACGAGCAGGCGGACGCGCGTGCGATGCCGCTCGAAGCATTCCATCAGGGAGTTTCCATCACCCGCAGGGACCACCTCATAGCCGAGCGAGTCCAGCGCCGAGAGAATGATGCTGCGCAAGTGCCGGTTGTCCTCGGCCAGCAGGATCAGCTCGCCCCGCCCGGTTGGCGGGGCGGACGGTGATTTCACGACCTGGGGTATCGCCTCCTTCTCAAGAGAGGGTAACACGACCGTGAACGTCGTACCCCGAGCCGGCTCGGATTCGACCTCGATGCGCCCGCCATGATCCTTCACTATGCCGTGGATGATCGCTAATCCCAGCCCGGTGCCTTGGCCTCTCGGCTTTGTTGTGAAGAACGGCTCGAAGATGCGCGCCTGCACTTCCGGCGACATCCCTGTGCCGGTATCGCTCACGACCAGGCGGGCGACGGGCCCTTCGCACCCTGGGGCAAGAGCAAACGTACGTGATCCTGCGCTCGCCGCCGACTCCCTCCGGTCGGTCGGCATTCGTGAGACCGAAACCCGCAGCGTTCCACAGTCCGGCATCGCATCGCGTGCGTTGATCGCCAGATTCAAAACGATCTGCTGCATTTGTGTTCTGTCGGCACGTACCCACACCGCAGCCTCGCCCGCTGTGTCCGCCACCAGCTCGACTCCGGCCGGCAGAACTCGGCGAAGCAGCCGGACGGATTTCTCGACCAGTCCACGCAGTTCTACGGGTGCCTTCTCTGTGACCGTCTTTTGACTGAAGGTCAAAAGTGAGTTCGTAACGCCGCCGGCCTGCTCGGCCGCCTCTTCGACTCCCTCCAGCAGCTTGATAGCTTCGTGGTCTTTCGGAATGGTGGTTTTCGCAAGGCTGGAATAACCCGTAATCGCCGCCAGCAGGTTGTTGAAGTCGTGGGCCACACCGTCCGCCAGTTGTCCAATCGCCTCCATTTTCTGCGCCTGGTGCAGTTGTTCCTGAAGCACCGCCCGCTCTTGTTCGCCCCGCTTGCGCTCCGTGATGTCAACCCAGTTTTCCACGTAGTATTTCATTTCCCCTTCGCGTGTTACCGGGGTGGAAGTTATCTCAACCCAAAACCGCTCTCCATTTTTTCTTTGAAAGAACTCTTCCAATTGATGTGCACCTTTCTGGAGAGTCTCTCGGAATCTCCCGACGATTTCCTTGAGCGTTTCTTCCGCCCACCAGGGGTACGGGGGTTTCCTGCCGACAACCTCTGCAGAAGAGTAACCACTCATCTTCTCCAGCGCAGCGTTCACATATCTGATTGAAGTGTCTGGATTGATGACTATTATGGGATTGGGAGCATTGCTCAGCAGGCTGGAAGCGAATTCCTCACTCTCCCGCAGCGCTCTCTCCGCGAATTTGCGCTCAGTGATATCGCTAACGATCGCCAGCAGGTGGGGTTTACCCCTCAAGGCAACGTTGGTGCCTCGGACTTCTATGTCGAAGGTGGTCCCATCCTTCCGGACATCCACGGACTCTGCATAGAATTTCCCTTCGGCCTTCAATTGCGCCTTGAACTTCTCGAACAGATGATAGTAGTCCGGATGGACAATATGTTTGCCGGAAAGCCCGGTCAATTCCTCATACTCGTATCCATATACCGCGCATGCGGCTGGATTGGCTTCTACGATCATCCCCTCCGGGTCAAAAATGAGCATGGCGTCCGTAGTGGATTCGAATATCCGGCGGTGGTGCCTCTCGCTCTCCCGCAGCGCCTCCTCCGCCCGCTTGCGCTCGGTAATGTCTATATCGACACCTCTGTATCCCAGAAACTTCCCTCTCTCATCGAATATTGAAACTCCGCTTGTAGAGAGCCACACCGTCCTGCCGTTCCTATGCACGTTCCGGTTGATGAACCCGCGGAAGGGCTGCCTTCTGGCGAACACCTCAAACGCCGCCTTCTTCGTCTCTTCGCGGTCTTCAGGATGGAACAAGTCATAGAAATGCTTCTCAAGCACTTCCTCAGATTTATATCCTAGAATCTTGTCGACCACAGGACTCGCATAAGTATACTTTCCGTCAGCGTCGACCTCCCAGATCCATTCCAAGGCATTCTCTGCGATATCCCTGAACCTTCCCTCGCTCTCCCGTAGATCCTCCTCCGCCCTCTTTCGCTCGGTGATGTCTACACCCTGAGCGACAGTAGCCAAGAGTGTCGCGCCGTCCTGTGAATAAACATTAGCCGAGTTCCAGAGAACGGATCGCGTCTCTCCGGTCTTGCGCCGAATCGGGATATCGACCGACTCCCAGTGTTCACCGCCCACAGCGCGGGCGATTTCGCTCATTGATTCTTCTCTGCTTGATTCCGGAAAGAGGAGGGAAAACTCTCGCCCAACGACCTCGTCGGCGGCGTAATCCGTCAGGTGCTCGAAAGCACGGTTGAACGTGGTGATGCGAGAGGTTGGGTCCCAGACAATGATGGGGGCGCTGGCACACTCGATTAGGTTCTCCAGGTAATCGCGCGTTTCGCGCAGCTCCTCTTGCGCGTCCCGCTGCTGAATCGCCCCGGCAAGTACGTTGGCGACGGCTTCAAGGAAGTGAGCGTCGTTCTGGCTGAACGTCTGCATCCTGTCTGTGTGTACTCCCAGGATGCCGAAGGGGCGGTCGTGGCCGGGGATGGCAACCGTCATGCCGCCCACCGCATTGTGCTCGGTCAGCAGTGCCGGGGGAGCGAACCTGGCTTCATTGTGTATGTCTTCTGCGATCACCGGCTTGTCTTGAAGGAGCGTATACCCGCCCTGCGAATTCGGGCCGTCCGGCACCGACTTATGCCGTACCCAGCCTTCCTTCCAACC
>Ga0114922_10006153_pt1 | contig 11033 bp, 4 predicted proteins | sample AartaG_FD_100975 | JGI IMG/M metagenome (GOLD analysis project Ga0114922, IMG submission 100975) | Deep subsurface microbial communities from Aarhus Bay to uncover new lineages of life (NeLLi) - Aarhus_00045 metaG | ecosystem: Environmental > Aquatic > Marine > Oceanic > Sediment | place: Aarhus...
GCCTGGACCAAAGTGTGGATTGCCCAGCGCTGGTCATTGTCCGGCGGCGATGGCTCCGGCAACGTCTGAACCAGGGTGTAGTCAGAACGCTGGGTTCCTTCCCGCAGCTCTTGCAGCGAACTCCACCTCTTGAGCTGGGCCGCCATGTTGGGCCGGTCCAGGAACTTGAGGCTGCTGGCGCGCTGCTGGAATTCGGCTTGTTCGAGGCCCGAGATGCGCCAGAACGGGTCGTCCAACGCCAGAACCAGACCGAGTTGGTTTTGGAACCGGGCGGCCGTGGCTGCGGCGATCGGTCGGCGGACGGCGTCGAATACCGGGTCGAACAGCCAGCTACCCAGGTCGTCGGGTGCTTCTCCAGACCGGGCCGCCGCCATTAGATTGGCTGTGGGACCGAGGCTTATCAGGAACGGTCCCTCGTCCAGCGTAGCGAGGTTTTTGTTGGCCCGGTCACGTTGGACGCTCCAAACGACCGCGTAGGTGGATTGCTGGCCGCAGAAGTATTCGACCATGACCGAAGGAAACAGCGATCGGGGCGGTATGGCCCGGACCCCCTTGCGGAGATTGGCCGTACGCTGCAACTGCGAGGAGAGGTCATCCAGGCTCTGCGGATCGTCCCCTGCCGGAATGCCTTTGGCTCGCCAGATTAGCTGTAGGAGCACGATGCACTGGGTTTCACTGATGGTGGCCTGATCCTGGTCGTCGGGCAGGAGTTCCGCCCGAATCGCGTCCTCGACCAATAGTCTGGCGCCCGAGGTCGCGAGGGAAGCCTCCAGGGCCCGGACGCGCCCGAGAGTCTCCTCCAACTCGCTGACCAGGTCGCTAAGCCCCGTGTACCGAATCTGTCCGTCGTCGGCAAGCTGGAGCGTCATCGTTTGTTCCCGGGCATCGACCAACCCTTGCACCGCCTGCCTGAGAACATCCTGATCCATCCCCTCGGGCACCTGACGGAGCACCCAAGCCGGTTTGAAGGCGATCTGTAGGGTGTCGGGCAGTCCGGTGTCGGCGTTGACCCCCAGCAGCGGCTTGCCGGTGGCGCCCATCTGGGGCAGCACAAAAGCGGGCTCCGTCTTCAGATAGCCGACCACGCCGGCGGTGCTGGGGTCAGCCTGGACAAGTTCCGCCAGGAAGAAGGGGTCGGCGGTGTAGCTCAGGAAGCGCTCGACCAGTTGCCAGTAGTCGGGCGCTCCGCCGGCTACGATGTCCCGGGCAAACTGCTCGACCGCGGCCCCGTCCTCGGGCCACTCGACCGGGATCGGCAGGCGGTCGCCCTCGGCGAGCTCTGCAAGAGGTTTTTCCTCCTCTGCCCATGGTGCTGCAACGACCAGCGTCCACCGGTCGTCGGGGCCGGGCGGGCGAAGCTCGCTCACCGGGCCCGAGGAGTTCGTGCCCAGCCAGTCCTGCTCGGGATTCTGCCGGCTGTTGACCCGCTCGATGGTCTGGTAGGCCAGGGCCATTTCTTCTACTTGTTGCTCCGCCGTCTTCTCATTCACTTCAGCGAAGTGGAACTGGAGGTCCTCGGGATCCCAGCGAAGGCCGAACGCCCGCGGTTGGAGACCCGGTGACTGGACGACGAGCGGGAGTGTGTAAGTCGGTTCGGTCAGCGAGTCGGATGGCTGAACGTCGGCCTGGATCTGGTCAGTCTTCCGGGCAAGCTCGCTGGTCTGCTCCTGCAAGGAGAGCCGCTGTCGCTGCAGAACGATCGTCTCAAGCTGCGGGGTGAGAGCCGTCTTCAGTGGCTCGGCAGCACCGCCGATGGCGAGGAGCCCCTCGCTGACTTGCAGGTCCAATTCGAGGTCAGCGAGCGGTATCGCATCCGACCGGCTTGCCGGCAGGAAGTTGACGCCGGCCTGGACGCCCTGAGCCACCCACTTGTCGAGACGGTCGGACAAGCGCCACGGGGGATCGGAGGTAAACCGCACGCGGACACGGGACGGCTCGATCCAGCGCGCCGACGCGGGGGCGTTGAAGGCGGCAGCCAGCGGTTGCAGGTCCACCTGTTGGTCGTCGAGGCCGATGGGCTCCTCGGGAAGTCGCAGCAAGTCAGCCAGATCGGCCACCGCCTGTTCTACGGTGCTTTTGTGCTCCGGGCTTAGAATCCACGACTCGCGGTCTAGGGACGTTTCGAGGGGGACGCTCGCCTCCGGCTCGGCCAATCCCGGGAGGCGGCAGGTGATCCGCGGTCGGTCGGGCTCCGCAGAGTCCACCGAGACGAGCCGCTCGACCTCGCCGGTCCCGACGAACAGACCCGAGGCGAGCAAGATCCGGCGGACCTCCTGCTCCGCCTCGGCGAACGACGGTTCAGTGACCGGAGCCGGCTCGCGGTCATCGCCCGCTGCAGCGTTCGCGTTTTCCTGCTCCCGCGGCTGGTCTTCTGTGGGAGTAGCGGTTGTGTCGGCGTCTTCCGGCCGTGGCTGGTCCTCACTGGGTTCGTCGGCGGCGTTGGCGTTGGCCACCGACTCGGTTACTCCCCCGTCATGATCGACAAGTGCAATGGGGCTGCGGCCGTTGTCGTTGCCCCCTGTCCCGCTTAGGAAGTATCCGGTCGTGGCCAGGACGGCTGCCGCGGCGACGCCGAGGGCGACCGGCTTGGCCGGACCTTTGGGCGGCGCCCGGCCGGGAGCGGCGGGGGCGAGCAACTCAGAAAGGGTCTCTTCCCATCCGTTGGCGGGCTGATAGGTGAAGGCCTTGGCGTCCCAGCTTGCTATCAGGGTCACGGGGGAACGCCTTCTGGATTTCAGGTCGAACCTCACCTCGTCCACCAAGTCGCTGATCCGTTTGGGCTGGGCGGTGACCTTGACTTTTGCGGGGGCGATCGTGACCCGGCTTTTCAGCTCGGCTGCGATCGCGTCGCGGGCCCTGTTCTGGGCGGCAACCACGAGTTGCCGCAGGTTGTTCTCGGCCGGGGCCAGGTCGGCTTCGACGGTGGCCTTGCCGATCTGCGGGCAGCTTACCGGGAAGGTGTGCAGGGGCTGTCGGTCACCCCTTTCGCCCGGCTGAATCGTCAACCGGCCCTCGAACGACAGGACGCCGGCCAGGGCCTCCGGAGCTAAGGACGAGGGTGAGACCACCTGGAATCCCAGGGCCGACTTGTAACGCTGCAGAATCTCGGAACTTTCAAGCAGCTTCGGGGCCAGAACCTGGCGAGTTGCCTTGGCGGCCACCTGCCCCGCCCGGCTGGAAAAGTCTGCTGGGTCCGCGTACACCCAGCTCAGGGCCGCCGGATCCCAGGCGATCTTGGTCTCAATGGTGGCCTCGGCGCTACCTGAGCCGAGGAGGTCCACGGTCGCGGGGGCCCGCTCGGTCAGGGCCTCCAACTTGACCTTGACCTTGGCCTTTGGGAACACGCCCTTGCGCAGGGGGGCGAACAGTCTGCCGGCCTGCGACTTCTGCAACTCGGCCACCCGCCGGGTCAACTGGGCGGTCAGAGATTCCCGAAGCGCGCCTTGGTCGTCGCAGACCCGCGGCGGGTCGGCCTGGACCCGGAAGTCGAAGCGGCTGGTGACGGCGCTATCCTCGGTGGCCGGGGCGCCCGCCAGGGCCACGGTCAGCCGGGCGCAGCCGTCGGCTTCAGCGTGTGAAGAGGTCAGTTCCTCTGCGTCGATGGTCGTCTTGGCCTGCTGCGGATCCAGGAAGGCGCTCAATTCCTGGCGGATCAGGTTCTCGACGAATTCCTGGGCCAGCTTTCGAACCAGGCGGGTTCGTACCTGGAGGTTCGCCAGAGCCGCGGCGCCCAGTTCCTCGTGACAGGTCTTGCTGAGCTGGGAGACCTCGGCTTCCGCCTCTTCCGGCAAGTGCTCGACGTCTGGCGGGGTTTCGAGGAAATTCAGCACCTCTTCCCAATCCTGTTTCTCCGCGGCGGCGCGGGTTTGTACCAGCCAGCTTTGGACCCGACGGCTGTCTTCCTCTTTTTGGAGACGCTCCAGCTCGGCCTCTTCGAGCTGTTTGCCGATCTCTTCGCGGTAGCGGGCCTCCTCCTCGAGCACCTCTGGGGGCCAGTGTTCGAGCGCGGGCTTCCTGGCCAGCGCTTCGGCCGCGGCGCTCCACTGCCCGGCGTCCGCCGCCTGCCGCACTTCGTCGTGCCAGCGGTGGGCCTGCTGGAAGTCGGCCTGCTGCTTGCGGAAGGTCTGAACCCTCTCGGCCAGTCGGCGGGCTTGGTCGCGCGGTTCTTGCGGCCAATGCGTCAGGCGCGGCTCTTCCGCCAGGATTTGCTCCGCCCGGTCCCACTGCTCGCTTTCAAGCGCCTGGCGGGCCGCCGTCACCCATTTCTCTGCGGTCTTGCGGTCCGCCTCGATGGCCGCCAGACGGCGTTGTTCGCCCACCTGCTCCGCCATGCTTTGCTGGATGGCGTTGGCGCGTTTCAGGACCTCCTCAGGCCAGTGCTCCAGTTCCGGGCGGTCACTCAGCAGGCCTTCCAGCGTATCCCAGGCCTGCGTACCGAAGGCGGATTCCAAGCGGCTCAACCACTGTTCCGCTTGGGCACGGTCCGCTTCAATGGCCGCCCGGCGGCGCTCTTGGGCAAGTTGCTCCTCCTCGCGTTGCTGGATGTCGTTGGCACGTTGGAGGATCTCGTCGGGCCAGTGACGCAGCTCGGGGCGGTCGGCCAGCAGGGCCTCCAAAGTCTCCCACTCCCGGGCCTCGAAGGCGGATTCCAGCCTGCCCAGCCATTCTTCCGCCCGGGCGCGGTCCGCCTCGATGGCTGCCTGCACTTTGGCGGTCACGCTCTCCAGCCGGCCGGAGAAGTCCTTCCGTATGTGTTGCAGCCGGGTGCGCACGGGCGGCAGCAGCGACGCCTCGGGCGGCAGCTCGTCGAAACGGGGGGCAAGTCCCTGCAAGAGAGCCTGAGAAGCCGACGGGGCGCTGCCCTCGTCCTCAGCCAGGCGCGCTTCGATCCGGTCGAGTTCCGCATTGGCGGCCAGGCTGTGCTTCAGAACGCCAGCTGCCTTCTGGGCTTTTTCGGCAACGTCCTTCGGCAGGGCGGGCAGGGCCAGGAGGCTGCTCAGCGGCTCCTGAGCGGCGGGCCAGTTGTCTCCGGCCATGAGATCGGTGGCCTGGTTGAGCAGCAGGTTGGCGTCGGCCTGGCGCAGAAGCGCGTTGGCCCGTTCCGCCAGGTCGGGCGGAGCCGCTTTGCTGTCCACCAACCCCTTGACGACGCGGCGGACCTCCTGCCAGGCGTTCCGCTCAACCAGTTCATTCACCGCTTCGAGGCGGCGTCTGAGGATCTCTCCGGCGTCCACCGGTTTGACGTGTTGTCCCAGGGCCCGGCCCAACTCGGCGGCCGAGGGACGTTCCTGCGGCAGTCGGGCGAGCATCTTGCCGACCAGTTCGCACCATAGTTTTACCGCCGGGTCACCCGACTCCCGCAGATCCTGCCGCCGGGCCCCGTTGTAGCGCCCCATGGCCATGTACTCGGACATCTCCACAAAGCGGTGGGCGTCCGGATCGGCGTAGAGGTAGGGGTGTTGGTGTTCGGCCAACAGGTGCAGGATGAATCCGGCGGCGATGATGTCCGACCCCGGTTCGAAGCTTCTGAGTGTCTGGGTGCCGTATTTCTCGGGGTCAATGAAGGCGCACAGGCGGTCTTGGCGCTCGAATTCGTCCGGGCTGAGAACCTCCCAGGCGCCGGTGGCCTGAGTCTCCAGCGAGCCCTCGGTCTTGGGACTGACTGCCAGATTCACATAGCTCTCCACGCCCAGGGTCGCGCAGATCGCCGGTGCGAACCCGATATCCGACATCTTCTCAATCCCGTCCGGAGAAATGAGCAGCGCACCGGGGCACAGGCCGCCGTGGCTCTGCGGGCGTTGTTGCTCTGTGCCGTGGGCTGCGGCCAGGGCGTCGAACAGAGCCGCAGCCAGGCGGAGGAGTTGCTTGTCCTCGGCGCCCGAGGCGTCCTGGTCAAACAGGCCGTCGGCCGGCAGGGCCTCGGCGGGTTCGTGCTCGACGTAGAAGGCCTGCTCCGTTTCTTGAAGCCCGCCGACGAACTGGAGTACGTGCACGGATTTCGAGGCGAGCTGCTGCTGCCGTTTGATCGCAGCGGCCAGCATCTCCGCCAAGCGGGAGGAGTCGCTCTCGCTTAGTCCTGCGGGTTTCAGGATGACGCGTCGATGGGCTTGGGCCATGCGCGGTCAACTCGTTCGATCTGTCCGCGTTGCGTCTTGCAGCGCCATGCGAACCCGGTATAATCCGAGTGTTTCGGCGAGACAAGAGCGATTCCGTCGGGCATGCGCTCGACAGCGCGGTATGCGCCGAGTACATTATACGCTTTCCGCAGGCGGCGGAATCGGGCCTGAAACGTGATCTGGCGTACCGGGCCAACCGAAAGAGACCGATAATCGGTGTCGGGAAACCTGTGGACGATTCACATCAAGCAGTGAGCAGTGGACAGCGGCAGGAAGGCGCGGGCGGACCGCAGGCGGTGGAGACGTCGGGCCTGCTGGAGCCGGTACGGGCGGCGCTCGCCAATGTGCCTGAGGCCGACCGGTACCGCCTGCTGGCCTCGCTGCTCCTGGAGCTGGCGGACCTGAGCCGAGCCGGCAAGAACGGAGGCAGTTCGGCAGAACAACTCGCGGCCCTGACCAAACGGATCCAGGCGCTGGGCGAGGAAAAGGCCACCCTCAGTGACACGCTGGCGACGACCCGGGCGGACCTGGCCCACCGGACCAAGCAGCTCGAAGCCGAGCGGGCCCGGGGCGAAGAGCTGCAGCCCATCGTGGAAGACCAGCGAAGTCGCCTAGAGTCTTTGAAAAGGCAACACGAGCATCTGGAAGCCCAGGTGGTGGCCAAGAATGCCGAGCTGCACCGGCTGGAGGTGGCCAAGGAAGGCCTGGAACTGAAGCTCCAACGGGCGGAGAGGAGCACCGGGGGGGAGGAGCAAGTCGAAGCCCTGGAGGAGAAACACCGCCGGCGCAGCGCCGAACTGGCCGAGGCCCGGGCGGAGCTGGAGCAGCTTCGCGGCGACAAAGATGCGGAAATCGAGCGGCTCAAGGAGGAGATTGCCAAGGCCCGCTCGGGTGCTGCGGAAGGTGGCGACGTGGTTCTGGCCAAGCTGTGGGAGCGACTGGCCAAAGCCAAGCCGCCGCTGGCCCCGGGGCACCTCCAGCCGAATGCCCAGGCCGGTGAGCGCCTGGTGGATGCCTTCGTGGAACTGGTGCGCTTCGTGGACGACTTGGACAAGAGTATGCGCGTCTTCCTGGGCAAGTACACCAGGCACCATCCTTCCGTGAAAGTGCCCTGGGATGTCTATGCCAAGCGCGATGACATTCACAACACTGCCCAGCAGACGGTCGCCCCGCAAGGCGGCAAGCCCGTCGGGCTGCTGAAGATGAGGCTGCGGGTGTTGTATTCCTGGACGCAGGCGGCGATGATCGGCTGCGATAGCGCCATCGAGTCGATCGCCTCCGAGCTTCAGGCCCAGTTGATGGGACCGGACGGGGCGGGTTCGGATCCGAACCGCAAGATCAAGGAGTACCTCCGGGATGACGGCCACGAGTTGTTCCTGCAGCACATTCGGGAACTGCGTAGCCAGAAGCTGGCGGAGACTTACGGGCGTGGCGGTTAGAGCGAGTGGAAGATTGGCGAGGATGAGGAAAATGGTCAAGTTGCGCTGTGAGTTAGCGGGCCAACGGTGTCTGGCGGTGCGGTTGCTGGCCCTTGTCGCCGTGGGGCTGACGGCGGCGGCGACGAGCGGCTGCGCCCGGGTGTTAACCATCACGCAGGATGATTTCATCAACACGGCGATGCATGCCGGGCGTCCCAAGGCCAGCCGGACGGGCGAGCCGCTTGAGGTCAGCATCGTCTGTGTCGGCGGTCATGACTTGAAGAACGAGGCTAACGATCGTCTGGCCCCCGATGCGGACATCACCTGTGACGTCTGGTACCAGAACCGCCCGATTCCCGGCGACAAGGTGGACTCGGAGGAAAGCCACCCGCGCTTTCGACTGCCCAAGAACAAGATCTTCCTGCTGACCGACGACAAGAATTGCTACGGGACCGGGGCGGGCAATCGGCTACACGGGGCCGTGATCGACAAGAAACAGAAGGTGACGGCCCGGTTCTCGTTCCCGGCCGGCTTGCACGACGACGACTCGGTGATCTACGTTTTCCCGAAGTTCATCGACGGCAACGGCCAGGTGTTGCCCGTCCGGCCGGCCGTTTTTCATCCGCCAGGGGCCTACACGCACGAGCTGTTCGTCAAGATCGGCGTGGACGAGAGCCGGGCTCATTACGGGCAGTACATCGAGAACCTGACCGAGCGCAAGCTGCACGGCCGGGAGGATGCGGATTAGTCCCTGGCAGCCCGCGTCGGGGGCAGGGCGCCCCGGCGGGTACGGTCCCGGGCCCGGCAGGGGGGCACCGCCGGCGCCCCACGATCTGCAACTCGCACGGGGAACGGGTCGGAGACAAACGGGATGAACTTTTGGACGGAAGTTCACTGGTCCGAGGGCATGTTCCTTCGCCCCCACCACCTCCAAGTGGGGCAGCGCTGGCTGGAGACGGTGATCCGCACGGGCTTTGACTCGATCCGCCCGTTCGCCTGGGGGTTTGCCACCCTGGATGTCGCCCAGGAGCCTCTGGAGAACTTCACGCTGCGGCTGGATGCCTGCGCCGTGCGGATGAAGGACGGAACCTGGGTGCGGATTCCGGAGAACACCCAGGTTGATCCCCTGAGTTTCGAGGACGCGTTCGAGGCCGCCGGCGGGTCGCTGGACATTCACCTGGGCATCCCCCAGATGCAGGAGGTGCGGGCCAACTCGGTGCCGCTGGAGTCTCCGCTGGGCTCGGAAGCGGCCGACGGGACGCCGCGCTACGAGCCTCACCCCGTCAAGCGGCGGGACGAGAACACCGGGGCCAACCCTCAACTGGTTTACGTGCGTCGGATCCGGGGCCGGCTCTTCGCGGAGGGGGAGGACATGACCGGGTACGACACGGTGCGGGTGGGGACGGTCAAGCGGACGGACCGCCCCGGGGCCCTGCCGGAGTTGGATCCGCTGAGGTCGGGTCCGCTGCTGGCGGTCCAGGCGGATGCGGGGTTGAGCGCCCTGCTGAACTCATTGGCGGACCAGGTCGAGGCCAAGGACGAGGTGCTGGCCAAGGAGGCCCGCGAGCACCGCATGCTGTTCACCGACGGGGTGGCGGCCAACACCGAGCACCTGCTGAAACTGCACGCCCTGAACGAGAGCCGGGCCCAGCTCAAGGCCTTGCTGCAGAGCCCGCTGCTGCACCCCTACGACATGTTCCTTGTGCTTGCCCGGCTGGTGGGGCACCTTTCGGTGTTCCACGACGACCTGGTTCCGGGGACACTGCCGGTATACGACCACGACCGCCCGGGCGAGAGCTTCGCCCGTCTTCGCAGCCGGATCGAAGTGCTGCTGGAGGCGATGCGTCCCATGGCCTTTATCGAGCGGCGTTTCGTTCGCAAGCGGGACGAGCGCAACCGCGAGGGTCTGGAGGTCGAACTCGATCGTCGCTGGATCGACGACAACCTGGAGATGTTCGTCGGGCTGTTCTCCGACGAGATGGAGATCCAGGAGCTGGAGCAGCACGTATACGGCCGGTTGAACCTCAAGCTGGCTTCTCCGACCCGGGCCCCGCGGATCGCCAACATCGCGGTTCGTGGTCTGCGGCTGGAGATCAAATCGGTTCCGGCCGGAACGCTCCCCCGCCGCCCGGGGCTGCACTATTTCAGGGTCAACAAGACCATCGGGCCGGACCGGACGGACTACTGGCGCGAGTGCGAACAGGAGCGGGGCATCCGGGTCAGCATTCAGGAAGGCCAGCTTACGGCGTTTGAGAAGTTTCAGCCGTCTCTTTTCGTGGTAATGAAGGGCCGTTCATGAGCGACATCAGCGAACGTTCGTCACTGCGGTTGACCGCCGCCTGCTGGCCGGTGTTCGAGTTTCTGACCAACTTCGTCCGGCAGGTGAAGCACGGCACGGTCCCCGCCGGGGAGCAGGTGCGCTACGAGGCTCTGTCGGCGCTTCGGGACGCGGAGGATCTGGCCCGGGACGATCCGGCCACCGAGCGGATCTGGGCCGCCCCCGAAAGAGGGGCCAAGGCGATGATGGTCTACCTGCTGGATTACAAGATGATCAACACCGAGTGGGAAGGCCGGAACTACTGGCTGAACAATCCCTTCGAGGTCGATCCCCAGGTGCTCGACCACGCCCAGGCCCTGGGCGGGGATGATTTCTTCCGGGACTGCGACGACGTCCAGCGGGAATACGAACTGGCCGAACGGCGCGACCGCCGGGACAAGGACGAACTGGCCGAACTGCTGAGCCTCTACTTCGTCTGTCTGCGTCTGGGTTTCAAAGGCCAGTACCACGACCGCCCGCAGGAGCTGGCGGACTATACCCGCCGGCTGTTCACCCGTCTGCCGACCTACGCCTCGACTCGGGCCAAACTGGATTTTCCCGAGGCCTACGAGCACAACCAGGAGCTGAAGATCAACTACAACCTGGGTATGAGCCTGATGGTGGTGCTGGTCTCCTTTATCGCCATCATCACGCTTTCGGTCTTTGCCTTCCGGTTGGCCTGGAAGGGGGCGGTGAACGAGATTCAGGATAGCGCCGAGAAATGGAGCGAGGTACAGGTCGAAGGGCCGGCGTCGGATGGGCCCCTGGCCACTGCTGCGGAACGGTAGCGATTCGATAGTCAGCGAGACCCGGTTTCCACCGGGACGCGAGGTGTGAGCCGTGAAGAAGCTGCTCGGCATGTGGAGGAAGCTCCCCCCGGAGATGCGCATGATGCTGGCCATGGCGGGGCTGGCGTCCCCGGCCGGCCTGGTCTACGCGATTAAGCGCTTCCTCTTTCCCGGCTGGTCCTGGCTGATGGTGATCCTGGTGGTCGCGGGGGTCATCGCGGTCATCAGCCTGCTGGGGTTTATCATCGCCCGTATCTTCGGTCGGGGGCGTAAGAAGCGCAGCAAGAAGATGGCGGCGGACCTGGCCGGCGAAGCCGACAGCGGCCGGGTGTCGATGGACGTCCGGGCGGCGATCAAGGCCAACAACGACAAGTTCTTCAACGCCATCCGCGAC
>Ga0114922_10006154_pt1 | contig 11033 bp, 9 predicted proteins | sample AartaG_FD_100975 | JGI IMG/M metagenome (GOLD analysis project Ga0114922, IMG submission 100975) | Deep subsurface microbial communities from Aarhus Bay to uncover new lineages of life (NeLLi) - Aarhus_00045 metaG | ecosystem: Environmental > Aquatic > Marine > Oceanic > Sediment | place: Aarhus...
AATCCGGCGGCCTGCGCAAGACCCGTCCAGACATAGACCATATTAGGAACAACCGCGTCCCAGTCGAAATCCTTCGCACACTTCACGGCTGCCTCGAAGGCCTTGTTGTAATCATGCGCCACGTCCTGACAGGTATAGCCGGCGTACTTGGCCGTGAACTCGGCAACAAACGGACGAATCGGTATCATGTCCGGCTTTTCGTTTCGCATCGCTGTAATGTAGCGTTTCATTCGCTCGGAGTATAATTGTTCCATATCCTTGGCCATATCATTCTGCTCCTTTTTGGAATTGACTCAGCTTCTCTCGGAATTCAAAATACAAACCGTTTTTATTTCACTTAAGATAATATAAAGATACCTGAATCATGCTAAGACGTCAAGCAGACCTCCTCTGAGTTTATTGATCAAGCCCGATTATTTGAACCTGCCCGCTTGTTTTTTCCAGTTTGCATTTGATTGTACCTTTGCTTTCAAGGCCGCTCGCTCTCATAGTGACATCGTCGGAGGTTGGAAGAAGCGCCGAGAAATCGCCGTCGGATATCCCGGCCTTCAATAAATAACCTCCCTCAATCCGCTCCAGACCTGCCTCATCAGGCACACTTACCGTAAGACGATGGGGACGATAGAGTGTTACGAATTCCATCTGTCTTTTTTTGCTTTCTGTTTTCGCCGTTAAATGCCACTCGCGAAGAGTAATACTCGCAATAGGATTTGGGTCGTACTGGTCGGTCTGGCTGAATGTCAAGCCCGATGGCGTCAGAAAATCGATATCGCAAATCACGTCTTCATTTCGGACACGGATATTGTGCTGGTCATCTGCATCAATCTTATTAACAGCGTGCAGCCAGTACTCATACGTCGCCGGCTTGCCCGCCTCCAGACGGTCATAGACAACCACTAATTCCGGCTTGACAAAAATAATGCTCCGCGTAAAACGCTCCAGCGGCGGTTCATAAGCCTTACCCGCCTCTCCAACAACTATATCTATTGTAGGTGTGGTCTTGAATCCGGTTATCTTGCCCTGGGCTCTGGCGGTGCGCTTGCCCTGGCCTTTGCCGTTGATTGTGATATTGTTGACTGAGCGTGTGCTCCACATCCAGTCACGATGATGTGGACCACCGTAGTTATAATAGCGGCCGGTTCGAATCAGCAGCCGCTGTCCATACGCCCAGAGCACAAACGAATTATTACCCGCGTTGCCGTGCGATTGTGTCCCCATAGGGCTCGACTTGAAAATAACCTGCACGTCCTCTCCCGCGTCCTTCAACGTCGTATTCAGATAAGCCTGTCCAGTCCCTGCAAAAAGCCTGGACACCGGCAGCTCATCAGGCTCTTTTGAATCCACCTTCGGAAGGGCGCCGCGGATAAATCCTATGTATCCTGATTCGACGGACGGTCCGCCCATTTGCTCGGCGTACCACTGCCAATGCCCGTTCCCGGCCTGAGCGGCAAGTTGGCTCATCAAAGGCACAAGCTGTGATGACCTTCTTCGATTGGCCCCGTCGCCGAATCCCCCGCTGACTTTACCGGGCGGCATCAGGTACATCGCATAATAACCTATCTTCGAAAAGTAAGGCTTGTCATAAGCGTTTATTCCCATTGCTTCTCGCATCACATCGGCCCACCATGTAAAACGGCCTATGTAGCTTGACCAGTAGCTGACACCTTCATGCCAGCCCCCGTCATCATCACACCAAGCCGGATATACGTTCGAAAAAACATTGGCCGCGAACCACACCCAGTCTTCCGCCCCTTCGACCTCACCGAGAAAAGCGATACCGACCTCACCTAAGAAATGCCACGCCCGGTTGGCGTGACTGCCGTACGGCCGCCATAGATGTCGCGGACAAAGATGCTCATACATCTCATCCCCGCGAACCTTCATCACCTCACGACAAATTCTTTTCTCCCGCTCGCTCAATAGGTCATTAACAAAAGTATATGTGCGCGAAAAGTAATAATTATAAGGCATACCCGCCTCGTCGTTGTAGCGATAGCCGGTACTTCCCTTCGGGTCCCACTTGGCGCATTCCAGCAGGATGCGCCTGGCCTCAAGGCCGTACTTTTCCTGTCCTCCGAGCAGACGTGTGAATGCCAGGGTTGCAGCACTGTTAAGTGCCCTGATTGTATATGTCCGGTTGCCCCACCAAACCTTCCTCCAGGCCTCGCTGCCGCGTTCTAAACCTTTCGAATACTTCGGCGGCTCCTTCGTCTCAGGCGGCCTGGCCATAATCCTTTCACAGTCTCTGACGAGCTTGTCATATTCTTTCTTCATTGTACTCCGTGCCAGTTCCCGCAGACGCCCGAGGCTCTCAGGACGCATAAAAAGCCGCGGATGACTTTTCGGTATCCGCTTAATCAAATCCTTGCGGGCCGGCAGCGGCATCTTTGTCGCGTCACCGGCAATAGTGAACTTTCGACCCTGGCTCCAGTTCGTATAACGGCCTTGACTGTCCTTGCCACGATATTTCCAGGTATATGACCCCGATGGAAGAGTTTGTGGCGGACAATAAACATTGAACTCAATCTCTTTCCATTGAAAACTAAGATTTGCATACGGCCGGTTACCTGAGCATACAACCTCCCATGTCAAACCCTGTTGCGGCCGCCAGCTAAAACTCGGAGGATTTACCTGTGACACCGAACCGGCGGCGGGGCGGTAACCCCATTCACCCGGCTCGGCGGGGCGCTCATCTAATTTGAGTTCCTGTCCTGCTTTAGTGCCCGGCATAAACAATGTCAACACAAGGCAAATGCTAACCAGGCATCCTTTTGTTATAGATTTTCCCGAATAATACTTACTGTTTTTTCTTTTCGATTTCATACCGCAACATCTCCTAATAAAGTAAAAGTTGTATATAAAGAATCTGTTTGAAATTTACCCGACAGCCGCTTTGTTGATTCGACCCCTTTCTCCTGTCATTATTACTACTCCTGCGAAAGTGTGCCGATTAATTCCTTGATTTTTGCAATATTATGGCGTGCGCAATATCTCTTTATTCCTTCGACGATTTTTCCCGCGCATCCCGGCTCGATAAAATTCGCCGTTCCGACTGCAACTGACGATGCCCCCGCGATTATAAATTCGATAGCATCCGAAGCCGTCCTGATTCCCCCCATTCCCAGAATGGGTATTCCGCTGTCCTTAGTGACCTCACTATAAACTTTACTGATAAGATATACTGCTATCGGCTTTATCGCCGGCCCGGACAGTCCGCCTGTCCTGTTGGCAAGAACCGGTTTGCGGCTTTCAATATCAATTACCATCGCCGTAAACGTATTGATTAGGCTAAGAGCATCGGCTCCTCCTTCAACCGCCGCCTGTGAAATTACGCTGATGTCCGTAACTACCGGTGACAGCTTGACCATCAGGACCTTATCACCTACGGCATTTTTCACCGCTGAGGTAATTTCTTTTACCTGCTCCGGATTCGTGCCGAAACTTATCCCGCCTTTCTTGACGTTGGGACAACTGATATTCAATTCGAACCCCGCTATCGTTTTTTCACTGCTCAACCGCTGCACAACAGCTACATATTCAGCAATGGTCTGCCCCGCCACATTTACGAAAACAGCAGCGCTCATTTTTTCAAGAACAGGCAGCTTTTCTGCGATGAATTTATCCAATCCGATATTAGCCAGTCCAATCGCATTCAGCATCCCCGAATCGGTCTCGACAATCCTCGGCGTCGGATTGCCTTTTCTCGGCTTTGCAGTAATGCTTTTTGTAACAAATCCTCCGAGACAGTTGACATCCATAAAATCAGACAGCTCATCGGCATACCCGCACGTCCCCGAGGCGGTCCATACCGGATTAGCTAATCGAATCCCCGCAAAATCAACCGTCATATCAATTGACTCATCCATGTATAGTATCCGCACTCCACTTTTTCATTCCGATATTGTAATATCTTCATAATCACTGATGTCATAATCATCATCGTAACTAAATTCTACCTTGCTTTGCCTAACAATCTCAGCCAAAACATTGCCCAAGTTCTTTTGGTTAATAACCTTTTGAAATCTGTCTAAGAGGATAGGTATATTGATTACTTCCTCAATACATTTCATATATCGAGAAACAATCACCTTGATTGAATATTGCTTTTCGGCTTGCTCTTTTATTTTGCGTTTCAGTACTTGAACCGAGTCTGAAGATTTTACTACAAATGTTATTGGATATTTTTCTATTTTGTCGATGTCTAAGAAGTATTTGTTTACATCTACTGTCTCAGTTACTTGGAAAAACCGACCTAACGGTTTCATTACAAAATCAATGCCACCATCATTTGCATTCGTTCGACCTGTTTTGAAAAGCTTCAATTTCTCTTCCGTAATTTTAGCAATCTCAAATCCCCAATAAATTTTCCGGTTGTGATAATAGTATTTCAATATACTATAACTCACAATTTCAAATACCCGAGCGTCCACAGTCGGCTCCACTAAACTACCTATAAAATCGACCAATTCCTTCTTTTTTAACTTTTGAGAACTCTCACAAAACCGAATAAATTTTTCAAAGGCGCCTTTCTTAGTTTCGACATACTTGTCGATAATCTCGATAATTGTCTCCGCCAGATTGTAATATTGTTCATTGATTTTAATCTTGAGTAAGTTCTCATTAAACCAATATCGATTTGTCTCTGGGCTCCTAAGAATCGGTATAAAGTCACAGGTTCTAAAATACTTCTTAAACTCTTCATTCATTCTATGATTCAAGGCATGATTCTGAAGCTTTTGACCAAATGGCAACTCTCGCTGTCTTTTGAAAATGTTCGTGAAAACTGCGCCTTCGTATTCAGCGTATTTACCAGTTTTATGAAACGCTTTTGAGAGATAATCTTCGACCAATACATATACAGCATACAAATTTGCGAAACTGCCTCGTGACTTCGATCCTTTACTTGCAGATTTGGTCTTTATGTTAAGATACTGGACGATCTCGCTCTCAGAAAAAACTCTATCAGAAATGTTACCAAAATTCTTTTCTAAAATCTCTTTGATTTTCTTAGTAAACTCATGTTCCATTTCTACCTCTCTGAGAAGTTCAGCATTCTCTGTATTTCATCAACGCGATGTTCAAACGAGCGACGTCCCTTTTTCAAATGTTGCCCTTTATATTCTGAGGCTATTTTAAGTCTTCTCAATCCTATCTTCACATATTCTTCTTGAATTTCTACGCCAATTGATTTCCTCATGAGTTGCTTTGCAACGTATGAGGTTGTAAACGTCCCAGAAAAAGGATCAAGGATAACATCACCTTTATTACTGCTTGCTCTAATTATTCTTTCTAACAATACCACTGGTTTTTGAGTGGGATGGTTCTCATATTCATCCATCCGATATCTAACCCTTGGGATTTTCCACACATTACCAGGAACTTTCTTAGAATTATAAGTCGATGGTACAGGTTTACGATAGTCAATCAGTTTTCTTTTAGCTCCCGTTTTCGCTTCTACAAGAATATCTTCAGAGTTAAATGTATAATTATTTCTATCCTTCGTGCAAAAAAGAATAGGTTCGTAAAGAGAACCATAATATCTTTTTGCTTGAACGCCTGAGCTATCGTAATACCATATAATACGCGAGAGTACAGTTAGGCGTTTTCGCAAATAAATATCAAAGTAAGGCATATTTTGGGTTGAGGTCATCACATAAAAGCTGCCGTTAGACTTGAGTTTTCTAATACACAGATCAAGCCATTTATAACTCCATGTAAGATAATCTTCATCTGATTTCCATTTATCTTTTATTCCATTAAAGTCTTTGCCAATATTATATGGAGGATCGGCAAATATTAGATCGATAGAGTTGTCAGGTATCTCACTAGAAAGTACTTCTATTGCATCACCCCATATTATTATATGGTCATCCTTCTCAAAAATATCCATTTTATCATTCCTTCTAAATTAAAATGAAAAAATAAAAGGCTTACACTATCGTTTTAATTTTTCGATAGCAAACCTCACCACCTCACTGTGGTCGAATGCCATATCTTCGGGAAGTTCATCTATATCGAACCATTTTGCCTGGGCCGCATCGTCTCCGGCCTTTAGCTTCGTTTGGTCTTCTGTCGCAATACCCATAAATACTATCGTAATCTGCCTGCCTCTCGGGTCGCGTCCGACTGTGCCGAAGGTACGCATCTGCTCCAGGTGCACTCCTGTCAATCCTGTCTCTTCGGCTAATTCTCTTACGACCGCATCCTCCAGCTCCTCGTCCATATTAACGAATCCGCCCGGCACCGCCCACTTGCCTTTGAACGGCTCGCTCCCGCGTTTTATAAGCAGAACCCTGGTTTTATCGCCGGAATGGGTAAAGACGGCCGCATCGACAGTAACCATCGGCCTGGGCCAGTCATAAACATATTTGCCTTTTGTATTCATAAAGTGCGAACCTTGTCCGAAATACCGCATATTTGGGATTATCTTATGATTTGAACGGGGATATGTCTATCGAAAAAACGCCCGGTATTATATTATCACACTGAGCCCCGACCATAAGGGAGGGGTAAACTAATTTTTCAATAATCCCTAAAGTTTCTCATCCACTCGGGCCAGTCGGATGGCTGCACACCACCTGCTATAGTCCACGTGCCGTTTATATTGAAGCTTCGATGCCACTTAAATGTCCACAACTGCTTAAGTCCAATCTTTCGGACGGAGAAATCAAGAAAAATACCGTTGAGGTACTCGCCATGTCTATTGAGACAGAAACGCTTCATCTGCAAGGCACTGACCAGATACGTTGATATATCACCATCATATTCCGGCGGCGTATCGAAATCGTACGGCTTGCTCTCAACAAAAGCGCAGTCCAGAAGCATCGGTATATTGGCCGCACTGTCTACATAAGCATTCCGCCAGTTATCTATAGTAGCCTCACGGCTGTGTATAAACTCCACATCCGGCGATGGATTACATAGCCAGTTATTCATTCCATAGCTGCCGCTTTGCTCACCCGTTTGCTGCATGGGCCCCCACGCCGCAAACGGGTCCCTTGCTCCCTCTTCTCGTAGTTTTACAGCCGTAGGACAGAAACGCATCTTTGCCTCATTGCTGTAATACGGCCGCAATGGCTCAATCCAGACATATTGCTCCCATCCGCCCCTGTTAAAATCCCCGCTCCAGAAATAACCGTCGTTTTCACCGGCGTAAATCCCGAACGCAACGGCCCACTGATGAAGATTGGACTGACACGCAACCGCCTTGGCCTGATTTCTGACCCGCTGTAGTGCAGGCATCAATATCGCCAACAACAACGCGATAATGGCAATAACCACCAACAGCTCTATTAATGTAAACGCTTTTTGTCGATGCATAAAACCACCGCGTCATATATATTAGTCGAACCGATAACTATCATAAACCTTTAGCGTCTGAAAATCAAAAAGAAATGTCCCCCATTACGCCTTTAAGAATTTTAATTTCACACCATCACACCCAAGCCGAGCAGTAACTTTACAGCCCCTTGTATCTTCTCAGCCACTCCGGCCAGTCCGATGCTTGAACACCACCGGCTTTTGTCCAGGGACCATTTACGTTGAACTGTCGATGCCATTTTAACTTCCATAATCTCTTAAGTGGTACTTTGACGGCTGAGCCATCCAGAAATATGCTGTTTATCCCCCCATTATGCCTGTCAATACAGACAAGCCTCATGGCCTGTACTCCCCAATCACCCCAGCCATTGTTCCACTCATAAGGTGGAGGTTCAAAATCGAGAGGTGCGTCGGTCTCAAGCGGATAAACATCAACATACACACAATCCAGATACAAAGGTACTCTGCTTGCACCTTTCGTATCGACTGTTCTCCATGCATTTTCTGTTGGAAATCCCCAATAAGAATCGACTCCCGTCGGCGGACAGGAACACCATTCATTGATGCCGTAACTTCCTGTATCAAAATCCGCCCACCAATCCGATGAACCGCCTGGGTCGAATGGCCCCCAGGCAGCAAACGTTCCACCGTGGCTTCGATTCTCCATTTCACGAACAATCTTTGTGGAGGGACATAAACGTATCTTTTTTTCCTGGTAATAGGGCAGTGTTGCAACCATCCAATATGCTTCTTGTGCAGTAAGACTTCCCCCTGCAATACTTTGCGGCAATTTGCCTTCGTTATCGTCAGAGTACAATCGAAAGATAAGCCCCCACTGTCTCACATTCGACTGACATGATGTTGCCTTTGCCTGCTCCTTTACCCGCTGCAGTGCCGGCATCAATACGGCCATTAATAAAGCTATAATGGCAATAAATACCAATAGCTCTATCAACGTGAAACCTTTATGCCGGCGCATCAACAAACAACTTTCATATTGGGAAATATTAAAAAAATTATTAAGATCCGCTCATTAGTGTCAATAGTCCTTAAACCTTCTCATCCACTCCGGCCAGATCGCCGGTAAAGCATTCGTATTATAGCTCGGATGCCACTTCAATCTCCACAATTCCTTGAGTCCCACCTTTCTGACAGAGCCGTCCAGAAAAACAGCATTTACAAATCCGTCATGACGGTTGATGCAGAAACGACGTATCGATTCTTTACATCCGCAGGGAAACTCCGTTTTCTGGCAGTCAAAGTCAGGCGGCCTGTCAATATCTTTCACCCATCCGCACCACCACCAGCTATCCGGATAGACAGGAATATTGCCCGCGCCGTTGACATTAACGGTTTTCCAGAAGCAGTCTGCATGGGTATCCTCGAAAGGTCCCACCCCTACGATGAAGTTGCCTTCGTCCTGCGGCATAGACAGCCAGCTATTTATACCATAACTGCCGTAATAGGCCGGGCTCTGTTTGCCTTCTATCTTAAATATAAGCTTTCCCCAGGCCAAAAATGTTCCCCCTGTTGTCGCGCCGCCTCCGGCTATCGGCCGAAATCCCATATTATTAGTGCTGTCCTGGGCGATGGGGCTGGCAATCTTCGTCGCCATAGGACAACAGTATATATCTCCGGGACTGTCACTGTAACCCTGAAATAAATACATCCACGGCTCCGGAGTTGCAAGACTATGAAACTTCTGCCTCGGGCAAAGCCCTTCGTTGCTGGTAGCGTACATCGTAAAGACCGTTCCCCATTGCTTGAGATTGGATTGACAAACAACCGCCTTCGCCTGCCTGCGAACACGCTGCACCGCAGGAAGAAATATCGCCACTAACAACACGACAATGGAAATCACAACCAGAAGCTCTATTAAGGTAAAACCGCTCTTGTTATGCATGGCTGTTCTCCTTCTCTTTTGACAAGAGAAAATGGTTTTTGCCGTCTTGAATAATTATATCATAATCCGTCATATTAATACAGGCTGTTGACTGATATTACAATCGCGTGATGACATAAATGTCCATTAAAACGAGATTGTCGTCTAATAGATTCAGAGGTAAAGTAAATTTAAAACTGATGAACATTATGCGGTGTATAGCGTATTAATAAAGCTAATTTTTTGAGAGAGGCTTTATCATCATAAAAAGATGCTCGGTGACGTGGCCGGGCAGAAATATAAAGGTTATAAGGAAAAACATGTAAAATTTTGTCTTTTGGAGGATTTGAAGATGTCTGCAAGCAGCAGAAGAATCTCAACATTGATTATTGTCTCTGCGGCAGTGGTTGTGTTTGCGAACACCGCTGTTGTCCACGGGGCCGACTGGCCGATTTATAGGGGCCCACAGCAAAATGGTTTTACCAGCGAAACCGGCTGGAGCGCCGATTTCCCGGGTACAGGACCAACGCAGCTATGGAAAAAATCAATCGGCATTGGCTTTTCTTCGATGACAATCAGCGATGGCCGCGTATATGCCATGGGCAACTCCGGCAGGAGCGGCCCGAATGCAAATCAGGATACCGTATTCTGCCTCGATGCCGATACCGGCAGACAGATATGGAAGCACACCTATTCGTGCCCGTTACAGCCTAAGTACTATGAGGGTGGCACACTATCAACTCCCACCGTAGATGGCAAATCTGTCTATACGATAAGCAAGATGGGACACCTGTTCTGTCTTGATGCCGATACAGGCAATGTAAAATGGCAGAAGAACATGAACAAGGACCTCGGCTTTAAGCTGCCAACATGGCACTTTGCAGGCTCACCTTTTATTTATGACAATATGCTGATATTAAATCTCGGCGATGCCGGCGTTGCCCTTAACAAAATCAACGGTAATGTTATCTGGGATAACGGCAAAGGTATCTGCGGTTATGCCACACCTGTGCCCTTCACTATGGAAGGTCAGAAATGCGTCGCTATTTTCGGTGCTTCTCATATTATGGGAGTAAGAATAAGCGACGGTAAAGTGCTCTGGAAATCCTTTTTCGAGAATAAGCATAAGGTAAATGCCGCTGACCCTATTATTATCGGCAACGAGGTGTTTATCTCGAACGGATACAACTACGGCTGTGCAAAGATTAAAGTAACAGGTGGCAAAGTCCAAACACTTTGGCAGAATAAGAATATGCGAAACCACATGAACTGCTCGATGTACTGGAAGGGATACCTGTATGGCTTCGATGAAAATACACTGACCTGTCTGGACTTCCGGGACGGAAGCATAAAATGGACTGAAAGAAGTCTTGGCAAAGGCGCATTGATGATGAGTGCCGACGGCAGGATGATAATCATCAGTGACAAAGGCGAGCTGGCAATCGCAAGGGCCAATCCTCAAAAGTTCGATTTAATTTCGAGGGCACAAATCCTTCCCAGAGCAAAATGCTGGACGACCCCCATACTCGCAAACGGTAAAATTTACGCCCGCAACGCCAAAGGCGATATGGTCTGTGTTGACGTAAGTGGATAAAAAAAGACCTTTTTTCCGAATGGAAATTATGTTTCCCGGCCCACCATCTCTAATGGTGGGCTTTTTTTATTTGAAATCAAAGATATCAATAATCCTTAAACTTCCTAATCCAAACCGGCCAGTCCTCGGTACAAAGTCACTGGAATGTGCATTTTCACAAAGACCTATTTTACACCTATGACAGGACGACCGTTTAGCCAGGTCCCACGTCGCTGGCGGCCATTTGTATCCGTTTCC
>Ga0114922_10006155_pt1 | contig 11032 bp, 12 predicted proteins | sample AartaG_FD_100975 | JGI IMG/M metagenome (GOLD analysis project Ga0114922, IMG submission 100975) | Deep subsurface microbial communities from Aarhus Bay to uncover new lineages of life (NeLLi) - Aarhus_00045 metaG | ecosystem: Environmental > Aquatic > Marine > Oceanic > Sediment | place...
ATAGGTATTCACCCCATTATGATTTGCTTTTCCTAAATTGATTTAATTCTATTGTTTCATAAAGCCACTTGTCAATTTTTTCCCCTTCTTCTTCACTTTCCTTTATCTTTTTCCTTACTTCACCGAATCTTCTCTGTTTTTTGTTTTTCTGTAAGTAGTTGATAAAATCAATTGCCACCTGCTCTTTGTCTTCTTTTCGGGAAAGCTCCTCAGATAAAGAGAAAGATGAAATAAGAGAAGAAAACTTTTCTTCCCCTAGTCTATTTATCAATCCAGAGGAAGATATTTCTCCTTCTTCTAATGAGGCAATTATCTCCTCGGCAATTCTTCTATGAGAAGAATCGACGAAATTATCTATACACTCACTCTCCTTTACCATTTTTATTATTGCTTTTTCATTTAACATAAGCTGGAGGAGCGCCTTTTCCGTTGATATCTGCTTGTCTTCTCTTTCCAGAAACTCACGCCGGGAAAAAAATCCCTTTTTCTTCTGCCTGAACTCACTAAGCTCTTCCCAGAGTAGCTCCTCATCCAAATCCAGTCGCTGAGAAATCCTTCTCATAAATGGTACCAGTTTCATCTTGTCCTCAATTCCCTCCAGGGCAGAAAAAAGAAGAGTAACTATCTCTATCTTATCCTTACTCTCCAAAGAGGAGCGATTATTAATAGCCATATCCAGTCTATAATCAAAATAAGGAATGGCTCTTTTCTTCCTTCTTATAAAGCCATCCTTTCCTTCCCTTTTGATTAACTCATCTGGGTCAACTCCCTGAGGCATATTGATAATTGCTATATTCAAATCGGCTCCCAGGAGTAAATCCACACCCCGTAGAGTGGCAGCGATTCCTGCTTTATCTTGATCATAAGCAATGAAAACCCGATCAGTATAGCGCTTAATCAATCGCCTTTGCCCTGGAGTAAGAGAGGTGCCCATAGAGGCAACTGCATTCTCTATTCCTGCCTGATGAAGAGCCATAACATCGGCATACCCCTCCACCAGAATCATCTCCTCTTTTTTCCTGATAACCTCCTGGCCAAAATTTAAGCCATAAAGAATTCGGCCCTTATCAAAAACAGGGGATTGAGGAGAATTAATATACTTGGGAAGGCTGTTACCCAAAACCCGCCCTGCGAAACCACATATCTTTCCCTCCGCATTAGAGATAGGAAAGATAAGACGGGAGCGGAACCAAGCATACCATCCCTCTTTTTTCTGAGAAGCAACCACTAGATTTGACTGCTTTAGATCCTCCAAGGATAGCCCTTTTTGCTGAGCTAACTTCAGGAAGTCATCCGAGGGAGCATAACCCAGGCCAAACTTCTCTATTATCTCTTGGCTAAATCCCCGTTTTTTCAAGTAGTCCCGGATAGCCCTCTTCTTTTCCAGGCTCTCCCGGAACAATCCAGCCACTAGCTGGTTAGTGCGATAAAGTTTTTCTTTTATTGTCCTTTTTCTCTTATCCTCACCATCCAGGATTGGAATAGATATCCCTACTTTCTCAGCTACCATCTTCACCGCTTCCGGAAAAGTTATCTTTTCCCACTTCATAAGGAAAGTGAAGAGATTACCTCCTACTCCACAACCAAAACAATGAAAGAGCTGTTTCTCCGGAGAAACTACAAAAGAAGGAGTCTTTTCTTCATGAAAAGGACATAGAGCCTTGTAGTTTCTCCCCGCCTTCTTTAAAGGTGTATACTGAGAAATAACGTCTACAATATCAAAACGATTACTAACTCTTTCTATTAACTCTTGCGAGATAAAAGACGGCATTCATTTCCATCCTTCAGGAATGAAGTAATTCTTATAAATATTTATAGCAAATCGATCGGTCATCCCAGCAATGTAATCTACTGCTATTCTTTCTTGACCTTCTTTCTCTATACTTTTTCTTAAGGAAATGGGAAGAAGATGGGTTTCCCTTAGATAAAAACTATAAAGTTCGCTTACTATCCGGTAGGCTTTTCTTGTCTCATTAAAGAGAAAAGAAGATAGATAAACCTTATCATACATAAAGTCCCTTAGTTCATTAAATGCATCAAGAACAGTATCCCCCATCTTTAACTGAGCTCCTTGCCAACTCTCTTTTACTATGTTCTGAACTAAGGTATTAATCCTTTCTCTATGAGTCCTTCCTAGAATTTTCAATGATTCTCTGGGTAAATCTTTTTCTTTTATTATCTTTGCACGCAAAGCATCATCAATATCGTGATTAACGTAAGCCAGGGCATCAGCTATTTTCACTACCTCACCCTCCAGGGTGCCAGGCTGATTTCTGCTTTTAGGAGTCAATATTTTTTCTTTATCCTGAGAATGGTTTAAGATACCATCTCTTACCTCCCAGGTTAGATTTAACCCTTCTCCTTCCCTTTCTAGTTTATCTACTACTCTCAGACTCTGTTTATTATGCTGAAAACTCCCTTTATAGACATCATTTAGAGCCTCCTCCCCCGTGTGTCCAAAAGGAGTATGCCCCAGGTCGTGACCTAGCGAAATTGCTTCAGTTAGGTCCTCATTCAAACGAAGAGCGCGAGAAATTGTACGAGCAATCTGGCTTACCTCTAAAGTATGGGTAAGTCGAGTACGGTAATGGTCACCAAAGGGAGCAATAAAGACCTGGGTTTTGTGTTTTAGACGGCGAAAGGCTTTACAGTGAATAATTCTATCTCTATCCCGTTGGAAAGATGTTCTCAATGAGCAAACATTTCTTTCCTCTCTCTTTCTCCCTTTACTCTGACTACTTTTGCAGCCATAGGGAGAAAGAAATTGCTCCTCAAGCTCTTCTTGAGCAATCCTGTCAAAGAACTGACCTCTTTCTTTCCTCAAAGCCTACTTTTCTCTCCTTCTTCAGAAACTAACCATCTCTGCCAAGCTTACCTTCTTTCTGACAGACTCTGCTTGAACTCATCTATTTTTTCCATGAACTTCTTTGCTTCACCCGGAACAATAGAAGCTATACTATCATAAACAAAAGGACCTATTTTCATCAAATATGGGCTTATAGTAGAATCTTTCTTCCATCTATCTGCGTTTTCAGCTAGAGGAGAAATAGTCAAAAAAATCAAAATAACACTACATACTGCTCCCCCTTCTAGCAGTCCTAGAATGAGCCCTCCTCCCCGATCTATCCCCTTGACCGGAGCATGCCTTGACATTCCATGGAAAACTAGCCCTATTAACCCTCCTATTAGAGCTATTCCCACAAAAATAATAGCGAAGCTTATCCCTTTAGCTATCTGAGGAGAAAGTCTGGTAATTTCACCCCTGATAATATTCCCCACTTCTTGGCTATAATTAACAGCCACAATCAAGCCTACAAAAACCCCCAATAGCCCGAAAATCTCTCTGAATAACCCCTTCATTGCTCCCCGAACAAGGAAGAAAACAATTATAATCAACCAGACTACATCCAGCCAGTTCATTTAACTTCTTTTTTGACCCTTTCCACCAATTGTTCGATTCTCTGCTTAGCCTTTTTATTCTTATCCCTCTCCCTGTGAAGCTCATCAGCAATATTAAGACAGGTAAGGATGCTTATTTCTTCTTTACTCTTCTGGGGAGCAGAAGAAGCTATCTCTCTAACTCTCCTCTCAACATAACCAGCAATCCCCTTAAGATAATCCTCATTTTTATTCGCTCTTAAATTATACTCTTTATCAAAAATATAAACCCTCATTCCCCTCTCGTTTTAATCTCTAAATATTACTAGTATACTATCAAAAAAATCCAAAAAGTCAAGCCCTGCTTTAATTTTTTCTTGATTGTCTCTTGTGGAATTTTATATTATGCGTATAATATTTGATAGTAGTCTCTGTAACTGGTGAATCGTATTTCGTGAATCGTGAATTGTCAATAAAATCCTACAACCGTTTGGTTCTTTTTGCGATTCACTATTCACCATTCACTATTTAGTCCAGCAATGCCCTGCTTTCCGCACCTTCGGCCGACAAGCACTGAACCTTTAGGGCTACGAAAGGTTTTTATCAATGGCATGTGCCTATATTGGAATAGGTTCGAACAAAGGAAAGAGAATAGAAAATGCCAAAGAGGCATTGGCTCGTATAAGAGAAGAAATGAGAGTAGAGAAAGTCTCCTCCTTCTACCTTACTGAGCCAATAAAAGTAAAGGGAGAATGGTTTGTAAACTGTGTTTTAGAAGTAACGACTAACCAAGAACCCAGAGAATTACTTAGAACTTTACTGAAAATAGAAGGAAAAATGGGCAGAATAAGAATAAAGGAAAAGAAAATTTCTCGCATAATTGACCTTGACCTTTTGCTCTATGAAGAGAAGATAATTAAAGAAAAAGAGCTTACTCTTCCTCACCCACTTTTACACAAACGGAGGTTTGTCCTGGCCCCTTTAACCGAAATAAATCCAGATGTCTATCATCCTTTATTGAAGAAACCGATCAAGGAAATCCTGGCAGCTTTAACCGATAACCATGCAGTAGAAAAAATCCTGGGACCTCAAGATGTATGTAGTTAGGATGAAAAGGGAAAAGATGCCGAAAAGGAGATATAATATCATTATAGCCAAGAGAGACCAATATTTGACATACAAAAACAAACAGGGTATACTATTGTCTAAAACTAACCCAAGTAATCTTCCAGAATAATTCTTTTCTACCACTACCCATCTACTCTAAGAGGAGGAAATTTCTTAATTGAAAAGCATGACTGGCTACGGAGAAGGAAGAGAAGAGAACGAAAGAGTAGAGGTTTCTTTACAAATAAAAACACTCAACCATCGTTTTTCGGAAATAGAAATTTATCCTTCCCAACTCATCCCTTTTGCCTGGGAAAAGACAATCAAAGATTACATAAAAAGAAAAATCAAGAGAGGGAAAGTAATAGTCGATATTGAAATAAAAAGAAAAAAACCTCCCTTACCCGAGGTTATAGTAAATCAAAATCTTATATCACATTATTATAAGGCGCTTTCTCAAGTATCCAACAGACTAGAGCTAAGGGATAAAATTACTCTATCTGACATCTTATCACTTCCTGAAACCATCTACCTAAAAAAAGGTGGAGCAATTAAAGAAAATGTAAAACCTCTTATAAATAAGAACTTAAGGAAGGCTCTAAAACAGCTATTACAGATGAGGGAGAAAGAAGGAGAAGAACATTATTGTAGTATAAGAGAGTATTTTAAAAGAATTCAAAAAGATGTATTAAAAATAGAAAAGGAAATCCCCTTAATCCAGAAAAAATATGAACATAGAATAAAGGAGACACTGGGGAAATTAATAGATAAGTCAGATAGAAAAAAAGTGCTCAACGAACTCTCTTCCCTCAGCTGGCGAGGCGATATTAGCGAGGAAATACTGCGCCTTCGCTCCCACTTAGACCAATTTCAGACTACATTGAAAAACCAAGGACCCATAGGGAATAAATTAAAGTTTATCCTACAGGAGTTACAAAGAGAAACTAACACTATAGGAGCAAAATCCGTTACTTTCACCATCTCTAATTTTGTTGTACAAATCAAGGAAGATTTAGAAAGAATTAGAGAAATAAGCCAAAATATCGAATAAAGTGTTATTCAAAAGGTAATATCTTGTTAGATAAAACAAAGAGTTTAATTATAGTTATCTCGGCTCCTTCTGGCGCAGGTAAAACTACTCTAACCAAGAGGCTCTTGCAAATTTCTTCTTTTGCTTATTCAGTATCTTTTACTACCCGCCCTCCTCGTAAAAATGAAATAGAGGGAGTAGATTATTATTTTATTTCCAATGAAGAATTTCAGAAAATGGTAGAGGAAGGAAAATTTGTAGAATGGGCACGGGTACATGGGCAGTTATATGGAACCTCGATTGACCTTCTTGACAACGCTATAAAAACGAAAAAAGATGTAGTGTTGGAAGTAGATGTTAAAGGGGGAATAGAAATTAAGGAAAAATATCCTAAGGCGGTACTTATTTTTCTCCTACCTCCTTCCTGGCAAGAATTAGAAAAACGTCTTAATAAAAGGAACACCGAAGCAGAAGAAAGAATAAGAAAGCGCATAAAACAGGCAAAAAAAGAGATTGCTTACGCTCCTTCTTATGATTATTTGGTGGTAAATGATGATATTAATAAAGCCTTGAGCGACATATTAAGTATAGTTAAAGCAGAACGTTGCCGGCTAGATAGATTATCACTTAAGAATCTATCTAAAAACAGGCAGTGAAATGAGATAAAGAAAGGAGACTAAACTGATTAATTTTTCTATAGATGATTTATTAAAAAAAGCAAAAATGGATAATAAGTACGAGCTTATACGGTTAGTTATTAAGAGAGTTAGGCAATTAATTAATGAAAAAGAGAAAATGGGTCTAATTGGCTCTGATGAAAAATTTACCAGTATAGCTTTAAGAGAGATAAGAGAGGGTAAATTAAAGGCAGAGGTTTCTATAGAAGAAAAATAATAAAAATGGCTATTATTACTATCTAATAATAAAGATTAGTAGTAATAGTAAGAGGTGTTAATATTGTTAAGAACTCTACTAGGGAAAATTATTTCCTTGTTAGATGAAATACAAATATGGGGGCGAAAAAATAAGAACTCTATTTTTTATTTATAAATTTAATCCGAATATTAAGAAGATTTTATTATCTTAATTAACTCCCTTAAATCGTTTGTTAGGTTCTCATCTTTTTCTTTTTGTTCATTTATTTTTTTCCAGGCGTACATTACCGTAGTATGGTCTTTTCCTCCGAACTTACTTCCGATATTAGGAAAAGAAATATCTGTTAATTCTCGACAAATGTACATTGCTATTTGTCTAGGAAAGGCTATAAACCTTACTCTTTTTTTTCCTTTAATAACTCCTTCTTTAATCTTATAATACCTACTTACTACTCTTTGGATTAGTTCTATAGTGATCGGCTTAGATTTTTCCTCAGGCAGGAGATCTCTTAGTATATCTTTAATTGAATTTATATCTATTCTTTCTTTAAATAAAGAAGAATGGGCAACTAAACGGATTAAACAACCTTCTAATCTACGAATGTTGGTTTTTATTCTCTCCGCTATAAAAACAATTACCTCATCGGGAAGGTCTAAATTCTCTACAACTGCCTTCTTTTTTAATATAGCAATCCTCGTCTCCAGGTCCGGAGGTTGAATATCAGCAATTAAACCCCATTCAAAACGGGAGATAAGTCTTTTTTCTAAAGCAGATATCTCACTAGGGGGTCTGTCACTGGAAAGTACTATCTGTTTATGTGTTTCATGTAAGGCATTAAAGGTATGGAAAAATTCCTCTTGGGTTCGCTCTTTTCCAGCTAGAAAATGGATATCGTCTACCAATAGAATATCTGTATTACGATATTTCTTTCTAAAACGTGCTGTCCTATCATCCCTGATAGAATTTATTAACTCATTGGTGAACTGTTCAGAAGAAAGATAAGTGAAACTCATATTATTTTCGTTGTTTACAATGTGGTGAGCAATAGCCTGTAGAAGATGTGTTTTTCCTAGTCCTACTTTACCATATAGGAACAAGGGGTTATAGGCACGACCAGGAGATTGAGCTACTGCTAGAGCACCTGCATGAGCTAACCTATTATTATTCCCAATCACAAAGTTGGCAAAATTATACTTAGGGTTTAATTTAGAAGTAAAAACGCGTTTCTTATAAGCAGTTTTTTTATTTAAATCAACCTTTTCTTTTCTGACAGGATGATAGATAAAACTTACTGTCACCTTACACCCCATCAACTGGCTTATTTCTTTTTCTATTGTGCTTAAGTACCTTCCTTTTAGCCATTTTTTAGAGAAGTCATTAGGGACCTTAATGACCAGCTTATCCTGGGTAAGTGAGTGTAATTGGGCCGGTTTAAACCATATCTTAAAATTCTGTGGCTTGACTTTCTTTTCTATCCTTAATAAAAATTTCTGCCAGATATCTTTTTCTTTTTCATTCATTAGAGAGTCTTTTGGGATTGGTAAGAGTTAACCACAGAGTTATCCACAATTGTGGATAACTGGTAAATCCTTATTATTTAAGAAAAAGAGTTTTTTTAGAAAGCTTTCTTTATTTAGAAAAGATAGGCCAGAAAATAATCTTATGAGTTATACACAGAAACAGAATGGCTGAGTACCAGTTTTTATTCTATATGCTATATTTTTTCTGTCAAGGAAAATTTCTCATTTTGACAGAAAGAGAAATTTGGGTTAATATGATAACAAACTTAGAGAAAGAAGGGTTTTATGAGAAGAATCTGGGCTCCCTGGCGATTAGAATATATCTTAAATGACAAAGAAGAAGAGTGTATCTTTTGTGAAAAGTCGAAAGAGAGCAAAGACGTAGAGAATTACATTCTTTTAAGAGGGGAAAAGTGCCTGGTTATGCTGAATGCTTTCCCTTATAATAATGGGCATCTCATGATAATTCCTTATAGACATGTTGCTTCTATAGAGGATTTGAAAGAAGATGAAACAAGAGAAATGATGAAACTCCTCTCTCTGATGACGGTTCTACTTAAAAAAGTGATGAGCCCAGATGGTTTTAATGTGGGGATGAATCTGGGAGATGTGGCGGGAGCGGGTATTATGGGACATCTGCACCTACACATCGTTCCTCGTTGGAAAGGTGATTGTAATTTTATGCCAGTCCTTTCTGATACTAAGGTAATTCCGGAAGCTCTGCGACAGACCTACCAAAAACTGAAGGAAAGTATGGATGGAAATTTAGGGGAGTGAGAAATAAAATGGAATTGGTGGAGAAGATTTCCATCTGGATTAGAAAGGTGGTTCATCAGGCAAAAGCAGAAGGTGTAGTAGTTGGACTAAGTGGAGGAATCGACAGTTCAGTATTAGCTTGTCTGGCTAAAAGAGCTCTAGGAGAAAAAATTTTGGGAGTGATTATGCCCTGTTATAGCAGTGCTGTAGACGAAGATTATGCTCGTTCGATAGCTAAAATGTTGAAGATTAGGATAGAGTGTGTATCATTGAATTCCATCTATGATAGTATTTTAGGAGTCTTACCTGGTGGCAAGAAGATGGCTTTAGCTAATTTGAAACCAAGACTGCGTATGCTTATTCTTTACTATTTCGCTAATAGTCTGAATTATTTGGTAGCGGGTACGGGGAACAAAAGTGAGGTACTTATAGGTTATTTTACCAAATATGGGGATGGAGGATGTGATATTCTACCTCTGGGAGATTTGCTAAAGACAGAAGTGCGAGAACTAGCAAAAGAGCTGAGAATTCCCAAAGAGATAATTGAAAGAGTGCCCAGCGCAGGTTTATGGGAGAACCAGACGGATGAGGGAGAGATTGGTATTACTTATGAGGAATTGGATGGGATAATTATGGCTATCGAGTCAAATCAAAAAAGTTCTGTTTCTGCAGGGGCATTGGCCAGAGTGGAAGAGCTGATGAGAGAATCTGTCCATAAAAGGTCTCCAGCTCTTGTATTTAGAAAGAGTTGAGTTATACTGCAAAAGCATAAATCTATAAGATTAAAGAAGAGAGTACAATGAAGCAGGAGAAATCTTCTTTAGGACAAACTAAAGGTTCTCCTTTTTACAAAGAGCAAATAGAAGCGCTTTCTAAAATAAGCAAGGCTATCTCTTCTGATCTCTATCTTGAGGATATCCTAAAGCTAATTGTCACTGTAACTGCCCGGGTTATGGACTCCAAAATATGTTCTTTAATGCTTCTGGATGAAAAGAGTAAAAAGTTGTTCATCCGGGCTACTCAGAGCATTAGCGAAGATTATAATAAGAAACCTCCTCTGAGCATAGGAGAGGGTATTGCGGGTAAAGTGGCCAAGGAAAATAAACCCATCGCTGTTTCCGATATCAATGGAGAAGAAGGATATAAGTATAAGGAGATAGCCAAAAAGGAGGGATTACGTTCCCTTTTGTGTATTCCTTTGAACGTGAAGGGGAGAGTAATAGGAGTGATTGATTGTTATACTTCATATCCGCATGAATTCTCTAAAATGGAGATTAATATGCTTACTAGCGTGGCCAACCAGGCGGCTGTGGCTATTGAAAATACTGAGTTAATGGTAAAGACAAAGGTAATCCAGGAGGAGCTGGAGACTCGTAAGTTAGTGGAGCGAGCAAAGGATATCCTGATGAAGAGATTAAATCTCAGTGGTGAAGAGGCATATCGCAGGATACAAAAGCAGAGTATGAATACCCGCAAATCTATGCGAGAGATGGCTGAGGCGGTAATCCTTACTGAGGAGCTTGAAAGATAAAAATCTACCAAAATTAGGAAGTATGCTTGACAAGAATTATAAGCGATGGTATAAATATAATCGAAGAATAGAAAAGATGGCGACACAAAGAAGTGTCGCTGAGAAGACAAAGACGTTTTTAATAGTGGGATTACTAAAAGACAAAGGTGTCTATGAAAATAGGCGCCTTTTTTATTTTGTACTATTATTAGATTAAAAGCAGAAAGAGAGGTAGAGATGGCAAATCAAAATCTGTTTAAGATTGTGCAGAGACAGATAGGTGTGTGCGCAGAGATTCTCAAGTTAGATCCAAATGTACATGCAATTCTCCGAGTTCCTATGCGTGAATTTCATGTGTCATTGTTAGTTCGTATGGATGATGGAACAATTCGCCTATTCCAGGGATTCAGAATTCAATACAATGATGCAAGAGGTCCGACGAAGGGAGGGATTCGATTTCATCCTGATGAAACGATTGATACTGTGCGGGCGCTTGCTGCTTGGATGACATGGAAGTGTGCTCTTCTCGATCTACCTCTGGGAGGAGCAAAAGGCGGCGTTATTTGTAATCCCAAAAAAATGTCCCAGGGTGAATTGGAACGCTTAAGTCGCGCATATATGCAGAGCATATGGCACTTTATTGGTCCTGATAAAGATGTTCCTGCTCCTGATGTCTATACAAATTCTCAAATAATGGCCTGGATGATGGATGAGTATTCAAAAATTACTGGAAAGAATCAATTTGGCGTTATTACTGGTAAGCCTCTTGGTCTTGGTGGCTCTGCTGGGCGGGATGACGCAACGGGTCGTGGTGGCTTATGCACTATTCGTGAAGCCGCCAATGAATACAATATA
>Ga0114922_10006156_pt1 | contig 11032 bp, 6 predicted proteins | sample AartaG_FD_100975 | JGI IMG/M metagenome (GOLD analysis project Ga0114922, IMG submission 100975) | Deep subsurface microbial communities from Aarhus Bay to uncover new lineages of life (NeLLi) - Aarhus_00045 metaG | ecosystem: Environmental > Aquatic > Marine > Oceanic > Sediment | place: Aarhus...
ACCCGCTTCGCTCACTGCTAAAGCTAACTCACGCGTGAAGAAGGGACCCATAGGGGCGCTGAAAATTGGATATTTTAATCCAAACATCTTTGTTATGTTCGTTTCTATCATTTTTTTCACTTTTTTTATTTAACAATTATTTAGGTTAATATAAACTGTATATTTAATATTAATACAGATTTATTATTAAAAAATTGTGAATTGAAGTAAGTTTTTAAAAAAATTAAAGGAAAATAGAATTATTTTTTATCAAGCTCATATGCTGCCATAAAGCCTTCATGTATTGCTTCCAACATCGTTCGCGGTTTTTTGCAATCTCCAACTTTAAGTAGCTTGAAGGATGGATTTGACTCTTTTACTTTATTGAATAGTGAATCATTTGGTTCAACACCGGTTGCAAGTATAAAAGTATCAATATTTTCTAACATCTTGGATTCTCCCTCCTGTTCGTACTCTAGAATCTTTCCGTCAAATTTTTTAATAATAGTATTGAGAATTGTAGCTATTCCCAACTTTTTAAGCTGGCCTATTAAAAATCCACGTGAGGTTCTTCCTATACTCATACCTAATTTTGGGAGCATATCTATAACTGTTACTTTTCTATTTCCACGCATCCACCTTTTAAATATATCTTCTCGAGGTAGTAAATCATAAAAACTGAGGAATTTTGCAACTTCAGAACTAAAGGATCCTAATTCGGCAGCCCAAATGGCGGTCTCCATACCAGTGGCAGAACCTCCTACAACAACTATATTTTTTCCTATTGGATATTCTCTTTGAAGAATTTGCTCCGCTAAAAAGATTTCACTCCCAAGACTCCCATCAATCCCATCTATATTAGGAATTGTATATTTAACGCCTGTAGCGAATATAACTGCATCGGGTTGATATTCGTTGATTAAATCTGTTGTTGCTTCGATGCCTAGTTTAGTTTCTATATTAAGATGTTCAATCTGACCGCGATAATAGTCAATAATATCTTTAATTTCATTCCTTCCTGGCGGTACCCATGAATAACTAGCTTGACCTCCTATAACATGGTTCTTTTCTATGATAGTGACGTCATGATCAAGTAGTTTCGCTACGCGAGCTGCCTCTAATCCCCCTGGTCCGGCCCCTATAATCAAAACCTTTTGAGGATTATCTGATTTTTTATCAATATCTATTTTTCCTTCTCGGGACACTTCATAGTTTCTCATACATTCGACTGAACGCCCTGTAAAAATGTGATCAAAGCAACCTTGATTACAACCTACGCATTTTCTGATATCCCAGAGCTTATTTTCTTTTGATTTTAAAGGTAAATATGGATCTGCGATTAATGCTCTTCCCATACATACTGCGTCTGCCATCTGATCTCTTAATATTTGTTCTGCTACAATTGGGCTATTAATTCTATTGCTGGAAAAGACGGGAATATCGACGTTATTTCTGATATTTTCAGCTAAATAAGCGTAAGCGCCTTGAGGAACCATCATAGGAATCTGAGGAATTCTAGTTTCGTGCCACCCTCCTGTAACATTAATATATTCAACCCCTGCATCAGCGTAACGTTTAGCGAAGATTGCACTATCCTTATAGGTGTTTGAGCCCGGAACAAAATCATCCCCAGCAACTCGCATTCCTACTATGATATCTTTGCCAACTCTTTCTTTGACAAGCTTTATCAATTCTAGGGGATATCGTAACCTATTTTCCAAGGATCCACCATATTCATCAGTTCTCTTATTTGTTACCGGACTTAAAAATTGGTTTATAAGGTACCCTGCGCTCCCTAGTAATTCTACTCCATCAAATCCAGCTTCTCTAGCACGTTCGGCAGCTTTAGCGTGATTTTCTTGAACAACTTTAATTTCATCAACTGATAATTCCTCTGGAACTCTCCTTGTTAGATTGGACATCACAGCTGAAGAGGAAACCATATCAGGCATTCCGGAGTAAGCTCCCGCATGGTACAATTGGACTATTGTTTTAGCACCATGTTTGTGCATCTGTTCGGCGAATCGGGTATATCCTGGAATAAATTTGTCATCGTGAATAGCAAACATCGTCGGACCTCCACCCCTCGGTTCTACGCCAGCACCGCCAATAATGATTAACCCCGCCCCACCTTTTGCTCTCTCCACATAAAAATTAACTATTGTATCGTTAATTCCTCCATCACGAGAAAAATTCAATGCCATTGCAGGCATTACGATTCTATTTCTAATTTCGACGTTCTTAATATCTATTGGTTCAAACAGTTTTATAAATTTCATAATCTAATCACTCTTTTTTATATATTATTAAAATAAGTTATTTCATTTAGTATAAAGATTTTTCTTTAAGGAGCGAAAAATTTAGATTAAACCTAATGATTCTAAAACAGCAATAATTAATCTATTTCCTCTTGTATCAGAATGATATTTATTTTCTGCTCTTTCTTGCAAAGTTGGATTGATCATCTGATTCATGACATAACCTATCCCAATGTGTGCATCTAGATCCATTTGTATGGCAGATCCACCCATCCCTCCCCAAAAACATGTCCTGGGATTTGGACGAGGGCGGTTTTTAGTCGGTAAGCCCACTCCCAATCCCCAACGCATAGCATAAGCCAATACAAGATCCCTGCCGTAAATCTGTTCTTCAAGTATTTTTTCTAAAGTATATTGAGAAATTAATCTTATTCCATCAAGTTCTCCTTCACACGCAATTATAGAAGCTATTTTTGCCACAGATCTCGCATTTCCATGACCATTGGAAGCGGGGAGTTCTGCCGCTTGCCAAGCGCGATCCCCTGAATAGTCCCGTAACCTCCCATTCAAACCCATTTTAATTCCTACGGAGGGTAATTTTCGCGCTTCTAAAGCGATTAATTCGAAAAGCTTCTTAGCTTGGTTTAAATCTTCTAACTTTCCTTCCATTTTCAAATATTTAGAGACATATTCTGGTTCGTCTTGTACTATGGAAAATATCCAATTCATGACTCTAGCGTGTTTTTTTGATGTAATAAAGCTACAATCAGGGTTGGCAATTTTTCCAGTTTTAAACCTAATTTTACCATTAGAAATTATTACGGAAAATTGATCTTCGTCTCCAAAATCAAGCATTACTTTTTTGTTTAAAGACTTAATCTCTTTTTTAACTACTTCTGAACTATTTCCGATATCAAAAACTGCTTTCATAAGAAGGAATATGTCGTTTATAAATGGAATGTTAGGGATTAATTTAGTAACGCGTGGAACATGTTCTTCTGCCAATCCGATGTGAAAATCAATTTTGAGGCGATCTGCTACTTCTTCCTTGAAAAAAGTTCCAAGAGATTTTCTTGTAACTCTTCTAACCAATTCTCCTAATAAAAATCCATGAGTAGCAGAATGATACCCCGATTTTGTGCCGGGCTCCCACCATGGTTTCTGAGCGGCTAAAAGGCTAGTTAATTTATCCCAATCATACCAAGTACTCGAAGGGATTGGTTCTTCTATTCCTGCTAGACCTGAAGTATGGCTTAAAAGTTGTCGCACTAGAATACTTTCTTTGCCATTTTGTGCAAATTCTGGCCAGTATTTCGCTACTTTTTCGTCTAAATCTAGGAGCCCTCGATCTACACACATCATTGTACAAAGTACTGTCGGAACTTTAGTTGTGCTATATACATTACAGATGGTATCTTTTTTCCAAGGTAGGGTTTTGTTAATATCTTTACATCCTCCCCAGATATCTATTACATATTTACCGTTAATCATGACGGCAAAACTCGCGCCAACTTCCATACCTTCTTCAAAGTTCTTCGAAAAAGCGTCTTTGACGGCTTCAAATTGAGGTCCGCATAACCCTTGTATTTTAACTTTACCTGTCATGGCTTTAAAATATTTTTTAATTATCTCTATATATTCAACAAAAATTAAACTATAAGTTTAATCGGTAAAATTCTTGGCGCCCGCCCATTCTAATTTGACTAAATCAGGAATCTCAAATTTAGTTTTTACATCAATTACAGCGGGTTTGCCTGAATTCTTCGCACGGTTCAACGCTGGTGTGATCTCTTTAGGATCAGTGACTTCTTCGCCGTAGCACCCGAAGCTCTCCGCAATTTTTCCGTAATTTAAATCTGGTAAATCTACATCGATATAACGTTCTTTAAAAGCTAATTTTTGACCACATTTTATATTACCCCAACATGAATTATTTGCAATTACAAAAATTAGATTTTTTAATCCTAATCTGACAGCTGTTTCTAAATCTTGGATATTTATCATAAAACTTCCATCTCCTGAGATTGAAATGACTTGTGTATCTGGTTTGGCTAGCTTTGCTCCAATTCCATAGCCTACGGATGTTCCAAGGTGGCCCATACCTATAGCTTGCAGAGTAGATAAGGGTTTTCGCTCATTAAACATGTTTATTGCTTCTGTTGCAAAATATGTGATGTCTCCCCCATCGTTGATAAGAATAGCATCCTCATCCATAAATTCATATACTTCTTTGACTAATCTTCGTGGAGCGATAGGTATTGTATCTTTAGAAGCTCTTTTCGTAAAAATCGATAGTTTTTTTTGTTTTTCTATAACGAGTTTTTCTAACCACTCTCGTTTTTCAACTCTTTTAGTGTTTTTGACTTCCTTGAGTAGCTGGATTAAAAATTGTTTACAATCGGCGACGATCCCGAGCGTTATCGGTTTTGATCTCCCAATTATGGACGGATCAATATCAACATGAATCAATTTTTGCTTATCTTTCCACACTGGAGCTTTTCCAAGCGCCAACGTAAATGAAAATTTAGTGCCAAGCGCTAGGACAACATCTGCTCTAGTTGTAGCTTGGTAAGTTGCGCTTCCTATTGATGTTCCAAGAAAACAATGCGATTGATTTGAGATAGATCCCACTCCAGTAATGCTCGTCATTACGGGAATTTGTAAGTATTCTGCTAGCTCTTGTAATTCGGTCCACGCTTCAGCTCTCATAGACCCTCCACCGGCTACTATTAAAGGTTTTTTAGCTGACAAGAGGAGATCTAGAGATTTTTTAATTAAATCGTCACTCACTGAGGGTTTTGCGGTAGCTCGATATTGATCTGATGAAATAATGGATAATTTATTTTCCTCTATTTTTTGATAATATGCATCCGCGCCAATTTCTAAAAGTACTGGTTGAGGTCGCCCTCCTGTAACTTCCCGAAATATCTTTTGTACTGCGTCCGGAATTTCTTCTATAGTTCTGACAGATTTTTGGAATTTAGTAATTGGTTTGAACATAGTAATTTGATCTAAATTTCCTTGAAGAACAAAAGAATCCTCTTGTTGACTACTTACTTGAGGTATGATTGCAATGACGGGGATGTTATCGCTCCACGCAGCTCCTATTCCCGGAACGAGATGTAAGGCCCCTGGACCAACCGTTCCAAAACATACTCCTGGTTTATTTGTCACTCTCGCATAAGCGTCAGCCGCGTGTGCTGCTGCTTGCTCGTGACGAAACATAACGGTATTAATTCCTTGTTCTCTCCCCCATTTATGGATTGCATCGAACATTGGGAGAAAATGACCTCCAATAATACCAAACATGTACTCAACATTTTCTTTGAGGAGACATTTAATTAGCACATCTCCTCCATGTATCAATTTATTTTCAGGTATAATATTCACATCATTATGAGTTTAACACTAATAACTCGACACCTAATCGAATTTAAATGGTTATTGGTAAACGTATATTTAAAATTTCATAAAACAATTAAAGTTATTGTTCAATTAATTCTCTTTATTAATTTCAAAAATTACTTTCAGATTTTTTTTAGTGTTTAAAGCAGCTTTAAAAGCCTCTTCTGGCTTTTCCAGAGGATATATCTCTGTGATAAATAAATCTGGAGAAAAAGTGGATTTAGCAATTATTTGAACCGCCTCAGTAAAGTCTCTCCTCGTGTACATTAAAGAACCGATAAGTTCTTGTTCTCTATCTTGCACGTTTGCCATATTTACCTGTACTTCATTTCCAAACACTCCAACTACTACCACTCTTCCACCCTTCCTTATAAGATCCATTGCATCTCGTATACTTTTTTCAACTCCAACGCATTCAAAAACAACATCGATTCCCTCATAAGGCTTTTCTCCGAGAATTTTTTTAACAGAATTTAGTTTTAATGCATTTATTGTTTGAGTTGCGCCAAGTTTTTTGGCTAATTCAAGTCTTTCATCAGATAGATCAGTGACAATTATTCGCTCAGCTCCTGCCTTCACAACAGAGACAAGAATAGCTAGTCCAATCATTCCTGCTCCAATAATCACAATATTCTTGCTAGAGAGGTTACCCCCCTTCTTGAGAGCATGAACACCTACAGCAAGAGGTTCTACAAGAGTGGCATGTTTCAAGGACAAATTATTTGGTATGGGAATGACTTTATCTGCTGGAACTACTAAATAATCTGCCATAGCCCCATCTCCTTGACAACCCATAACTCTCAATTCATTGCAAATGTTATATCTTCCTATCTTGCAATTGTAGCATTTTCCACAAACAAGACTCGGCTCAATAGTTACTCTATCACCTATATTAAATCCCGAAACACCCTCTCCTATTGATGAAATTGTACCTGAAAACTCGTGCCCTGGTGTTGCAGGTAGGGTTACAAAAGGATGCTCTCCTTTGAAAGCATGCAAATCAGAACCACAAATTCCACAATAAGCAATTTTCAGAGAGATTTCTCCAAGTCCTGGTTTTGGTTCTTCAATTTCCTCCAATATTGCCTTATTTGCTTCTGGTATTAAAATTCGTCTCATTTTTTTCTTGACTCTAGTTTTTTCTAATTAACAAATTACATTCTTATTTATTATATCATAAAATTTTGAAAGTAGTTTTTAGCAAATCTTCTTCTCTAGAAGATGATCCTACATACAGTTCGTATTTGATATTTTCGACAACCCATTTTTTAGAATTTACATCATAGTATGCTAAATCTTTGGCATCTAATTTAATAGAAAAGGTCTTAGCCTCACCCGGCTCTAAAGTTACGCTTCCAAATCCTTTTAATTCTTTAACTGGGCGATCAACTGAAGAACTTTCATAACCTATATATACTTGTACGATTTCTTCACCAGTAATATTTCCAGTATTCGTAATGTCTACCTCTATTTTTAATTCTCCATCTTTTGTTATGGTATCTTTATCTACACATAGATTTTTATAGGAATAAGTAGTATAACTTAATCCAAATCCAAAAGGGAAAGCGGGTTCAGTTCCATTTTTATCCATTAACTTGTAACCATGGTAATAACCGTATTCGATTGAATCTGCATTCTTATCAAAAAAGGGAAGTTGTTCTTCTGATTTTGGGAATACCAAGGGAAGTTTTCCTTGAGGATTAAAATCTCCAAAAAGCACATCCCCTATTGCAGTTCCTCCTTCCATTCCAGGATACCACGCCATCAAAATTGCTGGAACTTTATTTTTCCAATTTTCAACAATAATTGAACTTCCCCCTTCCAATATGACAACACATTTTTTATTAACGGAAGCAGTTTTTATTATTAGTGTTTCATCTTCTTCGCGTAATTCAAGAGAATCTCTATCTCCTCCTTCATCTTGATTGATAAATTCACCTTCTCCTTTACTCGTAAAACCAACAACGATTACTACAATGTCAGCTTGGCGGGCTAATATTTCAGATTCTTTAGGATTATTTCCATCACAATACGTAATTTCCATGTCTTTTTCCGCTATTTTTTTAATCCCTTCGAGAGGTGTTATCACATAGGGAGGATAAACCCTACTACTGCCATTATCCCCTATATTAGGTTCATTAGCAAGTGCTCCTATTACCGCAATTTTATTAATTTTATTTCTATTTATTGGAAGAATATTTTCTTCGTTTTTTAAAAGAACAATACTCTTTCGAGCAGCCTCCAACGCGAGTTGAATGTGCTCATTGCATGCAATTTTATCTTTACTATAGATAGCTGAATCAGACTCATGTGCAAAATTTAACTTCATTCTTAGTATTCTCAAAACAGCTTCATCTATATGTTCAACGAGAAGCTCTTCATCTTGTATAAGCTGTAATAACTTTCTAGGGGTCATATGACGTCGGAGTGGCATTTCTATATCTACTCCTGCGTTGACGGCAGCTTTACCGTCTCTTATACCAAGGTGAAAATCTGTAATCACGAATCCTTTAAAATCCCAGTCATTTTTAAGTATGTCTCGCAAAAGATGCACGTTGTGACCGCAAAAATATCCATTAACCTTATTGTATGCGTTCATAATAGATGCTACGCCTGCTTCAACACATTTTTTAAATTGCCAAAGATATACTTCCCTTAAAGTTCGTTCATCAATCCTTACATCAACCTTAAATCTCGCATTTTCAATGCTATTGCACGCAAAATGTTTTGCACACGCCATGATATGGTTTTGAGTTCCTTTTATCAGAGCAACTCCAAAAGCTCCAAGATGAAACGTATCTTCCCCGTAAGTTTCTTGAGCTCTCCCCCACTTAGGATGTCTTAATAAGTTAATGCAAACACCACCGAAATAGTTCGCTCCCTGTGCTTTTGCTTCGATACCGATCGCGTTTCCTATTCTCTCTTCTAAGTTTAAGTCCCAAGATGCACCTCTTGCCATGGATACGGGAAAACAAGTAGAATTTCCCACTACAACACCTCGAGGACCATCAGAGAAGTGAATCCCAGGGATTCCTAAATCCTCGTTGACACCTGCAGGGATCGGAAATTCATTATACCTTGACATTTTCTGTCTATCACCGCCCATCTGTTGTAGTTTTTCTTTAAGAGTCATAATAGAAAGAATTTCCTTTGCTTTACTTTCGATATCTTTATTGGATAGCCCTTTAAATCCATCCCAATTGATGTTTCGTTCCGTCATATCTTAAAGCCTTTTTAATCAAATTTTTTGGTTTTTTTTTAACTACTAAATCTTCTTTAAAAAAAAGTAATCTTATCTAAAAATTTATTCATAAAAAAAAAGAAATTTATTAGCTAAAAGGTTTTTTAACTGATTTTCATAATCCTCTTTTTTGTTTAGGAGGACAATAAAAGACAGGTAGACCTGCATCACCATAACCCCAAGCACTTACTCGAGTACTTCTTGTTAAACTCGCAAGCCTAAGATACGCTCCAGACTTTGTGGTGCCTGCTCCTGGGCCACCTAATACCCATACTATTGATCTCCAGCCATGTTTGTCAGCAATTTTTTTAAAATTAGTTGTAATTAGGTCGTAAGCTTCATCCCAAGAGATTCTCTCAAATTTACCCTCACCGCGTTCACCAGTCCTTTTCAAAGGGTATTTGATCCTATCGGGATGATATGTTATATCTAAGCTGGAAAGCCCTCTAAGACAAATTCTTCTATCCCTTTCATCGGGAAATTCTGCTGGTTCTAGTTTAATTACACGATCTCCCTTAACATGTGCCAAGATACCACAACAATCTATACCACAGTGTTGAGGACAAGCGGTCCTAACTAATATAATATCATTTTCCGCAGTCATTTCTTAAAAAACTCCTTGTTATTAACCTCTATTTAAATTAGTAAGATTTAATCATTAAATTAATTTTAACTTTACTTTGTATTTTCATAGAAAAATTTTTTCTTCGCAAGTTAATTTAATTAAAAAACTCTTTGAATTGCTCAAAATCGTATATCTATATTATACGGTAAAGATATTAGAGAATAAAAAACTTTTATAACTTTAATAGACAAAGTATATCATAAAAAAATTATAAAAACTGTGATTAAAAATGTCAAAAGTAGAAGAGGCTTATAAAGAAATTGAGAACATCCTTGGATCTGACTATATCACCGATAAAGATTTTATGAAAGCAGCGTATTCAAGGAATGTAGACCCCGCTTTTCCAGATAGATGGGCAGACATAATTGTAAGACCAGAAACTACAGAAGAAGTATCAGATATCGTGAAGATTGCCAATAAATATAAAATTCCTATGGTTCCAAGAGGTGGGGGTGCTGATCTAGTTGGAGGTGCAGCCACTCAAGGTGGAATTCTTTTAGATCTTACACGGATGAACAAACTTCTGGAAGTAAATACGGATGATTATTACATTATAGTTGAGTGTGGAATTACGTGGGGTGATTTAGTTTCACAACTACATCCTATGGGTTATACAACGGGCACTATTGGTCCCGGAAGTGGATATGCAGCGACTATTGGAGGAGGTCTTTCAAATAGCACTGCGGGAGGTGGATCAACAAAATATGGTTTAGTTCCAGATATCTGCTTAGGTGTTGAGGTAGTTTTACCTAATCCTCAGGGAACCATTATTAAAACTGGAGCCGCAGCAAATAAATATGCGAGGCCTTTTTGCCGATATGGGCTAGCGCCTGATTTTACAGGGCTTTTTATGGGAGATGTTGGTACGATGGGAATTAAAACCAAAGCTTACTTAAGAATTTGGCCAGATCCTCCATTTAAAGCAAGTAGAAGTTATCTTCTTAACAATGGTGATTACAATAATGTATTTAAAATAGCACACAGCATAAGAAACGATATTGGAGATGGATTACGTGATTTAATGGTTTTACCCCAAATACTCGTACAAATGACTGCAGGCGATTTAAGAACACCGGAGGGCAAAAGAGTAAGGATAAAAGGACCGTTATTCCAAGCGACCTTAGAGGCAACAGATCAACGAATTTTAGACGTTCATCTCGAAAAGCTCGAGGCGATTATGACGAAAGAAAACATTACGACTCCGCTTCCTAAACCACCAAAAGATGCGGAAGGATCAGCATGGAAATATGATTTAAAAAGTCAATTTCATTTTTTCCAAGCATCAATCTCCGCTACACCGTCAAATATTACGATGGTTACATGTCATAAAATACCCATTTCAACCATGGGGGAAATACATAAAAAGATCCTTGATTTTGATATACAGAATAAGGATGATTTTCCTGAGGGAAATGCTTTGCCCCCCGGAACATTCGCAGCAATGCAATATTTTTTACCAAATGGAAACTTTGTAGTATTAGGAGGTTTTACGGGTAATAATGTTGATGAAATGCGAGAAACGAA
>Ga0114922_10006157_pt1 | contig 11028 bp, 5 predicted proteins | sample AartaG_FD_100975 | JGI IMG/M metagenome (GOLD analysis project Ga0114922, IMG submission 100975) | Deep subsurface microbial communities from Aarhus Bay to uncover new lineages of life (NeLLi) - Aarhus_00045 metaG | ecosystem: Environmental > Aquatic > Marine > Oceanic > Sediment | place: Aarhus...
ATAATGGCCGTCCGGCCTCAGAGCCTATCGCGGTAGGCCGCTCGTGGCGAGACCGAGCGAAAAGGCCGAGGCCGAGACGGTAGGCCCAATAGGCCCGGAGGCGTGGCCTTGCGCCACGTCGAGGACATTTTGGGCCGACAACGAAGGCATCGGCCTTTGCAGCCGGTCGCAGCAGAGCAGCCTGCCGAGATAGGCTCTTAGCGTAAAGGGCAAGCCGATGAGATCTTGCAGCCTTTCGGGCCTGGTCGTCCTGATGGTGGCGGGTGCGGTCGGGGCGGCGCAGCCCGGCGGCATCGAGGCGGTCACCCGGCCCAGCAGCGACGTGATGCTGAAGTTCGTCCAGTCCGGTCGCCTGGTCTCGGTCGATGTTGCGCAGGGCGACCGCGTGGCCGAGGGCGACGCGCTGGTGCGGCTCGACGATGCGGTCGAACGCCTGGAACTGGAGCGGTTGAAGGCGGCGGCGGAGAACCGCGTCCACGTCGAGGCGGCCGAGGCCCAGGTCGTCCAGCGCAAGGCCGACCTCAGGAAACTGGAGTGGGCCGGCCAGAAAGGGGCCGCCACCGAGTGGGAGATCGAACACGCCCGGCTCGACGTGACGATCGGCGAGTTGTCGGTGGCCAAGGCGGAGTTCGACCACGTCCAGGCCGGCCGCGAGTACGCCCGCGCCAAGGCCGCCCTGGAGCGAATGCGGCTCGTGAGCCCCATCTCGGGGGTCGTGGAGTGGCTCTTCGTCGAGGAGGGCGAGGCGGTCCAGGCCCTGGAGGAGGTCGTCCGGGTGGTCCGGGTCGATCCGCTGTGGATCGACGTGCCGGTGCCGCTGGAGGCGGCGCGCGGCCTGGCAAAGGGGGCCGCCGCCACCGTCCGGTTCCCGGGTCCGAAGGGCAAGACGGTCCGGGGCCAGGTCGTCCACGTCTCGTCGGTGGCCGACGCCGCCGCCGAGACGTTGACCGTTCGCGTCGAGGCGCCGAACCGTTCGGGGCGTCCGGCGGGCGAACGCGTCCGCGTCGAGTTTGCCCAGGACACCGGTGGGCCGGAATCGTAACGGCTCTTGATGGGCAGCAGGCAGCAGGCACGGCCACGGCAACGGCGGCCTCACGCAAAGGCGCCAAGGCGCAAAGAACGGCAAACGGGAGCAGGCGGCAGGCACGAGGCAACGGCAACGGCGGCCTCACGCAAAGGCGCCAAGGCGCAAAGAACGGCAAACGGGAGCAGGCGGCAGGCACGGCCACGGCGAACGGCCACGGGAACAAGAACCGCCACGGCGAGATGCTTCGGCCCCTCAAGCGGGGCCTCAGAATGACCTCCTCATGAAGGCTTGTGGCTCGTGGGGGGGAGGGAGGTTCACATGAGGCATCGGCCGGGGCCGATTCTCATCAAGCGGGGCGGGATCTGTGTGGCGGCGGCGCTGGCCGTCGCGGGCTGCACGCTGCTCCGGCCGCCGGCCGACGACGCCTACCTCGGGCCGGCCCGGCCCTCTTCGCCGTCCGCGGGGGGCACGGCATCGGCGGAGGCGGGCGATTCCGTCGTGGTGGAACCGCCCGGACGGGCCGCGGCGATGGGCCGCCAGGCGGACGAGAACCCCGGGACGGACGAGAACCCCGGGACGGACGAGCCCGCCGCCGCGGAGGCCGACGGCGAGTCCGCGACGGACGAGGGCGCCGCCGGGGCGACGCTGTGGGAGGACGTGAGCGCGGCCATGAAGACGTTCCGGCCGCCGGAGCCCCGGAAACTGGACGCATCGCACTCGCTTGTCCTGACGATCGACCACGCCCGTCTCACGGCCCTGGAGAGCAACCAGAGCCTCGTGGTGGAGCGGCTGCGGCCGGCGATCGCCGAGACGCTGGAGGGCGTGGAGGCGGGGCTCCTCGACCCGATCGTGACGGCCGAAATCGGCCGACAGCGGAGCGAGGGCGAGTTGCTGTCGGCCATCGGCCGGCGCCACGAGTTCGATACCGACGGGGTGCTCGGGCAGGCGGCGATCGAGCAGCGGTTCCCGACGGGCACGTCGGTCCGGCTGGAAGCCGGGAGCGAGATCGACGACCAGGCCCAGAGCCGCCAGTGGGTCCGGTCGCGCGTGGGGTTGATGGTGTCGCAGTCGCTGCTGCGGGGGGCGAGCCGGAAGGCGAACCTGGCCCGGGTTCGCGAGGCCCGGATCGACGCGATCGCCTCGAGGTACCAACTCCGCGGGTTCGCCGAGGCCCTGCTGGCCGAGGTCGAGAACGCCTACTGGGACTGCGTGCTGGCGAAACTCCAACTCGAAATCGCCGAGCGGGCCAAGGGGGTGGCCGAGGAGCGCCTCAAGACCACCGTGAAGCGCATTGACGCGGGCACCCTGAGCGAGTCGGAACGCGTGGCCGCCGAGGCCGCCGTCGCCCAACGCGAACAGGCGCGCCGCAATGCCGAGAGCCAGGTCGAGGTCACCCGCCTTTGTCTGCTGCGGCTGCTGAACCCGCCGTGCGGTCAGAAATGGCAGCGGGACCTCATCGTGGAGCGGCCGCCCCTGGTGCCGAACACCGTCCTGGACGACGTGGAAGAGCACGTGCAGGCGGCGCTGGGAGGCCGGCCGGACCTGAACCAGGCCCGGCTCCTGGTCCAGCGGGGCGAGTTGGCGGTCGTCCGCACCCGCGACGGCCTGCTGCCGGTGCTCGACCTGTTCGCGACGCTCAACAAGTCGGGGTATGCCGAGCGGGTCGACCAGTCGTGGAAAAACATCGACGGCAACGATTACGACGTGTTCCTGGGGGTGCGGACGCAGTTTCCGCTGCGGAACCGATCGGCCCGGGCGCAGTATCGGCAGGCGGTCCTGAGCCGGGAGCAGGTTGTCGGGTCTGTCCGGAACCTCGAGCAACTCGTCCAGATGGAGGTGCGGACGGCGTTCGAGGAGGTTCGCCGGGCCACCAACCAGATCGAGGCCACCGGCATCACCATGATCCTGCGCGAGCAGGCCTACGAGAACGAGCAGCAGCGGTTGAAGATCGGCCGGGCCACCACCCTGGACGTGGTCCGGGCCCATCGCGACCTCCTCGACAGCCAGGACGCCGTCGCCGAGGCCAAGATCGATTACCTGAAGGCCGTCGTGAACCTGTTCTGGGTGGACGGGTCGCTGCTGGAGCGGCGGGGCGTGGAGGCCCCCGGGGCCGAATCGGTAACCCTGGAGGGTGAGGCGGATTGAGTCCGCGCCGCCGCCCGACGACAATCCGTGGTGGGCACCAACCTTCAGGTGTCCCAGGGCGGCCCGGGGATGGCCTGTGGGTCCGGAACCGGCAATTTCGGTACATTTGGCATTGCATGGAGGGCGTTTCCCGGTATAATTTAAAGGTTTCCTAGCGCGCTAGGATGAAGCCGGTCGGTGGCCGCGGCCACGTGGATCGGGCTAGGGGGCGGGCGAATGCACCCGGGGAGAACCCGGTGCGTTTGCCTTCGTCGAGCCCGTATAAGGGGGTAAGAGCGGGCCCTCCGGGCTGGCCGGGGTGCGTGTGTGCGCCCCGGCAGGGGGCATGTTGAGGCCGTGGACCAGCAGAGGCGCAGGCGATGCCCTATACCCATCGTCTCCAAGGCAGCCGGTTTGAGCTGAAGTACGTGATCAGCGAGTCGACGGCGCGCCAGGTGCGGGATTTCGCCCTTGGGTACCTGGAGCCGGACCCGCATGCCGACCCGGCCCGGAACTGCGAATACGCGGTCCACAGCCTGTACCTGGACGGCCCGGGCCTCAGGCTGTGCAAGGCGACCATGTGGGGATTGAAGGACCGGTACAAACTGCGGATCCGTTTCTACGACGAGTCGCCGGAGACGCCGGCGTTTCTGGAGATCAAGCGCCGCCAGAACGACGTCATTCTGAAGCAGCGGGTGCCGGTCCGGCGGTCGGGGGTGGCCCGGGTGCTGCGAGGTTTCTGGCCGGTCCAGGAAGACGTCATGGACGTGAGCCCGCGCGGGCAGGCGGCGTTGGCGGAGTTCTGCCGGCTGCGGGACAACATCGGCGCCCGCGGCCGGTGTTTCGTCTCGTACCAGCGGGAGGCGTACGTGACCCCGAGGGATGACAGCCTTCGGATGACCTTCGACCGGCGGGTGCACGGCGTGTGGTACGCCGGGGACGCCACGCTGGCGATGCGGGACCGGCGGGTCTACCCCCGGATCCCGGGCGTGATCCTGGAGATCAAGTTCACGGACCGATTCCCGGCGTGGATGCGGGAGATGGCGCGGCACTTCAGCCTGGAGCGGCAGAGCATGGCGAAGTACGTGGCGTGCCTGGTGTCGCTGAGGCCGGAGCCGCTCGAGCGGCTCGGGCACCGCGACGCCGTCGCGTGGCGCCAGCCCCGCATCGAGGAGCCCGTCGCATGAACGAGTTCGGCGACGTGTTCAACATGATGGTGCACGGCGACTTGGTGTCGACGGTGGGCGGCATCGGGACGGTGCTGCTGGTCATGCTGCTGGCGTTCGTCATCGGCCAGATCATCGCGTGGACGTACATGTGGACGCACACGACGCTCTCCTACTCCCGGATGTACGTGACGTCGCTGGTGGTCCTGCCGGTGCTGGTGGCCCTGGTGATGCTGCTGATGCAGGGCAACATCGTGTTCGCGTTCGGGCTGCTGGCCGTCTTTGCCGTCGTCCGGTTCCGCAACGTCCTGAAAGACACGCGGGACACGGTGTTCGTGTTGTGGGCCATCGTGATGGGCCTGGCGGTGGGGACGATGCGGTTTTCGACGGCCCTGGTCGGGTGCCTGTGCGTGGTGGCCATCTTCCTGTACCTTCGTTTGACGTCGTTCGGCGCCCGGCACCGGTACGACGTGATCCTGAACCTGCACTGGATCGGTCCGGGGCGGGCGGGGGCTCAACTCAGGCCGGTGCTCGGTCGGCACAGCACGCGGGCGTACCTGGCCAGCGAGCGAGCGGCGCCGGACGAGGGCATGGACCTGTGCTACCGGGTCCTGCTGCGGGACCCCTCCCGCAGCCGGGAACTGCTTGAGGAACTCGAGAACACCGACGGGGTGGAATACGCCACCTTGAGCCAACGGGAAGTGGACGAATCGGAGATCTGACGCGTGTCGAAGCCTTCACGAATTCCGACGCCGTTGCGGCACCGTTGGCGGCGAATCCGGTACCGCGCGCTGCCCGCCGTGATGTTCGGGATCGTCGGGGCGTTCACGATCTGGTTGTGGGGCCAGCACCTGAGTCTCCCGAACGCCACCGGCGAGGTGGGTGCCGTGCGGGCCGAGGCGGTCAGTCCGTCCGATGGTCTGCTCCTGGCGCTGGTGAACGGGCCCATGCAACTTTACGAGAAGGTCAAGCGGGGGCAAGTCGTGGCCCGGCTTGACCCCGGTCCGGCGAAGGCCAGCCTGGCCACGCTCGAAGAGGAACTCGTCCGCCTGAAGGGTGAACTCGATGCCACCGAGGCCCGGATCAAGGAGGAGGGGGCGGCGCGGATGGCCAGCGAAATGGCCGAGCAGCACCGGTTGAACGAGGCCAGCGAGCAACTGGGGTTGGAGATCAAGGACCGCAAGACCCTCATCCAGTCCGACGAGGTTGAACTGGCGCGCCTGGAAGAGAAGTACGACGCGGTCGAGGCGCTCTACAAGCAGGGCGTCGAGTCCCGGCTGGAACTCGTGAACATCAAGTCCGAGCGCGACGTCATCCAGAAACGCCTCAAGGGCAACCGCGAGGCGCTGGAGGAGGCCGACAAGCAGAAGAAGGAATGTGACCGGCGGCTCAAGGCGTACGCCTTGACGCAAGCGGCCGAGAAGGACAAGATCCTGGCGCCCTTGCATGGCGCCATCGAGACCCAGAAGAAACGCATCGAGGAGGTCGAACTTCAAATCGCGAACCTGGAGATCCGGGCGCCGATTGAGGGGGTCATCGCGGCCATTCACAAATGGGGCGGGCAGAACGTCCTGGCCGGCGACCCCGTTCTGGCCATCGCCAGCACCCAGAGCCAGTACATCCTCAGTTACGTCCGGCAGGACGTGGGCGTCAAGCCGAGGGTCGGCATGCCGGTGGACGTCAGCGTCCGGAGCCTGCCCCGGCGGACCGCCCGGGCCGAGGTCGAGGAAGTGGGACCGCAGGTCGAGGCGGTGCCTCTGCACCAGTTGCAGGACCCGCAGGTGCCCGAATGGGGCCTGCCCGTCCGGATCACGGTGCCGCACGTCCTGAAGCTGCGGCCGGGCGAACTCGTGGACGTCACGTTTCGCCCGGGCGCGATCTTCGGGCTCGTCGGCGCGTCCGATAAGACGGACACCGTTGCCGATGGCCCCGTCCGGATGGCGGGAGGGGTCGTCGAGGCCCCGGCATCGCGTCGGACCCATTGACCGGATCGGAGCCGTCGGCCGGCTCGCCAGTGGGCGCTGAAGGGACGTTGGGCGGTTGCGGCAGGGGGCGGTCAGCGGCCGAGCCGGAACCCCATCTCAAGACGTGAATCTTGGTGCGGCGGACGCCTGATGGCCAGTCGGGGACCGCCGTAGAGGGGAGAACGCGATGACCGGCCGAGCCGCACGCCGACTCTGCAACACGCCTGTCTTTGAGGCCATCGAGCCGCGACTGCTGCTCGACGGCAACCCCCTCATCACCGAATTCCTGGCCGACAACGATAACGGTATCGAGACCCGCGTCCGCGCCAGCACGGGCCAGTCTTTCACGGGCGACCCGATGACGCCGGACTGGATCGAGATCCACAACCCCACCGGCCAGCAGGTCGACCTCGCCGGCTGGTACCTGACCGACGACCCCTACGACCCTGAAAACCCCGACGACTGGGACCTGTGGGCGCTGCCCTCCACCGAGCCGGGCGTCACCCGGCTCGACCCCGGCGAGTACCTGATCGTTTACGCCACGAGTGAAGACATCACGGACCCCGACCTGGACGAAACGCATCGCCTGCACACCGACTTCGGACTCTCGAAGGACGGCGAGTACCTGGCGCTGGTCGCACCCGGCGGCACCGAGGGCGACATCGTCAGCGAGTTCGACTTCCCCGACCAGGACGCGGACGTGTCCTACGGCCTGTACGAGTCGATGCAGACGACGTACATCGTGCCGCCTTCCTCCACCGGCTACACGCTGATTCCGGACGGCCCGGTCTCCGGCTGGACCGACGAGGGCTTCGGCCACAGCACCTGGCTCCAGGGCGACACCGGCATCGGTTTCGAAACGATGGTCTCCGCGTTTGCCATCACGCTCTACAAGGCGAACGTCTCGGTGACGAGCCTGGGCACGGCCGAGTCGGTCATCGCCAGTCCGGCGAAGCAGGAGGCGGTGTACCGGGCCAACGATCCGGTCATCGACTACTACAACACCGGGGGTCACGGCCACACGACGGAGGACGAATACGCGTTCCCGGGGCTGAGCATCGGCAACGACGTGAACAATTTCGCCGTCGAGGTGACGGCCGCGCTGACCATCCCCACGGCCGGCGACTGGACCTTCGTGGTCAACAGCGACGAGGGTTTCAGCCTGTACATCACCGAGCAGGCGGGCGACGGCTGGTTCTACAGCGAGTACGGGTCCATCCGGACCCCCGCCGACACCCTTGGCGTGTTCAGCGTGACCAACCCGGGCGACTACGACCTGCGGCTGGTGACGTTCGAGGCCAGCGGCGGCGCCGAGGTCGAGTTGTGGGCCGCCGAGGGCAACTACGCCGCCTGGAACGCCGACGACTTCTTCCTGGTCGGCGATACGGCGGGCGGCAGCCTGACGGTCATGTCGGAGGCGGTCGGCGGGGCCACCGGGTACAAGCAGTACATCGATACCGATGTCGAGGAGGTGATGTTCGACCAGAACGCCTCCGCCTACCTCCGCGTGCCGTTCAACGTTGCCGACCCGAACGCCTGCTCCAGCCTGTACCTTCAGATGTGGTACGAAGACGGGTTCGTCGCGTACCTGAACGGGACGAAGGTGGCCGAGAGCAACGCGCCGGGTTCGCCGGTATGGAACTCCGCCGCCACCGCCGAGCGGAGCAAGGCGGAGGCCCTCATCCGCCAGGACTTCGACATCACCGCCCACCTGGGCCTGCTCCACGCGGGCACCAACGTGCTGGCGGTCCAGGGCCTGAACGTCGCCGTCGACGACGGCGACTTCCTGCTGCTGCCCGTCCTGGCCGACGTCGCCTCCACCGGCGTCGTGCCCCACTTCTTCAGCACGCCCAGCCCGGGCGGGCCGAACCTCGACGCGTACCTGGCGCAGTGCGGCGACACGGCGTTCAGCGTGGACCGCGGCTTCTACGACGCCCCGATTGACGTCGCGATCACGACCAGTACGCCCGGCGCCACGATCTGGTACACGCTGGACGGCAGCAGCCCCCTGGACGAGAACGGCGAGCCGACCCCCGAGGCCCTCGACTACGACGATCCCATCCACATCGAGACCTCCGCGGTTCTCCGCGCCGTCGCCGTCCGGGGTAACTACCTGTCGTCCAACGTCGATACGCAGACCTACGTCTTCCTGGCCGACATCATCGACCAGCCGACCACCCCGGACGGGTTTCCGATGGTGTGGGGCAGCGTCTCCGCCGATTACCAGATGGACCCGGACATCACGGACAACCCGAGCTACGCCCCGCTCCTCATGGATGCCTTCAACTCCCTGCCCACCATGTCGCTCGTTATGGACCTGGACGACCTGTTCTCGTCCAGCGACGGCATCTACGCCAATCCCACCGTGAACGGCCTGGAACAGCCGGGCTCCATCGAACTGTTCTACCCCGAAGGCTACGACGCGCCCGACGACGGGTTCCAGGTGAACTGCGGCGTCCGGATTTACGGCGGCGTCGGCCGGAACCCGGGCTACCGGAAACACTCCTTCCGCCTCCTGTTCAAGGGCGAGTACGGGCCGACCAAACTCGAGTACCCGCTCTTCGGCGACGAGGCGGTCGATGAGTTCGACACCATCATCCTCCGGGCCAACTTCAACGACCAGTTCCAGGGCGGCGGGACGTCCGCCCAGTACATCCGCGACGAGTGGGCCCGGCAACTGCAACTGGCCATCGGCACGCCCTCGGCCACCGGCGACTTCGTCCACCTGTACGTCAACGGCCTGTACTGGGGCATGTACAACCCGTGCCAGCGCCCGGACCAGTCCTTCGGTGCTTCCTACTTCGGTGACGCCGACAAGGACGACTGGGACGCCATCAACTCCGGCGCTGCCACCGGCGAGAGCGATACCGCCGACTGGAGCGCGCTGCGCAACTTCTGCAGCGGCCACGACATGACCCAGTTGGCCAACTACATGAGGGTCCAGGGCTGCAACACGGACGGCAGCGACAACCCCAGTTACCCCTGCCTGCTGGACGCGTCCAACTACGTCGTCCATTTCCTGACGAACTTCTACTACGGCAACACCGACTGGCCCAACCACAACTGGTACGCCGCCCGCCAGGAGGACCCCGGCAGCACGGGATGGAAGTGGTTTACCTGGGACGCCGAGTGGATCATGGACCGTCGGCTCCGCCACCGCGACGTCGCCCCGCTCTACATCGACGTGACCTACGTCAGCGACAACGCCGCCCAGCCGTACAGTTACCTCCGCCACAACCTGGAGTTCCAGACCCTGTTCGGCGACATCGCCCACGCCGCCCTCTTCAACGGCGGGGCGCTGTACGTGAACCCGGACTCGCCCCAGTGGAACCCGAGCCACCCGGAGAACAACCAGCCCGCCTCCCTGTACGCCGAAATCGCCGACCTGGTCGAACTGGGCATCATCACCGAGTCCGCCCGGTGGGGCGACACCGGCCGGAGTTACCCCATCACCCCGGCCCAGTGGGCCAGCAAGCGCGACTGGATACTTAACAGTTACCTGCCCTATCGCAGCGATATCTTCGTCAGCCAACTGCGCGCCGCGGGGCTGTACCCGGACGTCGACGCCCCCTCCTTCGAGATCAACGGCTACGACCGGCACGGCGGGACGATCTCGGCCGGCGACCTCCTGGGCATCGACGGCCCCGGCGGGGGCACCGTCTACTACACGCTCGACGGCACGGACCCCCGGGAGGTGGGCGGCGGCATCGCCGATACCGCCCTCGTCTACGGCGGGCCCGTGGCCCTGAACGTCAACACCTGCGTCCGCGCCCGCGCCCGGGACGGCTCGGAGTGGAGCGCCCTGAACGAGGCCATCTACCTGCTCGACACCGCCCCGCCGCTGCGGATCACCGAGATGATGTACAACCCCGCCGCCCCCACCGTCGCGGAGGTGGACGCCGGCTTCGACAACAACGACGACTTCGAGTACGTGGAACTGAAGAATATCGGCGAGGAGCCCGTCGACCTGAAGGGCCTCGAGTTCGTCGACGGCATCCAGTTCATCGCCTCGGCCGAGGCCGGCGCCCTTGGCCCCGGCGAGTACGCCCTCGTCGTCGGGAACCCGGCGGCGTTCGCGTTCCGCTACGGCACGCACCACGACGGCTTTCCCTACAACATCATCGGCGAGTTCGCGGGAGGCACCCGCCTCGCCAACACCGGCGAGGACCTCTACCTCCAGGACCATGTGGGCGGCCTCATCCACGATTTCGATTGGGCCGACGGATGGTACGGCCGGACCGACGGCCAGGGCTACTCCCTGGTCATACGCGACGCCCAGCAGGACCTCGACCTCTGGGACGACGCGGACGGCTGGCGGGCCAGTTGGCAGTTCGGCGGCAGCCCGGGCGCCCCCGACCCCGGAGCCGAGGTCCACGACGTCGTCATCAGCGAGGTCCTCGCCCACAGCGACGGTCCGGACGGCGACTGGATCGAACTGATGAACACCTCCGGCGCCGCCGTCGACGTCGACGGCTGGTACCTCTCCGACAGCGACGCCGACCTGGCCAAGTACGAGATCACCTCCGCCATCGGCGATACGGTCCTGGACCCCGGCGAGTTTCTCGTCCTGACCGAGACGGCCAACTTTGGCGAGTTCGCGACCGACCCGGGCAAGCACAGCTGGTTCGCCCTCAGCGAGTTCGGCGAGGCCGTGTACCTGACCGCCCGGGTCGAGCAGGACGACATTTTCCTGGCGGGCACCCCGGCCAGTTGGCCCGACGGCTGGGTCCTCGGCGGCTACCGCGAG
>Ga0114922_10006158_pt1 | contig 11026 bp, 9 predicted proteins | sample AartaG_FD_100975 | JGI IMG/M metagenome (GOLD analysis project Ga0114922, IMG submission 100975) | Deep subsurface microbial communities from Aarhus Bay to uncover new lineages of life (NeLLi) - Aarhus_00045 metaG | ecosystem: Environmental > Aquatic > Marine > Oceanic > Sediment | place: Aarhus...
CATGGCTAGTCCTGCATGCCCCAAAATAATTTTTAAGTCTGGAAAACTTTGCGCTAATTTAGCAAGATCTTTCGAGGAAATCCCTCCAAAAGCTGAAAATTTCGGTGTAAAGTGAATGTATAAGGGAAAATTCTTGTTATATTCTTGCATAAAAGAAGCCAGTTTCATTATATCTCTCGGAACTTTTATTAGATGAATTCCTGAATGGATTTTTACTCCACAAAATCCCCGCTTAAAATGGTTTTCTAATATCTTATAGTTTTTTTCTTCCTCATCTCGATCAATTTTAGGATTGAACCAAAAGAATTTGAAAAATCTTTCAGGATCTAAATTTGAAATATTTATGACATCCTGATGATCTAATTGATCCTTAGGCATCATTTTTCTCAAATTTTCAAAAGCTTTTTTAACGCGATTTTCATTAGATACACCTTCTCCGTTTCCATTATCGTCATTAGTGTAAATTTTAGAACTCGCTGCTCTATTGACAGTAGTTATTATTGCCTTTTCGACATTATGTCTATCCAAATATGAGAGGAGATCCTCATCCTTTGCGAGAAAAGTGCCATATGTATGCAAGTGTGCATCAAAAATTTTATACTGCATAACTCTATTGCATTGAAATTAATTATTAGCTTAAAAATCTTCTATTAATAATTTCCGAACTCATTAGCTGCATCAAACATTGCTACTATATTTTGAGGTGGGACTTCAGCTGTGATGTTATGAATGCTTGACGCTATAAAACCTCCTCCTGGCTTCAAGCATTCGAAGTTTCTTCTTACTTCTTCTCTAACCTGTTCAGGAGTTCCAAAGGGTAAAGTTTTTTGTGAGTTGCATAAGCCTCCCCAGAACGACATAAAACTCCCAAATCGTTTTTTCAGAGAACAGGGTTCCATATCGTAAGCGCTTATTTGAACTGGATTAACGATATCATATCCAATTTCAGCGAAGTGAGGAATAAATTGAGCTATTGAGCCACAAGAATGATAATTTATTTTAGCATCTACTAATTCATGTATCTTTTCTGATAGTTTTCGTTCTAATGGTTTAATCATTTTTTCGTAAAGTTTAATGCTCATAATAGGTCCTGCTTGCTCTGCGAGGTCACCATTAATACATACCACATCTAAATAGCCACCTACTTCGTCTAGAAATGTTGAAACGTAATTAGTCCAATACCTTAAAAGCTCTTCCATAGCTGAAACTATGATTTCTGGCTTAGTTCTCAAATATCTTAGCGTTTTGGTGAATCCGAATAAGAAGGTGCAATATTCGTAAACGCAACCCACTGGAGGTGTTGATAAGGCAAAATCTGTTTTTGCGTGCAATTTGCTTGCGTAATCTTTCAAACCAACGAAAGGAGTCTTTTCCAGCCCATCTGGCCAATCGTAATTCTTCACTTCACTTACCGATTTAAAATCTGCAAAGGGATGAATAACAGGATCGTAGTATAAAATGTCAGCTATATTCTTTTTAGCATCATTCCCCCAAAACACGCCAAATTGGTCGTATTGGCCTATATATTTTTGTTCGACTTCTGGTTTCATGTCTTGAACCCTAATCATTCCCCCTAAAGGCTGGATGTACCTTACATCAATTTGGAATCTTTCTAAAATTTTTTCGCAAGGTGCCACAATCTGTTGAACGAAATCTGCGTATTGTATGTTTTCGTCTTCAATTTCAAGGTATTCAAGCAATTTTTTGTAAGCTATGACATGGATACTTGATTGATTGCCACCTAAATCAATCGGGACTTTGTCCGGTTCTTTATGGTTTAATGTTATATTTACTCTCTCTCTCGAATTCATGATCTCAACACCATTTACTAGTTACCTATTTGATTTTTATCCACTATGATTTTGTAAAAGTACTGCTTTTACTATAGTTATTCATTTCTTAGTTATTAAATTTTTAAACTCTAAATGATAATGAGTTAATTATGGAACACGAGAAATCTCTTCCAAATATCATATTTTTTGTGGCTGATGAGCTAAGAGGAGACTGCATCTCTCTCGAAGGTAAGAGAAATTCTATAATAAAAACACCAAATATTGACCAATTTGCACAAGACGGTGTTGCTTTTACGAACTGCTTCACCGTAAACCCTGTATGTGGGCCTTCGAGATGTTGTACATTTACGGGACAATATGTTCATTCCAACAATCATAGAAGTCTTTACCAATTGCTACAACCCCATGAAGAAAATCTTTTTAAGTTTCTTAAGGAAAAAGGCTACGAAGTCATATGGATTGGAAGGAACGATCTTTTTAGAAAAGGCGCAATCAAAGATAGCATATCGAAAAGATTTAGAATCAAAACTAGAAAGATTAAGACGAATCCTTACCCACTAGATCATTCAATGAGAAAATCGTTCTATTTTGGAGAAAGAACGGAAGAAGAATCAAAAGACTTTGATTATTATATCACCCAAGAAGCGATTAACTATTTAAATTCAAATCCTGTAAAACCTTTTTGCTTATTTATAGCAATGAACTTCCCTCATCCCCCTTACACAGTAGAGGAACCTTTTTTTTCTATGTACGATCGAGAAAATGTTCCCGCTCCAATACCCCCAAAATTAGAGGACAAACCAGAATTTATGCGATTACTACAAAAAAGATACGGTTTAAAAAACTTCACAAAAGAAGACTTTAAGGAAATTATTGCTACTTATTACGGAATGGTTTCTCGCATAGACTACCAATTTGGTTTGGTAATAAACAAATTAAAAGAAATTGGAGCTTATGATAATAGTGCAATAGCCTTTTTTGCAGACCATGGAGATTTTCTTGGAGATTATGGTTTAACAGAGAAATGGCCGACCGCATTTCAAGATTGTTTAATTAACATCCCCTTAATTCTAAAAATTCCCGGCATTGAACGAAAAAACGTGATTTATGACCAACTCGTCCAGACTATTGATATTTTTCCAACTATAATGCACATCGCTCAAATTAACACTCAATACACTCATTTTGGTAAAAATTTAATTCCACTTCTCCAAGGTCATTTAACGAAAGTTAGGAATGCAGTCTTTGCAGAAGGAGGATATAATCCTCGCGAACCGCAATGTTTTGAACCCGTTATTACAAGTCCAGAACTACCAGGAATCGGAATTTACTACGATAAAACGAATATACCTAAAGAAGATCGCTCTACTGTTGCACGTTCTGCTATGATAAGAACTAAATTATGGAAACTCATTATTCGTGATCAAGGTAAAGAAGAGTTATATGATCTTATGTACGATCCTAACGAAGCGAACAATCTTATAGATATTTATGCTTACGATAAAGTAAAATCATATCTCAAAGAGCAATTGCTTAGGTGGTACCTGAGGACGAGCGATAACGCTGATTGGAAACGAGAAAGGAATATTTAAATTTTATTCTTTAATTTGTTTCATTACAACAATATTTAAACTCACATTATTTTTTTCTTAAAAAAATCAAGAAGATCCTCAATATCAGGACTATCTACTACAACAATCATTTTAGCAATGCCTAGATTTTCAAATTCCTTTATTTTATTTTTAATTTCTTCATAGGTACCCATGAATAGGTATTTCAAATTGGATTTTAAGATTCTCCTTTCTTTTCTAACCTGTTCAAGCCTTTCTTGACTGTCTACTATTGTTACATTAGTGAATAGGGAGATTTCAAATTCCGAAGAATTACGGTCGTATTTCCTTAATTTTTCATTAATTATTGAAAGACTTTCTTCCAATAATTTTTGGTTTTGACTATCGAGGTAAGGTAGGTTTATTCCGTCTGCGTCTCTACAAGCAATATCGATCATCCTCTTTCCGTTTGTTCCTATAACAATCTGCGGGTAAGGTTTCTGAATAGATTTAGGAAAACTCCTATGGTTCACAAGTTTCCAGAATTTTCCTTCAAAATTAGACACATCTTCAGTAAATATCTTCTTATAGATAGTCAGTGATTCCTCTAGCTCATCAACTCTTCTTTTCGGGGATGGAAAAGGGTAACCATATGCATCATATTCTTCTTTATACCAACCTGCTCCTAACCACATTAGAATACGGCCATTAGAAATATGATCCAATGTTAATATTATTTTGGCCAAAAGAGTTGGATTACGAAAAGAGTTGCACAAAACAATATGGCCTAACTTTATTTTGTCTGTTTCTATTGCTAGAGCAGCTAAAAGTGTAGTAGCCTCTAAAAAGGTTTCTTTTTTTTCTTGAGTGACATCAAAACCTAGTAAATGATCAGTAATATGGACAGATTCAAAGCCTAACTCTTCGATTTTTACTGTTAAATCTCTAATTTTATTGTAAGTACGATTTGAAGGATTTCTTACACAATAACCAAATCTCATATGTTTAAAAAAAAAATAGCAGTATTAAGTCTTAGCATATTCCTCGAAAAATGCAGACAAATAGCTATAATTAAAATTTCCCAATTTCTTTAGGTTCTTCTCGTGGTAACCGTTCTTCCATTGGAAGAAATTCTTGCTTCTTATGCGGTTCTGCTTGATACCAATATGCGGTTGAGGAAAAATCGTCGGATCGTTGGTTTGCATGGCCGTGTTCTATTTTCATGTTTATATTTTTATGGAAATATATTGGATCTTCAATGTGATATCGATAATAAGATATCTTACCACTCCATTTACCTCCACCAGGCATCGTTACTCCAAAATATGGGGAACAATAGAATTGGGAAGGGCACCAAGCGCCACAGAAATAATCTTCTGTTCCAGTTCCATATAATATTGTTTCTCCGTCATCAATAGTAATATAATCGTCACCTTCTCCAGGCCACCAATGATCGTTCTTTGTCGTATTTTCTGGGGTCATTAGATTGTGAATATTTAAATGGCATCCAACAAAGTGTCCTTCTCCTTCTGCGTCAAGAATTAAGTAATCACCCTTGTGTGTAGGATTTTTGGTAATAAAACGCTCTACTTTTTTTCCCGTCCCGTAGGGTTTTCCATCACATGGGTTTTGCCGATTCCAGAAAGCATGAAATCTCCCGAGATCGCTTGATATAGTGCTATATTCTTCGTAATCTATATAAAAATATATAACGGCAGTAAGATCTGATTGGTTTTCTACTTCGATCTTTGCTCGAGAGGAAAAAGGCATTGGAAAAAAACAATTAAAGCCCTTACCATCCTCTGGACCGTTAGAGAAAGGAAGACTCCAAAAATTTACCGTCTTACCATGACCAACTCCAAAAAAATCTCCTATCGGGACCTCAACAGAAGGTTCGCTCTCGTTATCCCACCACATCCTCAGAACCAACTTACGTAAATAGTTAGGGTCAGAAGAAGCAATGGTCATCCAAATATGCTTGATAATACCAGCCCCCGTTATGTCGCAGATTTGATAGGTTTCATTAGGATTTAATAGAACATTATCCATATTAGCCCCAGTTTTATCATAACTTGAAACTCGTTTCCTTTTTACATCCTTTCTTATTTGAGCTAAATTTGCTAAAGAATTCATTCCGATTTTCATGAAAAATATCCCTTACTTATTTTAATTTTTTAATTGAACGTGATGTTCATACTCCAAAACGTTAGGAAAAATAAATTTATATTGGTTACAGAATTTCATTACTAAATTGCGATAATACGAGAGGAGACTTAAAATTTCTTTAGGCGAAGGATTTGGTAAACATACAAGAATTTTATTGATCGTAGTTCTAATGTCAACAGCGTTCAGAAGTATGGGATTGAGCATTGTCCAAATTGGTTTGCCTTCATTTGTTGGGAGTCTTGGCGGTTCTCTAACTTCTTATGGAATAATAGTCGGCATTTTTTCCGTGACTCAAAGTATTTTACAATTTCCTTATGCAGCAGTGTCAGATAAAATAGGACGGCGAAAAGTAGTCCTATTCGGAATGTTTATATATCTAATAGGAACATTTTTATGTTTTACAGCTCAGGATGTAATCCAATTGACCATCTACAGAGCAATCCAAGGAGCAGGGGCTTATACTTCAATTTTACAAGCAATTATTGGCGATATCTACAAAAAGGATCAACATGGTAAGGGAATGGGTTATTATTCATTATACATGAATGTGGGATTCTTTCTTGGATTCATAATAGGGGGTTTTGTTGCGAGTTTCTTTGAGTTTAGGAGCATTTTCCTTATATCAGGATTCTTAATAATCTTTAGTATAGTGTTTATTTTTTTCGTTCTGAAAGACGATAATAAAACAGAGAAGAGTGAGAATCAAGATAAAAATATGGAATTCAACATAGCAAATATAAAAATTCTCCTAAAAGAGCGTCAATATATCTTTACGCTAATATTAAATAGTATGAGGTGGTTTTTATTTGGCTTTATTACTGCTTATTTGATATGGGTTTTACAAGACAACGTAAAAGGTTTTGGATTGGACGAATTCACTTCAAGTTATTTAATGCTGGTTGTTATGGCTATTTATGTTGTTTTTATTTTTATAGCCAGCAAGTTATTAAATCGATATGGTCCTCGAAAATTGATGATGGTAGGACAAATAATTGTTATGGTGTTCGGAATTTCTTTCTTTTTTGGAGATTTTGCTATGAACCTACCCGTATTTTTTATTGTTGTTTCATTTTTGGCAATAGGCATAGCGTTGTTTGATCCCGCTGGCATTACTCTATTATTAGAAGTAATTGAAGATATTCAACCTAAGTTAAAGGGTTCGGGGATCGGATTCAATAATGCGATCGGGCTTTTCTGTAGCGCAATTGCTCCAATGATCATGAGCCCTTTAGGTGAAATAGAAATATTGTTTCCCTTTTATGTTGTTTTTGGTTTGATGATTATATCTCTTATTGTAACTAAATTTTTAGTAGATAAGAAATACTAATAATTCAAAATTCTCCCGTAATTTGGACAAACACTTTTCTATTTTTTGGACCATCATACTCTGCAAACATGATTCCCTGCCAAGTTCCCAGCATTAATTTCCCATCGTGAATTAATACATCTATAGAATTTCCCGTTAACGAACATTTAATATGAGCATCAGAATTCCCTTCACCGTGCTTAAAAGAGTACCCTAACCCTCCACCTTTAGGAATTAACTTATTTAGATAATTCGCAACATCTTTCATTACGGATCGATCTGCGTTTTCGTTTATAGTTATTCCCGCAGTAGTGTGAGGCACGAATACGCTACAGGTGCCTTTGTTGATATTCGAATTTTTTACAATTTGTGTAATTTCATTTGTAATTTCAAGTAATACTTCTCTTTCATGTGTGTTTACTCTAAATTCTTCAAATAAAATCATAATATCTCCTTTTTAAGTATAAAATTATGTTCATGTATTATTAAAATTACCGTGCTTCCCTTTCCCTTCCATAAATGTTTTGCTTCCCTCCAAATATTCTCCGCTTTCAAGCGTTTTTAAACCGAGTTCAAATTCTTTTATCATCGCGTTATCAATACTTAGCCCCATTTGACTATAAACTGAAAGACGGTCATTTCTCATGCAATTCTGAGGAAAGGCAGCAATTTCCCGTGCTAAATTTTCTGCTTCTATCCTTGCTTGGCCATTATCTACTACTCGATTCGCTAACCCCCAAGTTAAAGCTTCTTCAGCATTTACTGGTCGCCCCGTTAAAATCATATCTAAAGCACGACTTAAGCCAATAAGCCTTGGTAATCGTACTGTCCCCCCATCCACGAGTGGTACTCCAAACCTACGACAAAACACGCCAAAAATTGCATCTTTCTCAACAACGCGCATATCACACCATAAAGCAAGCTCTAAACCGCCAGCAACGGCAAAACCTGCTATAGCTGCGATAACAGGTTTGTTTAAACGCATTCTCGTTGGTCCCATGGGACCGTCACCTTTTTCTTTTATTCTATTTCCTCGACCAGTTGCTATCGCCTTTAAATCGGCACCAGAACAAAATGTACCATTCGCACCCCATAAAACAGCCACTAAAGCTTTATCGTCGTTTTCAAAATTTCTAAATGCTTGGCTTAACTCGTGAGCAGTAGGTCCATCAACGGCATTCTTAGCTTCAGGATTGTCAACAATAATTGTAAAGACGGGGTATTTTTTCTCAATTAATACTACCATGTAATTTATTAGATTTAGAAGATTGATAAATTTAATTTAGGGGAAAAATTTTGTTCTTTTACCATCTATGCCATTTTAGAATTGTTGAGAGTTAAGAATAATGAGCGCTCGGAAAAGAGTAATACAAGCGTTAAATCATGAAGAACCTGATCGGATACCACTTTTTTGTCAAATTATAATGCCAGGATTTCAGCGAGAACTCCTGAATTTTTGGGGGGATTCATATACAAGGGATAGGAAATTTAAGCTATCTTATCGAGATTTTAATTTAGAGTATAAACTTGGTTTTGATATGGCATGGAATTTTGATTCTTTTCCAACATTTATTTCACAGAAGCATATGCAAGAATTTCCTTTACCGAAATTACCGGATAATAATAAATTTATTGATTACAATGGAAGAATTTTTTTAAAGCAGGATAATGACGATATGGGTATAGCTTATTATTTGAGAAATTACATCGACACTGAAGAAAAAGCAGATTATTTTCACGATACATATTTCGCCATTGAATGGGAAGAAGCTCCAGATTTCGCTAAAAACATTAATAAACGATTAAGAAAATTCCCAACAGAAGATTTCGTACCTTGTTGCCATATTGAGCCAATTTTAGAACCTCTATGGCAGGGATTAGGGTTGGGACTATTAATCAAGTTGATACGGAAAAAAAGAAGTAAAATTAAGCATTATATCGAGCTAAGGACTAAAAAATTAATTACAGCTGCTAAATTGAACGCCGAAACAGATTTTGATGTTTTTTTTATGTGTGATGATACTGCTTTGAAAAATACGACAATGCTAAACCCAAAATACCATCGAGAACTCATTATTCCCGCTTATAAGCAAGCCGTCCAGATTTTAAGGAAAGCGGGCAAATACGTGTGCTTTCACTCAGATGGTTTCACGGAACCATATTTTGATGGGCTGGTCGAGGCAGGATTCAGCGCAGTTGAATCTTTAGAACCGATGGCTGGTATGAATTTGAAACACTTAAAGGAAGTATATGGAGATAAGTTATGCTTAATAGGAAATATTGATGTTTCTCAGTTATTGCCTTACGGTACAAAAGATGAAGTTGTAAATGCGGTGAAAAAATGCATTAGTGACGCGGGTAAAGGCGGGGGATACATGTTAAGTGCTTGCACAGATATTACCAATTCATGCAAACTAGAGAATGTATTAACGATGATCTCGGCTGCAAAGAAATACGGGGAATATCCATTATAGTTATGAAATGGGATTTCGAAAACAAAATCTAATAAAAAAATAAAAAAAATAGTTTAAAAGCCAAGTTCAAGTAGCTTAGCTTTGTTTTCCATAACTTTTTCTTGCGTAAGTGGATAGAATTTCCAAAAGATCAATGTGCCCGCTAAGATGAGTAACGCAGGGATAACTCCTAGTAGGAAACGAATTCCCCATTGAACAAGTACTACATCTGCTCCAGAAGCAACTAAAGCGGCATAATCTTTTAGTCCTGCATTAAATCCGGTAATAAAAAAAACCAATGCTATTAATGCTTCGTCAATAAAGGCTGTAACGAGTCCTATTACCGCCCAAGTACCAACCATAATACCTTTCTGGTTCTTCCCAGTACGCACAACAAAATCATCTTGTGCGTTCGAATATAATACAGGCATCCCAATAGTCCACACGCATCCATTTCCAAAACCCACCAAAAATATGATAATCATTAAAGAAATATCGCCTTGGAAAAAGGTCATCGGCACAGTAAGTATAACTAATAAAAGACTACCGATAAGATAGGTTTTTTTATTGTTATTCATTTTCTTAAGAATTTTGAGCCAAACTGGAATAGAAATTAATGATCCCAAGAGAAAAAGTGCGAGAAATGGAATCATTGCATCCGGATCAGTAGATTGAAAGATAAATGTTACTAAGTACGCTATCATTCCAGTCATTAGCGAGGCAGTAGCCGCGAGCCATAGAACATAATGAATAAAGAGAGCCATAAAACTTTTCTGCTTAATTACTTGCCATACACCTTTAAGTACATGCAGTCGTTCATAATCTCTAGAATAATATCGATCAATAATGATCTTATCCTCTCGAGCACCCTTCAAAACGAATAATATACCAAAGATTATCGCTATTAAAGCAATAATTGCTGCCATAACGGCGTAGGATAAAATTGTTGCTCCAAAAAAGATAAGAAGTGGTGGGATCATCATTCCAAGGACTTGCGCGATCATGTCAAAGAAACCCCAGGATCCTGCACCTTTCCTCCTTTCTGCTTCTGTTCGAAATTTATCTGTACGAAGGATAGCTGTATGGACATCAACAAGCGTAGCAAATAAATCAAATATGAACAGAGAGAGCAAAAGCCAAAGCATCACAGGTAAAGGATTTATCAGCACACCATCGATATTCTTCGGTAGATCTGGAGGAGAAAATATCATGATTAGAGATAACGCTTCCGGAATAAAAGCGATTGCTATCCACGGAAAGCGTCGACCCCATTTTCTTGTCCACTTAAAATTTCGATCGGTTAGCCACCCTATTAAAGGGTCGTTAAGACCAGCCCATATTGTGTTTATAGCAACGACAGTCAATATCCAACCTGCCTCAAGACCTACAACTGTATGATAGAAAAAAAACATGAAAAGACTCATTGTTGCTGTTGGAATTGTCCATAGGATATTGTACGTACCAAAAGATAGAAAAGTAAAAAAAGAATGTCTTGAAGTTGTTTCTACATTTTCAGTCATAAATACACCAATTTTAGATTTTTTTTTATTTGTTTTTCTTATAAAAAATTTTGATTAATACTAATCAACTTTTCTTATATATATATATACTGAACTTTTTATGCTAAAAATGACTAAAAGTCTAAACTTGAAGCAATATTAGCATCTAAATGGTAATAAGTATAAATAATTCTAAGAATCAATAAACATTCCAATAAATAACAACAAAATTAAGGGAGAAGAAATGACCGATTACACC
>Ga0114922_10006159_pt1 | contig 11025 bp, 8 predicted proteins | sample AartaG_FD_100975 | JGI IMG/M metagenome (GOLD analysis project Ga0114922, IMG submission 100975) | Deep subsurface microbial communities from Aarhus Bay to uncover new lineages of life (NeLLi) - Aarhus_00045 metaG | ecosystem: Environmental > Aquatic > Marine > Oceanic > Sediment | place: Aarhus...
CGTAATGTGGAAGCCAGTGCTGAAACTGATCAAAAATATTATACTCAGGCGAGTGAATTTGCAGGTATTAATAACACCTTTGAAAAATTCAACCAGGCAATAGAATCTCGGAATCTGGTACACAGAACAGCGCCCGGATTAAAACCCCTGGATAAGGAAATTACAGGACTTGAATCACCAAGATTACTTGTAAAATGGGTTTATGGGGCAGACGCACATGATGTTTCAAATGTGATGAAATTTGGAAACAAGTATGTTGTGGTAATGGTCGAAGATGTAAAGGAAAAAGGGTATGCCGGCGTTGAAGATTTAAAAATTGAAATTCAGCTCGAATTAACCAAACAAAAGAAAGCAGAAAAGCTAATTGAAAATATCACCAACGTATCAGGTACTTCAAAAAACCTGGAAGCATTAGCCAGTGCATTAGAAACTGAAATTTCAAGTGCTGCTTCCATTAATTTCCTGTCAAGATCTTTAACAAATATAGGTATTGAATCCAAAATTCCTGCAGCAGCGTTTGTACTTGAAACAGATGAAATATCTGATCCAATCATCGGTAATAATGGAGTATATGTGATAACAGTTACTTCAGTCAATATACCGGAAAATCTGGAATTTCAGAAAGAAAGAGAAAAAATGTCATATGAAAGAAGCTATGCATCACAGGCTAATTATGCATCCTTCGAGGCATTGAAGAAAAAAGCAGAAGTAGTAGATAACAGGGCAGAGTTCTTTTAGTTGGATTTCGTCTGTTTTAAAAAGGAACCTCATCACTGAAATCGCTGTTCTTTTTTAAATCTGAAGGGCCGGATTTACTGTGGTTAAAATCCTGATTCATTTTTGAGCTTACAGTTAAAGGGGAAGATTCCGGCAAATCTTCATCAAGTGGTGCGATGTAGTCAGCATCAAGATCCACGAACTTGGCAAATTCATCTTTAAAACGCAGCATTATCTCACCAATAGGACCATTTCTATGCTTGGCAAGAATAATCTCAGCCAGTCCCTTCAGTGAATTTCCTTCTTCATCTTCAAGAAATCCGTATTTCTCGGGTCGATGAATGAAAATCACCATATCAGCATCCTGCTCAATGGCTCCTGATTCTCTGAGGTCAGATAACTGAGGTCTTTTACTGCCAGATCGAATCTCGACGGAACGGTTTAACTGCGAAAGGGCAATAACCGGCACATCCAGTTCTTTCGCAATTCCTTTTAAGGCTCTTGATATGTTGCTTACTTCCTGTTCCCGGTTACCCCTGATATCTGTTGTACCTGACATTAACTGTAAATAATCAATGATAATGATATCAATATCATGCTGTCGTTTTAACCTGCGACACTTAGCTCTCAGCTCAAAGATGGAAATGGCAGGAGTGTCGTCTATATAAATGGATGCTTCTAACAGACTATTGATTTTATAATCAAGTTGTTCCCATTCATAATCCTTCAATCGTCCGTTACGTATCCTGTCCGAGGGCAATTCTGTTTCAGCCACAATCAACCTGTTTACCAGCTGCAGGGAAGACATTTCAAGTGAAAAAATGGCAACTGATTTTTTATTCAGGACAGCCATACTCCTTGCCATGGTGAGCACTAAAGCAGTTTTACCCATGGAAGGTCTTGCAGCTATAATGACTAAATCTGATTTCTGCCAGCCGCTTGTCAGTCGGTCCAGCTTGGTAAATCCTGATGGAACTCCTATGAGGCTGTCCTCTCTTTTACCCGCTTCTTCTATCTGATTAATAGCTTCCTTAATAAGAAGATTGATTTTGGTCGTTTCCTTCTTGATGTTACTCTGCGCTACATTGAAGAGTTCGCTTTCAGAAAAATCAAGCAAGTCATTGACATCGATGCTATCATCAAACGCACGGTTCTGGATTTCCGAAGACACCCTGATCAATTCCCGTTGGATAAATTTCTGCGCAACAATCCTGGAATGAAAATCTACATGAGCAGCAGAAGCAACACGACTGGTTAGTTGTGTTATGTATAGCGGCCCGCCTATTTCTTCAAGCTGATTACGTTTTCTAAGCTCCTCCGTAACGGTAAGAATATCAATGGCTTTATCGCTAGACGACAGGTCGATGATAGCCTGAAATATTTTCTGATGCTCTTCTTTGTAAAAACTTTCAGGTTTGAGAATATCCATCACTTCAACAATGGCATTTTTTTCAAGCATAATGGCACCCAGAACAGCCTCTTCCAGCTCAAGCGCCTGTGGGGGAACTTTTCCAAGTTCAAGATCAATTTGGTTAACCTTTACCTGCGGAGCATTTCTCTTTTGTGCCATTATTGTATTTGATTGTTTTACAGTTTGTTGATAAGAATACTGATCGCTAACCTTGTATGTTACAAAAGTAAGCAGGCATTCCACTTAATAGATATAAATGCCAATTTCTTTATGAACAGTTTTTTCATAATTGGAATGAACAATTGTTAAAAACCGGTTAAAAGTATTTACTTCGGCCAGAGACAGGATTAGTTAACTTTGAAAAAATCATTTTATGATTTGCTTTCCTAATGCCAAGATTAATATTGGCCTTCGAATTCTGGAAAAACGGCCTGACGGGTTTCACAATCTGGAAACCGTTTTCTATCCTTTTGGACTTTCTGATATACTTGAATTTGTTGAGGATTCGTCGCTAAATGATGAAATCTGTCAACTGAAAACCACAGGATTACCCATCCGGACTTCTTCAGAGAATAACCTTGTTGTGAAAGCATATATCCTGATGAACCAGCAAAAAAAACTACCCGGCATACAGATACATTTGCATAAGATTATACCCATGGGAGCAGGACTTGGTGGCGTTTCTTCAGATGCCGCATTTATGATAAAGAAGCTGGACGAGGTGAATAAAATCGGACTCAGGCTGGCTGAGATGGAAAAACTTGCTGCAGCTGTTGGAAGCGATTGTCCTTTTTTTCTGAGAAATACTCCTGTATTTGCATTCGGAAGCGGTAACAGGTTCAGGGAGATCAATCTTGATCTGAGCGGATATTATCTGGTTATCGTCCTGCCTGATATCCATATTAGTACGCAGGAAGCATATTCACTCGTGACACCGGCCAAGCCAGATCAATCATTGTATAATTTAATCAATTTGCCATTGAACTCGTGGAAAGAAACAATCATGAACGATTTTGAAGTAAGTATATTCAATAAATTTCCTGAAATAAGAAAAATCAAAGAACAGTTGTACCATTTAGGTGCTGAGTTTGCTTCCATGTCCGGTAGCGGATCAGCTGTATACGGTATTTTTAAAACCCCTCCTCAAAACATGGGAATCATTGAAAAATATTTTTACTGGCAGGGGAAAATGTAATGAGAGAGTGGCAGTTGCTGGTTTCAAGTCCTAAGTTATAAATCAGGGAACCATAAACCTGAAACTGCTTTTAAGTCTATTCATATTCAATCAGCACATATCCCTTTGGGATTTTATCTCCTGTTTTTACATTTACATTTTTGATTTTACCTGAATGAGGATAATAATAGGTATTCCGCATCTTCATTGCCTCAAGTATCAGCATGGTTTCACCTTTCGTTACGAAATCATCCACTTCTGTGAATACTTTAATAACAGTTCCCGGAAGAACTGATACCACATTCCTCTCATCCGGTTTTTGCCATTTCTTCCTGTTTTTAAACTTGTTTGTATAAAGTGTTCTGTATTTATCACCTTGTACGATTAAAGTTTTACATCTTATTTTTCCGCAGCCCGGTTCCTGTTTTGATTTTTTTCCCATACGATCTGAATCTGCTATATTATCCTGCTTTTAAACACACTATATATCGTAATCAATTTAAGAAGGAGGCACTCCATGCTTCTTTGCAGGCAGAGATATTGATTTCTGTTTTGCTATTTCAATGGCATGCAAAAGGATGACCCTGGTCTCCGAAGGTTCAATGACTGAATCGATGTATCCTCGTGCAGCAGCAACATATGGATTTGCAAATTTTTGTTTATACTCCGCTACTTTCTCTTTACGCATCTTTTCAGGATCTTCTGCACTCATGATCTCCTTTCGAAAGATAATATTGGCCGCGCCTTCAGGTCCCATTACAGCTATCTCGGCAGTTGGCCAGGCAAATACAAAATCTGCACGCAAATGACGTGAACCCATTGCAATATAACCTCCCCCATATGCCTTTCTCAGAATTACCGTCATTTTGGGAACAGTTGCTTCACTGTATGCATATAACATTTTAGCTCCATGTCTGATAACACCAGCGTGTTCCTGATCAACACCCGGCAGATACCCGGGTAAATCAACCAGTGTAATGACAGGAATATTGAAAGAATCACAATATCTGATAAAGCGGGATGCCTTATCGGATGAATCCATATCAAGGACTCCGGCAAGAATCAGTGGCTGATTGCATACAAATCCGCAGGTTTCTCCGTTCATGCGGCCAAAGCCAATGACCATATTATTTGCCCAGTTTTCCTGGATCTCAAAGAACTCTGAATCATCCACAACAGATTTGATTACATTCCTGATATCATAAGGCTGACGGGGATCGTCGGGCACAATATTTTCAATATCATATTCTGGTCTGGGAGGTTTACTTTCCAGCTTCATCGATCTGCTCTGGTTACTCCATGGTATAAATGTCATCAGTTTTTTAATCTGTTCAAAACATTCATTTTCACTTTCAGCATAGAAATGGGCATTCCCGGTAATCTCACTATGAATCCTGGCTCCCCCCAAATCTTCCATGGATATTTCCTCACCAAGTACAGTTTTAATGACCTCAGGACCTGTAATAAACATTTTGGAAATGTTGTTTACCACAAATACAAAGTCGGTAAGTGCAGGAGAATATACTGCTCCTCCGGCACACGGACCAAGAATCACTGAAATCTGAGGTATTACACCTGATGAAATGGTATTGCGAAAGAATATTTCACCATATCCTGCAAGGGAATTCACCCCTTCCTGTATTCTTGCTCCTCCGGAATCGTTGATCCCTATTAAGGGGACTCTCATTTTCAGTGCATGGTCCATTATTTTTATGATCTTCCGCGAGTGCATGAGGCCAAGTGATCCTCCGGCAACCGTAAAATCCTGGGCAAATATGCAAACAGACTTTCCATCAATGGTTCCGGTACCAATGATTACACCATCACCATGCAGTATCTTTTTTTGCATATCAAAATCGCGGGCTTCATGTTCAACAAACAAATCATATTCCTGAAATGAATTTTTATCAAGAAGCTTCAGGATTCTTTCGCGGGCAGTCAGCTTACCCAATGCAATCTGTTTCTCAATGGCCTTTTCGCCACCCCCCATTTGAAACTCCTCCCGTCTTTTCTTAAGTTCCTGTATCTTTTTCTTTAGTGCCATAAAATGATTGATTTAAATTCGATTATTTGGGTGCCAAACGATATAGTAAGAACGCGATGAAGGCAAATATGATGTTAGGTATCCATACTGCTATAAACGGATTGAATATACCACCCACGGCAAATTGAGTTGAAAACTGCATGAAAAGGATATAGGCAAAACTTAACATGAGTCCAATACCAATGTGCATACCTATACCGCCTTTGGCTTTTCTTGAAGATACCGAAACACCAATGATGGTCAGAATAAAGGTGGAAAAAGGAATGGAGAATCTTTTGTACTTTTCCATCTGTGAAAGTTCAATGTTAGAAGAGCCCTGCATTTTTTGTGAAGCAATGAAATCATTTAACTCTATCAGATCCATTGCCTGTATGGCATTGTCCCTCCGTTTAAATTCATCAGGGGTAATCTTCAGGGTTGTATCAATAGTCAGACCTTTTGTAATTGTTTGATTATTACCTTCATAATCGCGTATATAATAATTTCTTACAATCCATTTATTTTTAGTGGAATCCCAGCGAATATCATCTGATAGTAATTTTGATACCAGTTCCCCTTTTTCAAACTTTTCAATGGAAAACTTACGTCCGAAATTATTATAAGTATTAAACCTTTCAAGATAGATGATCACTCCCGGTTCAATCTGGCGATGGATGTTGATTTTAGTGAAGGTAGCGGGTCTGTTTCTGTAATAAAGTTCTTCAAAGGCGAGCATTTTTTTTGTGGAATCAGGTATGATAAAATTGTTGAGTATAAAAGAAAAAATGGCAATGATTGTTGCAGAAATAAAATAAGGTCGCAGTAATCGATTAAAACTCATCCCGCTACTCAGAATGGCAACAATTTCAGTATTATACGCCATTCGGGAAGTAAAATATATCACAGCAACAAATGTAAATAACGGCATAAAAAGAACGGCAAAATAAGGGATAAAATTCAGATAGTAATCAAATATAACAGCGCTAAGCGGAGCATTTTTTTCAATAAAATCGTCAATCTTTTCAGAGAAATCAAAAACCACAGCAATCATTACAATCAGCAGTATGGCAAAAAAGAAAGTGCCGAGAAATTTCCTGATTACATATTCATCTATAATAGTGAGTCCCAATTTTCTCATAATCTGGCAGACAATTTTTTAACTATCTTCTTTTTCCAGGCACCAAAAGTACCTTCCTTGATTTTTTTTTGGGATTCCTTCAAAAGCCACATATAGAAACCGAGGTTGTGCAAGGTGGCTATCTGGGCACCTAAAATCTCTCCCGATGATACTAAATGACGCAAATATGCCTTTGAATATTGTGTATCAACAAATGATGCACCATTTTTGTCAATGATAGAAAAGTCATCTTTCCACTTATTATTTCTGATATTAATGACTCCTTCACTCGTAAATAACATGCCGTTTCTTCCATTACGGGTAGGAATCACACAATCAAACATATCCATACCCATAGATACAGCCTCAAGAATATTCTCTGGCATACCAACACCCATCAGGTAACGGGGTTTATCCAAAGGTAGAATATCTGATACCACTTCAAGGATTTGATACATATTTTCAACAGGTTCACCAACGGATAAGCCTCCTATTGCATTTCCTTCAAGATTATAAGAAGATATCACTTCGGCCGATTGTTTTCTGAGATCTTCATAAATACTTCCCTGAACGATGGGAAAAAGGTATTGCTGATGATCATATTGTCGTGAGGTCTCCATAAATCTTTTTACTCCTCTTTCCAGCCATCTGTGTGTCAGCTCCATGGAAGATTTGGCATTTTTATATTCACACGGATAGGGAGTACATTCGTCAAGAACCATGATGATGTCTGCACCAATCAGCCTTTGAATATCCACTACATTCTCTGGTGTAAAGGTATGCTTTGATCCATCGATATGCGAACTGAATATGGCTCCTTCTTCTGTCAGTTTCCTGTTCTCTGCGAGGGAAAATACCTGGTAGCCCCCACTATCTGTCAGTAACGGACGATCCCAGTTTATGAATTTGTGCAATCCTCCGGCCTGTCTGATGATCTCAGTGCCTGGTCTTAAAAACAAATGATAGGTATTACCAAGAATGATTTCAGCTTTGACATCCTCAACCAGTTCTTTCTGATGCACTGCTTTTACATTGCCTGCTGTTCCAACGGGCATGAAAACCGGTGTTTCAATAATACCATGATCGGTGGTTATTCTCCCTGACCTTGCTTTGGTCTCTTTGTCCGTATGAATAATCTGGAAATCCATGATTTCTGCACCGGGCAAATATAAGGATTATCTTATGAAATGCTCTTCACTCCAGTCAAAGTTGAGCGAATTTCCAGGGTGGTGAACTGACTATTTTGTTATAAATATAAAATCCCCGCCTTCATCACCTACATTCTGAATGATGCCATACTGCGGGACATTTGGACTGTTGTTCATAACAGCTGTCTTGAAGCTGCTGAAAAGTATTTCGGAAGGAAGAAATTTTTCATTGTTATCTTCCAGCCGCTTGAGAAGATATTCCAGAAAGACACTTTTATCCGGTACCTCCTGCAAAATACCGCTTGTCATTGCTTTTCTGCTTGGGATCTCATAGAGTTTCTTGATGCCTTTTGGTGCTTGAGAAAATGCAGATCTTGTTTTAAAAATGGCTCCGCTGAAACAAGCATCTGCAATAACCAGCGTATGCCTTGTCTGGATACTGCCGATAAAATCTCTTAAAGTGCTGTTTCGAAACCAGTTTGAAGTATTGGTTTTATCTGCATCTGATGGCATCCAATAACCCACATTCCCCTTTTCATCCCAAAAACCATGACCCGCAAAGAAAATGAGAAGATTGTCATTTATAGTCAGTTTATTGCTAAGTTCATCCAATGCAATGATCATATTTGTACGGGGAGGATTTTTCAGGAATATGATATCTTCTTTGTCAAAGGTATATTTTGATACCAGTATATCATAAAGATTTTCTGCATCCGTAAGTGGATTATCCAAATCAGAAATATTGTCATCCTGGTATTCATTAACCCCAATAATCAGTGCATAATACATTCCCTTTTTAGTATTTGCATCTGCCTGTTCAACGGCAGGAACATTTTCTGCTTTACAGTCAATTACCAAACGCCTTTCAGTAATATCACCATCATTGTTTATGGCAACCAGCTGGACCTGATTTTCGCCTTTTACCAGATAAAGTTTATGCTCAAAAACGCCAGCCTCTGAGGGCTTGATAATCGTTTTATTAATCATGAAGGTGTTGACTCCTTCGGGATCACTCACCTTACCGATTATCACCAGCTCATTTTCATTACAGATAATTTTTCCCTTTACCGGTACTGGAGAAAAAACTTCAATTGACGGTCCTTTACCTTCAGGTTCTTTATTTATATTTATTTCCGGCACTACTGAATCTTTCTGAATCTTTATCTGAGTCTGATCAGTAGTTTTTTCAGTTGTGAGAATATCTGATGGTGACATGAACCATTGTGCTTCATCCAGTCCGGATAATGCCCAGACTTTCAGGTCCTCAGATAACAGGCTGGAACAAATCATGTCCGGGCGGTTTGGACATATATCAACCGAAAGAATGATCTGACCCTGTTTTTGAGTTTTGTAAAGAATCTCTCCTGATGCAGTATTCCACAGAATGATCTGCTGGTCATGCCCTCCGCTAATCAAATGCTTTCCATCAGGAGTAATATCAATTGTTTGTACCCAGTCCTTATGCCCGGACAGTGTATTTATATATCTCAGATCACCTGCATTCCATATTTTTATCATTTTATCATCACCGCAGCTGGCTATCTTATTTCCATCAGGACTGAATTTCACATCCCGGATCCATCCTTTATGGGCACTTGTTGAAGCTAAGATATTTCCATTCTTCATACTCCATAAAATGAGCCGGTTGTCTGCACTACCAGATACAAGCTTCATTCCATCAGGACTGAACTGAACAGCATTGATCTCTTTTTTGTGTGCTTTTAATTCATAAATCAAATCGTTACTGCGAATATCCCAAACCCTGATTGTATTATCCGAACTTCCGGAAACCAGACTGTTACCATCCGGACTCACATCTAGTGCTTTGATGCTGCCAGTATGTCCTTCAAAAGTAGCTGAGACTTTAAGGGTCACTGGATCCCAAAGCGTCACTCTCATATCTTCCCCGCCCGACAATACATAATTATTATCTTCTGAATAGAAGGCTACGTTTGGTCTCTTTTTCAAGCCAACAAGGGTTCGGTAAATAATACCTGTTTCTGCATTCCAGAGTATCACACTGTTGTCTGAGCCTGTTGTTACAATATAGTTGCCTTTGTCGCTAAATACGGCATGATAGATCTGATGGTTTGTCTCAAAGAAGGTCCGTTTAACATTTAAACTATATTGAGCATAAAGAGTGCTGAAACAAGTTATTAAAAAAGTGATAACAATCTGCGTATATCGCATTGTCATAGCTTTTTTGATTTTAGGAAACTCAAACGTATTCCTGCATGTAAAAAGAGTGCCTGGAAATTCTCGACCTGCTCAGGTGTTTTAAAGTTTTTCTCATCAAGCAAAATATAATGATATCCGGCTGACAGATAAAACCCGATTTTATCGTTCAAATCATATTCTGCCCCAAATCCGGATGTTATTCCCAGTCCGGTATTTTTCTCCAGATAAGGATCCCATGGTCCTGTATCGTCGGGATCCAACATCCCATATTCTTGATCAGCCAGCCATTCATTGTCCTGATATTCTGCTTTTGTTAGATTAAGATTTAATCCTGCAAAAATAAAAAAGCTGAATTTTTCCCAGGGATATAAGTAGTACCTTGGAACCAGTCCAATGCTGATATTGGTAAGATCTAACTTATTCTCACCTTCCGCAAGTAATTCATCTGCAATGGTATCATATACAGAATAATGCAGGCAATTCACATTTTCGCCGTTATCATAGAACCAGCTGCCTATATGCATGTACCCAACATCAATACCCAATGAGAAGTGCCTGTTGATATTCAGCTGTAATGTTCCGTTTATACTGATACCCGGCCTGTAATTGGGCATCTGATAAGGTTCCCATTCATCCGGATCTGAAGCCCATTCCGGAAGGTAAGTTTTTGTACCAATGGTTTTGAACGCACCGGCAGAGAGACTGATGCTCATTTTCTGTTCAAACTGGGCGTTCAACAAAAGAGCCATTAGTAAGATTGCGGCTGTTATGGTGAGTTTTTTCATAGATGAAAAATAATTGTTTCCTTTCCGGAAGAAATAAATGATACACTCTCCGAATCAAGTAAATTTACAAAAAACAGTGATAAAATTTTTATTAGCTGATAATTAAACTTTGCAAACCTAACCGCATCTTTAAGAAAATGGATAACAATTAATTAATGTTTGCTTTGGAATTGCTTTTGATTTCAATGTAAAGCATTTCACAGATAATGACATTTATGCTGAGAATTCAGCACGCAATTATCTCAACCGGTTATCAGAAATGGGAATTTTGGAAAAACGGATCATACAGGGACATCATTATTACTTAAACCTTGAATTGTACAGGATTTTGTCGGAGTAATAAATATTACCTGCAGCAACTATGCTGGTCAGGATTTGAAATCCTGACTAATGTTCTTCGGGATTTGAAATCCCGAAGAGCAGAGTGCTAGTACCATTCTGACCCTACCCCGCCCAGCTTTCCCTGTCCAGA